>Ga0307517_10013925_pt1 | contig 10866 bp, 11 predicted proteins | sample 23_EM_MG_FD_194515 | JGI IMG/M metagenome (GOLD analysis project Ga0307517, IMG submission 194515) | Populus trichocarpa ectomycorrhiza microbial communities from riparian zone in the Pacific Northwest, United States - 23_EM | ecosystem: Host-associated > Plants > Roots > Unclassified | place...
ACTGTCCTCGTGTCCAATGAGACAAAGAGCTTGTTTGTCCAAGTAATCATCGATGTACACCCATTCTGGGTGGCTGGTGCCTGTCATGCCGTGGTCGCTGACGACGGCGATACCGACGACAACGGTGAGATTGCGATTCTTCGAAGCCCTGTGGAGATCCTTAGAAAAAGGTCAATGGACGTCAACGCATCTATTTAGCCAGTAAGCACCCACTCGATCGAGTGAGAAGAATTCCGTCACACGTTGATGCGCTCAGAGTAAGGGCCAGTGCCAGGCATGACCAGCTTGATCCAAAGTTGGTTCGTACGCTGGAACAATCCATCAGTGTTCCAAGCCCGGAGCCGAGCTGAGTTGGGGGCACCTCTCCAAAGGCAGGCCGATCCAGGCCATGATTTGCTTCAATTTCTCGCCGAGGGGAACTTTGTCCTAGAGGGCTGTGAGACTCCATTCACGACCGCGGCGAAGATGAATGACGCTCACCCTCCAAGGAACGAAGTAGGGTGGTTCAGGAACAGTTGCGGGTTATCAGAGGGCCCGGCCTACGCAAACGCCAGGTGTTGAGCCACAACAGTGAAAAGGTAGATGGTAACGGTTGTATATACCACATGAGATTGGCGGTGATTATTCCTGCCTTCCCAGAAATTTCCCATACGTGTGCGAGTGTTAATTCCAAGACCTGGGTTGACATGAGCGAATGATTACAGTTCACCGAGCCACCATGATGAATCCCACGAACCGGCCTTGCTGTTGTAGTGAAATTCCTGCCCACTGACGGGATACTAGAAGCTCTAGAAAGGGGTTATGACCTCATGTATTGGAAGAAGTCACAAAACACTCGTTGGCGATAATCCCGTGGGATTCGGCGTCAAGACCGGTCCTTCAAAGTGGGTCCTGTGTTAGATGCACAAATACAGTCGTAAGGGGGTAGATACACACATCAAGATACAGTGATTGCTGCAACAGTAGAGTGTGTCAGGGAGACCGAACGTAGCGGATCTTAGTGGACTCACGGAAATGTTAACGCCTAGAACCGAAGGTCAACGACTCATCATGTGGTCACGATATGGGACATACGAGGAATACCTGCCTCATGGATTTCGCCTGGAGGCCCTGTTTGTTGATATCCAACAAATGGGGGGTGGCCGGTAAACGTTGAACGTTGAACCCTTGATCGAGGTAGTCCGCTCTACTGACGTTGTGCTGCATGTGCATGAGCACCCAAAGAGTACGCATGACCGACGCGGGACTCACCGAGGACCGTCGATAGACACAACCAAAACCGTACGTTTGAACTCGTGCGTTTCGTTGCTCAGTAGCTTTGGAGGATCCGTCGGTCGGCTTGTGGCACTCATCCCGCCACACCACATCCCCGACGCAGGCACGAGGAACGAAGCTCCGAGAATCAAAGCGAGACCTCCAGCAATACAACTGATCCTCCTCCTTCGTAACGGGGCGCGCTCTCGAGGCTCGTTATACCCTTCGTCTTCGTAGCGAGGTAGTTCGCCGCTGTCGCGGTCGTCGACGTCGACGTTGGATAAGAGGCTTTGCACTATTCGCGTGTGGGTTTCGAAGGGTCATCTTGTGAATAGGGTGGAACTGGAGTTCCCGCCGGGTCGTAGGACATAACTGAGGACGGGGTATTCGTCTTCCGAGAATGCGTTCGAGCGGAGAGTGTATCGATCACGGATTTGGGCGCCGCAATGCAAGATTTATGCCGCAACCGGCCCTCCGGGTGCCGTCCCACGCGCAATGGTGGAACACACTCCAGTTCTCATCCGCTATCACGGTTTCTCTGTCGACTTGGCCTGTTGCTATCGCTATTACGTTGACGGTCACTGCTGTGGATGCGGCTGCGGCTCGACTATAGCTCCTGTGGCTACGTTTCGGCTTTCACCCGTCGATATGTGCATACGTTAGAGGTATTCAAGTGAGTTATGGGTCTCGTGGTATCAGCTCTCTGTTTATAATTACATCCGCACTCACGCGACCCTAAGTAATTGAGTCCTATATAGAATGGTGTAGGCGTATATCAACAAGAAAAGCAGTTGCGCCGGGACCAGCGCTCGCGCAATTACGGGTATACCTCCTTACACTCACTTATCAGCTTGCTCCATCACAAGCTGTTGAACCGGAGGCTTCCTTTAGCCCTACGGTCCTTAGGTCACATGACCGGGTAACGCTAGTAAGCGACCCGATGTCCGGATCACGCTCTATAGCGACCCGAAGGCCGGACTATATTACATGGTCCGTGCGTTTGATGTATATGGTCCGTGCACCGTGATGTAGGAGATGATGCGGCCTTAAGCCTTCCATCGGAACATCAGTCACACTGTCACACTGTGACCACAATAGATACCCTTAGATATATATACCCTAAGATATGGACCAGAATAGACAATCGCTCTTCTTCTCTCTTCCCCTACCAGCAACGCACTCAACACTCTCCTAAGGTAAGAACTAGAGTACCTTGTGGTAGTTTAGAATATACCACCGCACCTGCTCAACACAAGCATTCTTCACTAACTTTGCTGCATCTCCAGACCGTGGCTTGATTGTACAGTTGAAAGGCTTGGGATGCCTGGTGTAACGTCAACCACATTGCTACCGTGCGAATCGATGTCCCCAGGAAGACATACCGAACGATAGAATCGCCAGTGAATTCAGCCTCGGGAATTTGAGGATTTCCGTTCTCGTCCAGGGCAGGCCCAATGTTGAACACAGCAGGTACGCAAGCCATGACAAGGTACATGGTCCGGAGAGCGAAGTGCCTGCCGGGACAGATCCTGGGAATCACAAATCCGGTTATTCGCCATCCAGGGGAGACCTGAACCGTGCCTCTTACCTTCTTCCAGCGCCGAAAATCCTATCTTCAGGGTTAAGCACCGATGGGTCGATTTTCCCATCCTTGAGGAACCTGTCCGGATTGAAGGCTTCTGGATCGGGGTAGAGGTTCGAGTCGCGGCAAATCGCCCATACGTTCTGCAACACGGTCGCCCCTGCTGGGATGAAGTACCCTCGGTATGCGTCGTCCCGTGTAACTCTGCCCGGGATGCCGAAAGGGAGGGGTGGATTCCACCGGATGACTTCCTTCATAATGGCATCGATATAAGGCAAACTATCCCAATCTGAGAAATCCGGAAGGCGGCCTTTTCCGACAACGCGATCCAGCTCATCCCGTGCCTTCTTCATCACTTTGGGGTTGAGGACCATTGCCAAGAAGAATGTCTGCAAGGTCGACCTTGTCTAAAAGCGGCGTCAGCGAAGTAACGGAGGGCCAGCGGGGCCCTTAACGCACTGTCTCAGCTCCGGCTACAACCCCCTATGAGAAACACGGACGAGGGTGCGAGAACTCCAGAGACGCTTACCACCAAACATAGCACCTGAGACATCCCGTATCACTTCTTCGTCGACAGTCGCTTTGCCGTGATCCTCCAAACGAGACAAACAATCCGACGTTATGGAGTGGGAAAACCCCTCGCCGGACTAACCATTATGCTTAGGATTTGAACAGAATACAATCTCAGGCTATTCTGTGGGCTGACCTTCATGGTGTTCTTAACATATTCCATTGGACCGTCGATGGCTATCTGAAACTTGTCGCGCGCTTCTTTGGCAAGAACCTTGAACTCTGTTCCCGGGAACCAGTCCGGGAGATACCGTACTGTCCAAGGCTCCGTCAGCTGGTTGTAGGTGATGTCCGGGTCCGTCAGGACGCACGCATAGGGATATTGTCGACGAGGAATTTTCCGGGTACCGTAGTGGCCGCAAATGTATGTGTTGCTTCGAGGATTAACTTCAGGAGCGGATCCTCGGTCGACTTGGCGTCGATCCCGTAGGTTGCGGATAATATGACCGCTCCGGGCAAGCTTCGGGAGTTAAGTGATGCGTAAGCAGCGGGATTGGGTGAAAATAGTGGGACATGACGCACAAATCCACCTCCTGTGTGAAACGCCCAGGCCCCTCCAACAAACGTGCCAAGAAACGGTATGTATATTTGCGTTGATGGCTGTCGAAGCTTCCGGTCAGCCTTTCGTTCAAGACCTCGTGGCAAAGTCTGCGGTAAGCCCTCCATTGGCTGCCATAGGGCATCATAGGAAATGCCCACTCCGACACCCCGGTCCTTTCAGTAATGAGTGGCGGTTAGGAAAGAAACTTCTTGTAATAGCATCCCTGTCTCACAGCTGCAACATGGGTGGTTGGGGCTGCAATTTTGTGTTAGGAGCGTAGGGTGAAGTGGGTGGATGACTGACTCTATCTGCGTATATGGCTGACCGTTTCTCAACCAAATCCGAAATGGCATGGTCGCTGCTCAGGGCGACCATATCCTTGCCCATGAGCCGTAAGTATAGGACATCCGTACCTTTCAGAAGACAGCCTCAGAATTGCTACGAAATCGAATGATCTGTAAGCCTACCATGGCGATTAGCCAACGCGGTGAGGCTTTCCCAGATAGGGGCGCCCGTGGGGAGATCCAGCGTATTCCCCAAGATTGGGTAACCCTTTGGACCCGGTGGATACGACAAGGCGGGTTTCCTCCACTTCCTGAGAGCGAGGAGCAAGATACAGAACAGGAGCAGGCTGATCACAGGAACGTCAAACATGGCAGAGAGGGAGAGCGAGGGGGGATGGAGGGTTGTGTAGGGTCTTATACTGACACCCCTGCTGCCATTGGATGTTATCAATGCGGCGAACGGCAGATCCTATGGCCGTGCGAGACACAGTCGACCTCTCAGTATTATTAATTGACTCTCGTCAATTATATAGCCCAACGTGCGACAGGGGGTCGTCCATTCCGATCGGCAGGTCGGAGGAATGCCGAAAAAACGGTAAAGGCACGCATCTGATGAAGCGTGGCGCGCCAACACTGCGAAAATTTAATATAACAACAAAATACACACTCAAAAGAAAGTGTTGAAAGAGCCCCCAAGGGCTGGAGAGATAATCGCTGAACGAGTTCGGGGGCCGCGAGAGTCCAAGTCGGGATTTTGGGAGAAAGTGAAGCTGAAATCACCCAACGGCGCGGTGGCAATGGCACAGAAATCGAATGGGTTCGTTGGACTTTTTCGGAGGTGCTGAACGTTGAGCGGGTCGGGCGCAAAAGTACAAGAGTGATCGAAAAGAATGGCGGAGAGGCCCGGGGCGGCCCTGGTGCACCGAGCGAAAGCGAACCGATGCAGCCGACGTAGTGAGCTCGAACTTCATTTGGCCCTGCAAGGGGTGTCGATGAAGCGCTGAAAGAATGGTGTGAGAATAATGGAAGACTTTCCCGGGACCATCATTTGCGGTACGAACCACGGAACTTGAAACAAAAGGGGGTAATTGAACAGCGGAAGCCCTACATGCACAACCAAACCGGCATTGTTGGACTTACGTTGGACGCTCAAGTAGACGCAAACCAAATCTGCTTCATAGTTCTAGTTACCCGAGGGAAAGCGAGCCAACGATCTCTCGAATAAAAGATAGCATAGCGAATGCGTTGGCGGACGGAAGGCCGAGATGCGACTAGTGTCGACCATCCAGCTGCAAAAATCCCCACCGAGGGCAACGAGCCAAGTATTGGCCCCGGTGCCTGTGACTAGCGAGCGAGGTTTCTGCCGACATCGTTGAACTTGAAATCTGTATTTTTCTTCTACTAGCTTCCCGTCCCCCCCGCCATCGGTCATCACTGGAGCAGCCGGACCCCTCTGAAGTGGGCTTCTCCTGAACTCGAGGTGATTGCCGGACACGCGACTTAAAATGAAGGGAATGGAAACCGACGAGCGGCTGAGTGGAAATGTGGACGGAGGTGCAGATTTCCAGTTCACGGCGCCTTCCCGACTCAATCGCATCTCGCAATATTACCCGAACAAAACACTCGGACTTCCCCCGGAAACCTAGAGTGCACGACACGACTTCTCCTTCTCAACCTCAACCACGTCCTCCTGCTCTTCACGTAAATCCACGACCTCACCATCCGTCAGGAACGCTTCTTTGGTCGGGAACAACAGCGATGAGGCGTTGCGCTTGGGGGAGTGAGGTTTCTGGCGTTTTAGATTCCAAGGAACGACGAAAGAGAAGGCGCTCGGGCATCCGATGCGATCAAGGGATGTATTTGAAGTAGATGACGACACCGTGGAGAGGGGAGGACATATCGACAAGCCTTATAAACTCCGCGATAATCGCGTCTTCGCCACACAACCTCAGGTCAACTAACTGCGGGAGGAAGACGGGGGCTAGTGCTCCTGATGTTTCGGCCGCAGGCACTGCGCCATCCATCAAGTCCAGTTCTCGAAGGTTGGGATGCCGTCGAAGAATCCGCGAGAGCGGGATGCAGTGTAGCGGCGCCGGCCTTTGTGAGAAAGGTTGAGTTTCAGTGAAGGTGGGAGGTCGCGAAGATGAAGGATGAGGGGTCAAGTGTGACGTTTGTGAACTCAACCCTTGAGAGCTTCAGGAATGACAAGGAGGAAAAATAGGTGAGATATGTTCTTCATTCTCGTCGGGGTGGGTTTCCCCGCAGGGATCATGCAACCAAATCGACAAGGTGATTGAAACAGAGCTCGACTCGAGGGAACCCACGAGGCACCCCAATTCGTTGGTACCAGCGGGGCTGAGCCGACGGATCCTCCTTGGAGTCTCGATGTCTGTCAAGAAATCTAATGCAGATTTTGGGAGGCCATGCTGTCACATCAAGAACGGTGGGCGCCCTTTGAACGAGACTGGAACAAAGGCCATGCTTTGACGGCACCCGGAACCCAGAGAGCCCAGAGCCGGGGGGATCCAATAGCCACTTCATTCCGGTTCCTGCAGGCTTGAAGGAAGTTGAACCTCCCGGGAGCAAAACCTTTGCCATATGGCTGAAGGCTGGCCGTAATGACGTGGAGAAAACGTCCGACAAGAGCTCCGATGGTAGCCCGGAGATCGCGACGTGTGAGTTCTGGAGGTATCTCAATCGATTCGCCTCCCCAACGTCAGAGTATACCCGTTCAATTTGGAGGGAGCCAGCGTCTTCGGGCGGTCCTCTAGTGCTGTAACCTCGCCTGAGCTTGGGGGAACGTGATGATCGTGAAGGTTACTGACAGCGTTGGGGTGCTGAGGCGCTCTCCCCTCCCTGCGTTTCCCTAGAGACAAAACCCTCCCTACGCCCTCCCTTCTTCTGAATTCGAGGCTGGATTCCAGCCTAGGGTGCTGAGCATTTTGTTGTTCTCTGGATCGTGAGTGTGGAGGTCACCGTGTTTCAGGTGGGGCTTGGAGGTGGTGGTGGCAAAGAGAAGAACGGAAAATAAGGGAGGTTTGGTAGGCTGGAAGAGGTGTGCTGTTGGGCGTTGTTGATGCCGAGCGCGGGTGTCCGGCTGATGCCGCTTCTCCTGAGCTCGTGCCGACGCTGTGAAACAAATCCTCACAACGTACCATGAATGTCAGCGGCTGGAGTACCCCCGCAAGGTCGACCGCCTTGCCGTTTCGTCATTGTCATTTACACGCGACGTAACGGTCAACGTTGAGTCTTGCTTCGCCCCCCCATCCCGTCAAATGTCCGACCCCAAGTTTTGTCCCCGCGGGGGGGAATGCATTAACTGAGCGGGTCATCCCTCTCTTCCCATTGAAAGATATCCGCGAGTTCACTGCCAATGGCTTGAAGTTTGTCACAAACTCTTGGCGTCGGATACTTGGGGAGATGGAGGGCCTGTTGCACCTGCAGCTGACACACCTAGACACCGGGCCGGTGTTGGATGCCTTAGATTTCGATCGTGGAGGTGTGTACGGGGAGGCTACCAAAATCAGATTGAAAGACTCGGCCACACGCAGCTGAACCACATCGACCGACCACCTCAAATCTTCAATCGCTGTCGCTCTATTGTCTCGACCTCCCCTTCAAGCTGTACAAGAAGCTGTTACACATTCTGGAGAGGCCCGACCACAATGTTGGATAGGATACCTTGGCCGTCAAGTTATGCCGTGTGACAACTCCGAGGGGGTGTGAGGCAGGTCTCAGGAAACTTGTGAAGAACGTCACTCTGGACAATGCGACGGAGATGGAGCTAGATGATAGGTCTGCGGCCAAAGAAGGTACAGACCCCGATGAGGTTGACAACCCCGACTGCTGAATCCGCGGGGTGCATTGGTACTGGTGAACTTTGTGTACAAATACGTAGAGAATGGATTACTTTCAAAGACGACGACTCCGTGGGTCGTAAAATATACGACGGTTAAGTTCTGTTGGTTCACATGGATCGTATACATACTCGACTGAATACCATCCCTGGCCAGCTGAGAAAGTCAAGGAAACTATCCACAGCCACCGAGTACAAAACTTCCGCCGGCTTTCATTTCACCTCCTGGAAAAATCTGAAATCACGGGCGTACACTGCAAACTGGAGGATCAGGAATTATCCATACCACGGAAGCAGGGAACCCTGACAATGCGGTCGGTGACCTTGAGAAACTCGTCGCTGCCCAGACTGGCACGGACTCGTCTGGAGCCGCCTTGAAGAAACAGTACGCAGACATGAATCTTTCAGACCCGATCGTGTTGAATGTGTATAGTCTATAAATACCGTACCACGTTGACTGATTACGATGACATTCACGGGGTCGGACACATTGTAACAGTGACCACCCCGCGGTCGAGCTACACGCCAACTGTGGAACCCGTTCCAGCAACTAGGGTCACCCTCTCGAATCGTTTGATCATTTATAACGGGATCCCAGCAGTTCTAGAAAGGTGTTACGACCTCATCCATAGAAAGAAGTCGCAAAACACACGTTGGCGACAATCCCGTGGGATTCGGCGTAAAGACCAGTCCTTCAAAGTGGGTCTGGCGTTAGACAAACAGATGCAGACGTCGTAAGGCGGCGAATACACACATCAAGATACAGTGATTGCTGCGACAGTAGAGTGTGTCAGGGAGACCGAACGTGGCGGGTCTTAATGGACTCACGGAAATGCTAACGTCTAAGACCGAAGGTTAGCAACTCGTCATATGGTCACAATATGGGACATACGGGGAATACTCGCCCCATGAACTTCGCCTGGAGGCCCTGTTTGCTGATATCCAGTAAATGGGGGGTGGCCGGTGAACGTTGGACCCCGGTCGAGGTAATCCGCTCTACCGACGTCGTGCTGCATGAGCACCCAAAGAGTACGCGTGACCGGTGCGGGACTCACCGAAGACCGTCGATAGACACAATCAAATCCGTACGCTTGAACTCGTGCGCCCATTGCCCAGTAGTTTTGGGGGATCCGTTGGTCGGCTCGCAACACCCATCCCGCCATACCATATCCCCGATGCGGGCGCAAGGAACGAAGCTCCGAGAATCAAAGCAATGAGGCCTCCAGCAATACAACTAATCCTCCCCTTTCGTAAAGAGCTGCGCTCTCGAGGCTCGTTACACCATTCGTCTTCGTAGCGAGGTTGTTCGCCGCCATCGCGGTCGTCGACGTCGAAGTTGGATAAGAGGCTTTGTACTCTTCGCGTGTGGGCTTCGAAGGACCATCTTGTGAGTAGGGTGGAACTGGAGTTCCCGCGGGGGTTGTAGGCCATGACTGAGGACGACGTACTCGTCGTCCGAGAATGCGTTCGAGCGGAGAGTGTGTCGATCACGGATTTGGGCGCAGCAATGCAAGATTCGTGCCGCAACTCAATTCAGAGGCGCCCTCCCCTCCCCTGAGCTCCTTCAGACACGACGCCCTCCCTCCTCTGAATTAGAGGCTGGACTCCAGCCTACCGCAGCAGGGCCTCCGGGTGCCGTTCCACGCGCAATGGTGGAATACACTCCAGTTCTCATCCGCCATCATGGTTTCTCTGTCGACTTGGCCTGTTGCTACTGCTATTGCGTTGACGGTCACCTCTGTGGATGCAGCCACGGCTCGACTACAGCTCCTGTGGCTACGTTTCGACTTTCACTTGTCGATGCGTCCATACGGTTCTAGATTCCTGATCAACTTGACCCACCTGCCTCCATGCCACTTCTCAATGTACTTCCATTCCAAGTCTCCGCCGTATAACAGCTTGATAGATAGCAATGACGAGGCAGTTGTGACATCCCCCCCACCCCGGTTCACTTCCTTTGAGGAAAATCCCTTCTGCCCTCTCGTATATGGGAAGCGCGATGCTACGAAAAGCATCACTATACGCATCCCAGTGGGACTGGGGGTTCTTCGCGATGTTGACCGGGGTGTCTCCGAATATTACCACAATTCTTTGATGGTGCTTTCGTACATGTACTAATGTATGGACCTTGGCCATTTGGACTGCACTGCGGAATAGAAGTACTTGTAATACGCTATCTCGAAAGCGAGCCCCCCCGGGGTGACTACGCGGAGCAACGAGAGATACTGCTTGTCCGAGTACTGGGTGATGCCGAACGAATCGGACACAACGTCGACGCCTGTCCGCTGCCAGTCACGGATGAATGGGATCGTGTACTGAGGGCTCCTATCACGTCGTCATTTCATCGTGTTGGCTAAGGCTGGTCAATGGTGCAATCCTACCCGTTGGGTTTGAGTTTTGTCAGTTTTACACCGAGCTTCTTAGCGACCGGCTCGATCTCGTGGAATTCGATCCACACGGTCTTATGACAACCTCTTGTAGTTGAGTTCGCAACGAACTGGACTAGGCAGCGTGAATCGACGATGTCGGTTGTTTTGGGGGCGCTCGCACAGTGTTTTCGAAGAGAAATTCTCGTTGGGGCGGACAGAGCTCTGGACAGAGAGGTACTCGGAACCCAGCAATTGACGAGTGGATAACCATGGTTATCTAGCTCCTCGAGCATGCGGAGTCTGGACCATGCGGTGTGTAGTGGAGCTGCTGCTCAGTAACAGTATTGATTGGCCTCCCAGTGACCGGTCGCTCGTCACTGTTGGTGAAGTCCCGTTCCAATTCTGGGGCC
>Ga0307517_10013926_pt1 | contig 10865 bp, 3 predicted proteins | sample 23_EM_MG_FD_194515 | JGI IMG/M metagenome (GOLD analysis project Ga0307517, IMG submission 194515) | Populus trichocarpa ectomycorrhiza microbial communities from riparian zone in the Pacific Northwest, United States - 23_EM | ecosystem: Host-associated > Plants > Roots > Unclassified | place...
TAAAACAAGAACAATAACAAAAGGAGAGAGAATTGAAAACTGAAACCCCCTCTCGCCTTGACCTTTACTTGAGGCCTGAGGGTTTTGATTAAGGCTAGAAGCTAATGTTATAGGAACCAAACCAGACAGTGAACTGGCAAAGGTGCCAGGTGACCGATTCACTGGTTGACCTGGCAGTTCACTGTCGGTTCAGTGCACCTGCACAGTGGATTTTCCTTCATTTCCAGCACCTAATGCTTTGTGAGAACTTGAAAAGAAAAAAAAGAGGAAGGAATAGTACCTAAAATCAAACAACTAAATTTTAAACAAGTCTTCAAACATCCAAATCCTTAAATCAATATCCCAGACATTCAAATTTTTAAAATTCAACTATGAAGCACGCAAATAACAGAATAAGCAAAATGCTAACACAAGCATGAGCAAAGAAAAACAAAAGAAGCCTACAAGTGCAAAACAACACTTGAACAAGAGTCCCCCAACAAGGAAACCACTAGACATGGAAAAAAAAACTAAATGAATCAACAAGCCTCACAAAAGTAGATGATGTACCACGAAACAGAACAGAAGTGGCTGTAAAATAATCCTATGAAGCATACAAAAGAGGCCGTCAAGAAATTGATGAGACCAAGAGAACTTAGCAGGCAAACAAGACCCAACTAGTTTGCTGGCAGTACAACGATATAATTGCCAGTATAAGGCACAAGATCAAAGAAAATGCAGCAGGCATCACAATCCAAGCATGAGCTTATTAGAAATCCAAGACAAAACCAGCAAGATAGAGAGAGTGAATCATCCGTTCCCACATGCTGCAAGAATTTCCAATTGACTATTCTTACATGAACTATTTCAGCCGAGATTGAAACCATCTAAACAACGTAAGTCGAAAGAGCACACAAAATGATTCCTTAGGACTCCACTGTATGCTAAATACTACAATCATACTGTCCATAATGATATAACGTTTTCTAGTTCACTATTTTCTCCGTTGAAAATGGGATTTCCATATAAGTTAAAACCCATATCACCAAAGATCAAGTTAAATGAATAAATAATAGTGCTAAGTGCTGAGACCGACTCTACTTTCAAATTTCAATGTCATAAACATTCCCAACTTTCTACTAATTTCACTGTCTGTATAGATTCAGAACAAGCAAAACAATTAGTAATTGCCCAGCTAATGAATAGAGAAGAGATTAAAAGAAAAGGCTTGGCTAGCAGTAGTACCCTCGGCTATGCAAGAAGAAGAAGAAAATCTTCTTCAAGAATTTTCCTTGGTACCTGGGCTTGGCAAAGTAATTAATGTGCGTTTGTATTTTCAATTGTGATTTTCGAAGAAGAAAGAGGGGAGGAAATCAGGATGCGCCGGCAACACAACTTGCAGAACAAAATCAAAGAAGAAAGAAGGGTCCGTCCGTCTCAGTGGAACTTGAACTGAGGAGGAGAAATTAGGTATTTGCGATTCGGGATCCTTAAAACGACGTCGTTTCTTCAATGAGAAAAGATTTAACTTATCCTTCAGAGTTTTATCCTATACTTTTTAATTCATAATAGTATCTGTGTGTTTTATTATTTCGATGTTGTGGAAGCAGAGACCTTTACATGGTGGATAGCAGTATTCATGAAGAGTTGAGATTAGCTTACAACCATGGTTTTTAAACTCGATCCGGCGGTCAACTCCTAAAAATGACAGATTTCTGGTTCTAGAATTCCTAAGATGTTTTAACACTCCAAAGGATTCAATACACAACTTTTACAAATTGTAGAGCAAAGCCAATGTTGTGCGGATGGAAGCTAACAACGACCCTGCTTGTGCAGCTGTTCCAAAGAAATAAAAAATCTTGCAGGCATTATAAACCAACTAATCAGTTGAATTGATCAATCAAATTGATTCATAATAATTTAATTTAATTTAATTTAATTTAATTTAATCAGTACCTTTGCGTTAAATTATTAATGTGTCCTTTACCTTGGTGTTCGTCAAAATGAAAGATGAGGTGCTAATAAAGATTTCAAAAAGAAAAGAAAAAAACAGATTGTTGCTTGCGAGGAGAATATTCGCAAGCAAATCAAATGGTTTTGGGTTTTTCAATTGACGCAGCATAACAGTTCTCACGCTGCAGGCAAACATGCCATCAGCGTGTGCTATTTCGACACCCATTGGCCATGACATTAATCCAAGAACACAGTATATCTCCTAATCCAATGCTCTCTAATTTGGTAATGCCATGATTAAGGCCTGAAAACCAACAAAAAAAAAAACAGGGAAAGTAATGAGAAAAGCCCTTACGCTTTGTCAGGACTGCGAGCAACGGTGAGATAATCCAAGCTTGCCTTGAAATCTTTTCGCGTGGCTTGAGAAGAAGAGATTTCTTCTGCGCTTCTTTGCAACTGGTATGGTTTCAGTTGAAGGATTTGAACTAGGTTAAAAAAAGGATTGGTAGGAAGGAGAGATTAGATTTTCTTTTTAATTCATTGTTGAAAACGGTGATGTTTTCCTTAGAAGAAAAAAAAAAAAAAACTCTCCGGGGTTTACTCAGGTCGACCGGGTTCTTCTGAGTCAAAATCCTGATTGGTTTTTGCTTTAACCCAAGCCTTGGATTGATCTGCTGGCCGGACTGGGTTTTAAACCTATAACTAGAAGCTTAGGAATCTAGCATTGAACACTGCCGTGAGGATTTTATTTTAATTTTATCTTCAATTGTTTTTTAATTACAGTCTTTTATACTCAATTTGATGAACAATTTGTCAAAATTGATAAATAATGGACAAAATTCAAAAAAATGAACAAAAATATGAAACAAGGAGAAACTCATAACCAATTTAAAATTGGGGTTAAAAGTTATTTTTGCCTTCAAAATTTTCTTTTTCTTTCTTTATAATTATTATATTTTTTTATAATTTGGTGATCTCCCTCGTGGAGGTTCGGTTCATGTTGTCCACATTTTTTAGAGTACTTGAGAATGTTATGTTAAGAAGCATCTTTTTGTTTGTTTTAAAGTATTAAAAGTATATTTTTAAAAAAAAATATTTTTATTTTTATTTTTTTACTTCAAATTAATATTTTTTGGTGTTTTCAGATCATTTTGATGCGCTGATGTCAAAAATACTTTTTTAAAAATAATAATAAAATATTATTTTGATGCATTTCCGAGTGAAAAACACTTTGAAAATCAATTATAACCACACTCTCAAACACCCTCTAAATAGATACTTTACCGTGATTCTTCTCAAATCAATTTTTTTTTCAAATAAAAAAATTATATAAACAGTTTTTTCAATATATTTTTGTAGTTAAAAAAATTTTAAGTGAAAATAAAAAAAGTTCATGCATATATGTAACTAAATAAATTAGAAACTATGTGTGTTAATAAATAAAAAAAACCATAAACAATAACTAAAAATAAAATTAAAAAAAATTAAGAGATAGATGTAAATTAAGATATTTAATCTCGCAAGCCAGGATATTTACTTAGTTGTATTTGCTAAGTTTATTTATTAAAATAAGTTTTTATTTAAGCAAACGATAATAAAAATAGAGACATATTAAATTAATTAAATAAAACAAAAGGGGAAAAAACATTATGCAAGGTTGCATATATTAGAAATATTATCTAAAAATAATTTTTTTATTTTGAAAAATACAATTCATATATACAAGAGATAAAAAAAAAATTATAGATGAATCAGAAAAATTCTTCAAAAATTAACTACATAAAAAAAAATATCTTTTAAAAGAAGTTCTCTAAACAAAATGAAAGAGAGAATATGTATTAATCTAAATATAAATAAAAAAGGCGTTTAAAGAAAAAACCATATAAAAAAGAATTAATTTAAAAAAATAATTAGAAAAAAATAATTTAGAAAAAATAAGAGCAAAAGTCAGGCGTTGTTGGGCTTGGCAAGCCATGTAAGCCCCCTTGGCACATTTCTTCAAGGCTAACACGTGGGCATGCTCTGGTCGACCTGCGCGACTATTATAGCCGCAAATAGGGTGAATAAGTTGTTGTTCACCCAAATTTGTTTGAAAAAAAAAACTAGACGGCACGTCGTCTGATTTGCCCAAGTTCTGACCACTATAGTCGCTGGAAAATCAGGACTTAAGTTTTTTTTACTCTAAAACCTGTTTTTCAACTCATTTTTTACCCTAAACACAATAGAAATCGTGACAAGCCTATCAATGACCTCAAACAAACCAAAAAACCATCTCCAAAAACAAAATCAACCAAAAAATAAAAAATCAAACTAAACTCAGATATGTTTTTCACGAACTTTAAAGGTAAAAAAACCTAATATGAACTCCCCTCTTTAATGGAGTCATTTGACACAAACATCGACTATTTTGGTGGTCTAAATTAGTATCAACGATATTTTTTTCTCTCTACAATTGGAATCCAGCAACCTCTCTCTCTCATCTCTTTCAACTAGGAACTAAAAAATAACACAAACAAACTTTTATTCCAAAATTGAATTTGAAAAAAAAATTGAGACACCGAAATCGTATAATTTATGTTTTGTTTTTTTTAAGTTAGAGGGCCAAAATGTATATTTCTTGAAACTTTTAGCACGCCACCCTTGTTTTGTGCCTTTTTCATTTTGGTTTCTATTCTTTCAATTTCACTATTGACTAAGAACTCAGAAGCAATTTGTAATTTAAAAGAAGTTATCTAAACGAAATGACAAAGAGAATATGTATTAATATAAATAAAAATAAAAAGGAATTTAGAGAAAAAAAAACATATAAAAAATAATTAATTTTAAAAAATAATTAGAAAAAAATAAAATTTTTTTAAAGCAAATGTCAGGCGCTGTTGGGCTTGGCAAGCCAAGCCAGCCCCTTCAACACATTTCTTCAAGGCCAAGCGCGGGCATGCCCTGGCAGACTTGCGCGACTATTGTAGTCACAAATAGGGTGAATGACTTGTTGTTAACCCAAATTTTTTTGAAAAACAAATGAGACGACGCGTCATCTGATTTGCCCAAGTTCTAGCCACTGTAGTAGCCGAAAAATCAGGACTTAATTTTTTTTTACTCAAAAAACCCGTTTTTCAACTCATTTTGACCCTAAACACAATAGAAATCGTGACAAACCTATCAATGACCTAAAAAACCAAAAAATCATTTCAAAAACCAAAATCAACCAGAAATAAAAAATCAAACCGAGCTCAGATTTGTTTTTTCCCAAACTTTAAAAGAAAAAAAAGACATAATATGAACTCCTCTCTTTAATAGAACTATTTGAAACACATATCGATTGTTTTGGTAGTTTAAATCGGTATCAACAATATTTTTTTCTCTCTACCATTGAAATCCAGCAACCTCTCTCTCTCTCATCTCTCAATCAGGAATTAAAAAATAACACAAACAAACTTTTATTTCAAAATTGAATATGAAAAAGAAATTGAAGTATCGAAATCGTATAATTTGTGTTTTTTTAAAAAAAAAAAGTTAAAAGACCAAAGTGTATATTTCTTGAAATTTTTAGCGCGCCACCATTGTTTGGCGCCATTTTCATTTCAGTTCTTATTCTTCCAATTTCACTATTGCTTAAGAAATCAAAAGCAATTAACTTTAAATTATGATCAAATTGCCTAAAATAAATTTATGAGGACCAAAATGAATTTTAAAAAATGTACAGTGTCATCCATAGTGTTATGAGAGGGGGTGAATAGTGTCGGCTACACAGTGTTCACCACATGCTTTTTAGTTTTTAAGTTAATTTAAACCATATTTTTTGAAAGAAAAAAGTAACAAGTGACGTGTAGGCAAATTGAAAAAAAAAGTCAATAAAATAAATTATTAAAAATTCAATGTTGATAATCAAAATAAATAAAAAATAATTATGTCCCGAATTGTGAGTTTGCAAGTTGAAGGGGAATAATGGTTTGTAATTTATTATCGATTTGTTTTTTATTAAGTTATCATGATATATAAAGGTTTAATAATTTATGATATATAATTAATCAATCTATGATATATATATATATATATATATATATATATATATATTTTAAATTGTGATAATTAAATAATAGAGGTTTAATAATTAATCAATCACTAATAATTAAAAAATACCTTGGTTGGACAGGAGACTAAACCATGAATTGGGTCACCTGTTACGTCATTGCACTAGCATTTGGCAATTTATCGTGTCTGCTGCCTTTTAAAACCACGCGTAAACAAAAACAAAATGATTAAAACAAATTAAAAAGATCGTACGCAGGTGTTAGGGTTAGGTATATAAAGCCAAAATATTATTCCTTTTTTTCCGATGTGGGATTTTCCACTCTTACGTGTTCATCAGGGAAGCTTGAATGAGCAAATCTTGGCATAAAAAGTAACAGATCGAGGAAGGAGAGGATTCTCCACTTTCGATGGAGAATTTGGCACTAGGTAAACAAGAAGAGAAAGTACATCATGAAATCACTACCTAAGTCAAGGCATAGTTTTTTTTTTTCTCTCTCTTTTCAACGTTGGACAAGTAGAAGGAGTGAAAGGGCTGCCCAAGGTTGAAACATAATTGATTAATGAATCAATGGCAACAAGCCAAGGTCGAATGGTTTTATCCATTCTAGCACAGTGAGGTAACGATTGAGCAATCAAGCCAAGGTCGACTGCCTACAATAGTTTTTGGAGTGCATATTCTCTCCAGGGTCCTAAAGTTGAATGCTTAAAATGTATGAGAGTCTTTACAGTAGCTTTATCAGTCCTTTCATAACCGCAAGAGAATTCATGGTGAAGATGATGAGGACTTGCGAGTTGCGAGGCTATATCTAAGAATCCCTACAATCCTAGAAGCAATTTTGGGAAACTGAGTATGCCTCTACTCGATAGGGAAATAACACCTTCAAGGATCCCACAGCAGATCTCCAAAACCAATGTAGCTTGTCTGGGGAAAAAGCTAGCAAGAGCTAAAGAGAAGCTTGCTGCAACTAAAGGCTGATGTAGTCCTTGAAGAGGCCAAGGCTTGAAGTCATGCATAGAAAAGCCTCACTCTTCAAGAATTAATAAACACGGCTTTCGCTATAATTAGATAGTATAGGTCAGCAAGGAAGAAAACGTTCGAGGATCTCCAAACAATTACTTGTACTTGGGAGAGGCTTAGAGCTTGGAAAGAGGAGATTTTACCTTAGATTTCTCATTTTTGTTTGGACAATTTTCTCTATTTTTTTTGTTATTATAAACAATTTATATATTTTTTTATGCAATCACATACAATATCATGTACCATATTGAATTTTTTTTTATCTTTTGCATCTACTATTATACATTAGATGTGTTTAAAAAAAATGTTTTCCATTTAACAATTTAATTATCCATGCTTAACAAATAAAGAATTAATAACATAACACTTATGTCATATAACATGAATAGTATAGGTGTTAGGCTTAAAATATAAACAGTATAAATTTAAAGTACTCTCACACTTGTGATCTTTAGATCGATCCTTTAGTTTCCTCAGGAATCCTATATTTCTTTAGCTATCTATTATTAATTAATAAAAAATACAACTTTAAAAACTTTGATAATAACATATGAACCTTCCTAATTTAAAGACTACTTACTAAATTTTAAATCTTCATGGCCAATTGATAATATAACCTTTCACATCATATTACCTTCAGAGAAGCTTTTTAATCGAGCATGTTTGTTGTATGTCTTTTCAACCACAATATACAATATATAGTAGTGTAAGAGCAACATGGAAGACATTTTAGCCATGGGAGAATCACTAACCTCTTTTTGAAAAGCTGATGAAAGACTTCTTTTCTTCATAGCAGAAGAATCGCCTTCCTCCATATCCGGTGCAACCTTTCCATAACTAGGTTTAACCTCAGTACACATACCGATTGAAAGAGTGGTATCATGCTTGAGAGGGCTAAAATGCAGGAAATGAAAAGTGTTTTACTTAATGATTCAATGAAGGAGAAAGAAATGAGCGATCAACTCAACATTTTTATGCTTATATGGTATAAAAGAAGCACAAGCATTTTTGAAACTTATTTCTGGGTTATTTCCCTAAAATTTACTCTCTTATTTTGTAAAAAAAAAAAAACAAAAGCAACAATAACAAGAAAACTAACATTTTGGCAAAAGCTAGCAAAGAAAGGTTCCAAATATATACAGAAGAATTAAGCTAGAGTTTTGGACAAAATTTAGAGCCCAATCATACCCTATTGTACCCAAGACTAGAGAGACAATGCAGATTCAATGTCAAATTAAATAATTTTTGGATGGATCTGCATAAAAATTAAGTCCAGGGATATAATTAGATTTTTAATAGGCTAATGTGATTTAATCATGGTCAAATTAAAGTTTAATTATATTTAAGAATTCATTTGGATCAAATTAAAGGATTAATTAAGTCCTTAGATTTAATTATACTTTAAATGAGTCAAATTAACTTTATTAGGAATTTAATTAGTGAAAATTAAGTATGGGAGCTCAATTTGAACTTCTCTCTACATGATAAAAATGAACTGTATAACCTTCTCTCTACATGAAAGAAAAGTTGGCCGAAACGATGTGTTTAATGAAAAAAAAAAACAGAAAAACACACATGCATAACAAAGAATGATATAAAAGGCAAACAATTCACAATGGAATCCATAAACTATACATAATATACAATAAATAAAGAGAGTACAAGGATCTTCAATTGAAAGCTAATGCCAAAAGGTCAAATAAAGCAACACAGACTTGCAACAACAAACACAAAGAAGCAAGCTTTTACAGTAGAACCAACAACAATCCCTATGAAGCAACCCAGTTAGAAAAACAAAAAGGCCACAAAAACCTATGGCAATAGAATATAAATAGAGGAAAAAAAGTTGAGTTCGCAGACCACCCTCTCTAAAAAAAGACAGCAATCCATAATTTCTTAACAAAACCATCCTCCAATCACACTTCCAATATGGACTGCATAATGTACGCATTAGAATGGGTAGAAGAAAATAACATGCAAGACAAAAGAAAGTAAGAACCCTGATAAAACAAAAACCTACCGACAACAACACAAAAGACAGTAGACTCTTCTAACAAGAGCAAGAGCAATATCTATGAACAAACTAAAGAAAAAAACTGTCAGAAAGTCTCTGCAGACCAACAGCCACGACAATAGAACAGAAGCCAAAGGGAAAAAGAAAACACTGTTTATTAAAGAATCATCAAAATCGAAGAATGAGGCACAGAGCCGATTAAAAGAACACCATCTCATTCTAAAAAGCAAAGTCTAAATCCCAAATAAACAACAAAGAAAAGAAAAGATTTCATACCAACAATGGTTGCAAGATAAAGAACTAAACAAAGTGAAAAACATGTAAGCATCTTAGAGCCTTTATGGAGACAGGATGAATCAAGGTCAGAAAAAAGGGGATGTATGCAGCACACAAACCCAAAAATATGGAAGGGGAACATGATCTTCAAGGAGAGAGTTGACATGCAAGAATGACTACAGAAGAGATAATTTAAGGAAAATGATTTTGAGTTACAAACCTGGTTTCAATCCAACATAAACTGTATAATACGCAACCACAGAACCCCTTGTACACAACAAATTCCTGCTCTAATCAGACTAGCAATCAGGTCCCAGCAGAAAGATGACCCTTCCAAAACAGAAGAAAACGGGTGGAGACCTCAGGATGAGAAACGCATTAAATGTAGATGTCTAATTGGCGCTCCCATTTGGCATGAAAATGACACTGAGTAGGCTAAAAAATGCACAGAATAGGTCGTATAAAATCCTCAGCACGCGGACCTTGACTGACAGGACTCAAAGCAGATCATCCCCCCTCAACCTAAATCATGGGCAATTCCATTGGACCAGCATTGCAGAGCCAACCCAAGATGACGAAGGGGCAGCTTCAGCGCCACCACTGTAGAGCCAAGCAAGAGTCAGAATCAAACCATAAAAAAGCATGAATCAAAATACATGACGCGAGAGAAACAATCGATGTACCAGTTATACACGCAGGATGTCACTGGAAAAAGCATAGGCTCAACAATCAAACATGATCACAACCATCAACATCCCCAAGGCATATAAAGTTAGGATTTGCAGCGCTCACAATTTGCACTGCCAAACTAAAGCCAGAACCAATGGTCACAGAGCAGCCATCTCTTTCCCAAAGCCAGCATGAAGCAGCTCACCAGAAATTCCCAAGAAATTGAAAAAAATTGGCAAAAACCAAAATCGAAATACCAAACATAAATTTTGTTCAGAATCGATTATGCTTTTAGTGGGTTCGGTTGAACAAGATTTAAACTATAATGTTGGAAACTAAAAAAACCCGAATACCTACCCCTACAAATCAAGATGTTCCGAGTAAAATAAAGAAAAAGTCATTAAACTACCCCCCGTCACCATTTTCATCATCAATATCACAACTTTTTCCACATATTACCATCATTCAAAACCATCAACAAAAATTAATTTATTTTAGTATATCTAAATAATAGAAATAACAAATATTTCATATAATTGTTTTCGACAGAGAAATCTCAAAACAAACAGGCTGAGAATTTTTATTTTTTTGGGTTTTTAATGATATTTATACGTTCAAATCAAGTTCCCGAAAATAGCATTTGTATTTAAGAATACCCAATGACCCTTAATTCCGGTGAGGGAAAGTTGTAAACCGCTTCGAATTCCGCGTTGAACTACAGTAGAAGAATGCCACAGTATTTTATTACAATATCTATTGTAATTTCTATGTACAGGGAGTTTAGAAAAAGTACTCAACATTAATACCTAACTCGATGCTGCGATACCAATCACGATGCACTAATTTTACAGACGTGCGTGTGTGAAGAAAAGCAAGACGAGGGTTGCTGTGCACTACAAAATTTAATAAAAGAAAGAGAAAATT
>Ga0307517_10013927_pt1 | contig 10864 bp, 9 predicted proteins | sample 23_EM_MG_FD_194515 | JGI IMG/M metagenome (GOLD analysis project Ga0307517, IMG submission 194515) | Populus trichocarpa ectomycorrhiza microbial communities from riparian zone in the Pacific Northwest, United States - 23_EM | ecosystem: Host-associated > Plants > Roots > Unclassified | place...
AAATTGACTAGAAAAATAATTTAAATAACTAAATTAATATTTTCTAGGTTTAATTTAAGAGTATTTTCAGATATTAATTCATTATAACAAGCTGACCATTTTACAGAATCCAGCATGCAAGATTATTTGACAAAATTTTAACTCAATTCAATTATTAAATATAAAATTACGATTGATTTTGTGAAATTACATGTTTAGGTTTTGCCTCATTTATCTTGTTTATAGATGTATCCTCAACAAGTTTTAAATCTCTAGTTCATATTTTGTCACGTGGAGTTTTTTTTTTAAAAAAATTACACGTGTTTTGTTGTTATCTATATCACAACTAGTTTATTATTTTTCATTTTTCCTTGAAAAACGCAATTTCAAAATTACGATTATCTACAATAGCGTATAAAACTGTTTAGTGATATACTTGGTTTTCCATTTCTCTTTGCTGGGAAGTGATATTTTGAAAAATTACACCCACATATCATTATTTACCGTGCGCCGATGACTCCCGATCCAACGGCTCACCTTCCATACAAACCCCTTCAAATAGCACAATCCTCGTCAAACCTCTTTCCAGCAATCACAGCCCACCTCATCAAATTCTCTTTCCACTTTAAAATTGCGTCACTCACCGTAGATAACATCCAATCCAGCGGTCTTAATTAAATCACCCAACACCCGCGCAGAGCGATCCGCGTCGAACCGATTCCCACCAGTCACAGCTCCCCTTTCTCATTTCCCCTCTCCTATATATCCCCACCTCTTTTTTATCCAACAAAAAGCATCATTTCGACACAAGTAGATCTCAGTCTCTTGATTTATTAATTTTCTGTAATCAATCATGCCATCTGCCGCCGTTAAAGCTCCGTCGAAGGCCAAAGCCAATCCTTCAAAATCGAAGAAACCTCCACCACCAGCAGCATCTGCTGCTGGTGCCAAGAAGCCTAGAGCCTATCCTACTTATCACGAGGTAATCGATTGATCAATCATAAAACAACAACTCATTCGCTAATCACAGTACAATTGTGAAGTGCTGATGATGTATTTGTGTTCTTGGTGTTTGCAGATGGTCAAGGAGGCACTTGTGGCTTTGAAGGAGAGAACTGGATCGAGCCAGATCGCGATTGCTAAGTTCATCGAGGAGAAGCAGAAGTCTAGCCTCCCTGCAAATTTCAAGAAACTGCTGCTTGTTCAATTGAAGAAACTTGTTGCTAATGGCAAGCTTGTTAAGGTGAAGAACTCCTTCAAGCTCCCTCCTAAATCTCCCGCTGCTGGTGCAGCTGCTATGAAGAAAGCGGCTCCTACCAAGCCCAAGCCCAAGGCTGAATCTAAGCCGAAGAGTGCACCAGTGAAACGCAAGGTTGTGGCTAAGCCGAGCCCGAAGAAGGCGGCGAAGACCGAGGCTGTTAAGTCACCAGCGAAGAAGGCTGTTGTTGCGGTTAAGAAGAAGACTCCGGTGAAGAAGGTTGTTAAGAAGCCAAAGAGTATTAAGTCACCGGCGAAGAAGGCCGTTAAGAAAGCGGCGAAGTGAAAGTAGTTAGTTTGTTTGGATGGAATGGCAGGATTGTAAATTTAGGGTTTAGTAAGGGTCGCTTTGGGTATAGAATAGTCAGGTTTTCAGGAGAAACAATTTCGGTGCAATTCAATTCCTGTTTGAATGAAATTTGCTTTAATCTTCCAGTTGTTTTACGAAATCAGTTGATTAATTAAAGGTATCTCGGTTTGAATGAAATTTGCTTTGATCACACATTCTATGATTTTTTCTTAGAAATATATTAAAATACTATTTTTTATTTTTTAAGATTTATCTTTTATATTAAAACATATAAAATTCAAAACCATCCAAAAAAAAAAAAACACAAAATTAATTCATTAAAAAAAATTAAGATTTTTTAGAAGCTTTACATCCTAAGAAGATCACTACATCTTCCATAAAACTATTGTTCAAAAATTGAAGTTACAGCTGAAACATTCTATAGGGAGAGTGGTATTTACAATGTAATTCATCTAAAACAAACCCTAGCTCGCAAACAGAGTATATATTTCGAATCTCTTAACCCCCACCGTGAAAGACAGCAATGATGAGGAAAAAGAAGACATATATGGAAGGGATGCTGCCACCAACCTGTGATTGTCTGCAAAGGGAACACAGCTCACTTCAGCCCCAGTTCTCACTTTTTGCATTTTTAGCAAGCAATACCTGAACTTGTATCTGTCTAAACTCCTAACATTTTCATCTCTTTAGCTTTCATTCTCAAATCTTCTTCAGAAGGTATGTTGCCACCACCCTTCAATGTTGCCCGCCACCATGCCATTAGCTCATCCTGCAAAATGCACCAGACAGGTTGAGCCACCGCTTACAAAAGTAGAAAGATGCAAAGCAACGTAGGAGTCTTTGGTATGATTTGCACAACTGATAGGGGTAGGAATGTGAGCTCAATCGAAAACATGAAAGCGGAATCTGAAGGTCCATACTTAAATAGCCATTATATTAATGATACTATGATAGTATTACTTCTTCTACTAACAAACAACAGGTTTTCTGTATTTGAAGGGCTCGTAAATGATCTGAACCATGTTGGGTGAGAATGCAGTGACATAACATCAAAGACTCAAACTGTCTTCATGAGGAGATTCCATCAAGCAATTGCAGATTCAATCATATAAATCATCAATGAAGGAGACCACTTCAATGCTACATGATCTGAATTTATACATCAAAGGTGGAATTGAAATCGCTAGATTACATTGCGCGCAAACTCGTTTCCCGGGTCACACTGTTACCTCAGTGAAATCGTGGTTGGAGATGCATTGACTCTCAACCAAATATTTGATCCCACCTACATTGACAGCAATAGAATTTTTGGACTTCTGTGTTGAACTCTCACTCTCAACCCCTGTATGATCAGAAGAAATAAAGAAGGAAAAGAGGGTGAGTTGACACCAGAAAAAGGAAGCTAATCAATGACAAATATGCAACTCATCTACCTACCATAGACTGGTGAAAGGGCAAACAATTTTGGCTTACCAGTTATGCAGGCTACATAATATCCAGTTCCCCCTAGTCCCTGTTCCCACTTCCCAAGTCGCAAGCGCAGAAAAAAGCCATCAAGTCGTGAGGGTGCCGCGTGAGAATCCATCAATCTGGTGCCCGTGCAAGCAACACAGAAAACATCAATAAACAGATTTAAAGCAAACAATTCCCACTAAAATAAAAGTTCAAGCCTCTGATGAATATTGAAGATAAAAACATCTTGCTAAGCCCAGTTTATTTCTTGAAAGTCAGCATTGAGTTTTCTGTCATATTAGCACTGATAAGTCGTTCTCTTAAGGGAAACAGGCATAAATGAGAAGCGGGACTACATTTATAATCATCTCGCAACTGAGTTTTCCAGAATGATTATCAATTACCTTAAAACGTGCAGAAAGATAACTAAGGTTTGGTTCAAGAACAAAAAGTCTACATAATTTGTTATCATAACGAGGCACAAACATATTTGGGATCACACAATCAATCCACTTTATTCAACCAACATTTTACATGGAGGGATACCGACAGAAGAGGAATAAAAGGCTACTAAATTTACTCCCCGGTGATATTGACCATGCAGGGAGCTGTAGCATAGGCAGAAGGCTATCTGAGCAATTCAAGATATGAAGGACAGTACTGTAGTAGAACTATGAAGGACAGTCCTGTAGTAGAACTATCATAACTTAAGCAGGCTGGTACTCTCATTCTATGTCTAGGAACTCTTCTTTTGCTCCTGACACTCTCTTCCTCAGCCATAATCATTTCTCCTTTTTTCTTCCCTGTGCTTCACCAATGCAATATCTAATACATCAACTTCTTGGTTTTAACTTTATTGCATAAGTTCTAAAGTATGTTACCTCATAAAACTTCTACCAATAGGATTCTTATAGTCACTATCCTGAGCTCCTCGCTAACTGTTCCTTGGAATTAATTTTCCAAGAAGGTCACTCAAATTTTGTTTAAGTTCAAAAATTGCGGAAGTTAACGAGAAGAAGAAAGAGGTCATTCTTCAATGGTCCTGACCAACACTACAAACAGATTACACGAGGTCGTTTGGTAGTGTGGATGTGGGTGAGGTTCTCCCGCAGCCATAGATATTACCGTTTGATTAAGGAAAAAATACAGGTGCATTCATGGTAGAAACCATCAAAAATATGGTTGTGCCGCAGGTTTTGTAAAAGCATAATTTTACTAATTCTCGTGGGGGTGGAATCACTGAACAGTGGAGACATTCTCCACTGTTCTGGCCGGACTGGGTTCGGTTCAAAGCTAAAAATGCATTGAACCGGGTCCGACCCGGCAAAATAAAAATAAAAAATTATTTTTTATTTTTAATTGTGTTTTATTCGAAAAACTAGTGTTAAACATTATTCAATGACACTACATAAATTAGACGGAGATCGCTTGATAACGTAGCATTTGCAGAATTTGATCGCAATCCTAATTTTATTCCTGATTATATTTTACATGATGTTGTTGCGCTCTTAAGAAATTTGTAAAAACTGTAGTCCTTATCAGATGTATTTCACACGTGATGGAATTGTAGATAATTTAATGGAACAATAAAAAATATTTTATAAAAGTATGATTTATTTCATGATGTAATATTAATAGTTAAATCTACAATATTTAAATTAAAAACCATAAATATTAATATATATTTTTTAAAATTATTTTATAACCTCAATTTCAAAAGCATTTTTAACCAAACATATTAAACTACTTTATGCTCAACCTCAATTTCAACTAAAGTTTTAACCAAATATATATTTTTCCAAACCAACCTCAACTAAAAATACTTTTTATAAAACAATTTTTTTCAAATCACAACCACAACAGCTACCGCAATACCAAACACACGGGGTTAAACAGTTTGATTAGCAGCAGAAGGTAAAACAGTTATCTAAATGCCATCATCTTGCTACAGGGTCAGACTCTCTACCATAAAACAATGTTGCAGAAACAAGCTTTAAAGATATGCAAGGGAAAAATTGAGAAAAACAGATTTGGAGGTGGGAGTGCAAATGCTAAAATCATCCGCCAAAGTAACATGACGAGAAAGTAGAAGAAGAGTAGATAGAATTAACATGGACAGACCAATAAGAGAGATGCCAAGCCAATGCATTTCAAAATTAGCAACTCACGAATTTTGTTGTTTAAATCTGTCAAAATCAGTTCATCTTTAGGCAAATGGGGCTTTATTGTCCTTACCAGCAGTTACTAGATTTTCTGCATAAATTGACAGGCATGCAAACTTCCGCCTCAGACTTAGTTTTTCTTATTGATAAAATAAGTCGGATGCTGGAAACCAGAGAGGCATGTCTTCCCAGCTCCAACAGTAAACAAGATGCTGTGATGAACAAACACTGCTTACAGGTCTAAACAAGGCATACTTTCAAAGTGAACTAAAAAAAAGCTCAATCAATGGTTAAAACAACCTTCAAGTTGTCTCAAACAATCGGAGGAGGGATTCAGATACCAAGTGCTAAAATGTCTCTAGTTATTGCAAGTAGGAAAGATCTTGCAAAAATAACAGCGAAAATGACAGGTTAGTTGGTATGATCTACTTACTTGAGAATAACTGCTCGAGATAAACGAAGCATTTTCACTGCATCAAAAATTCCCTTGGGTCCGTCTGATATCTGGCTATCAACAAAATTACTCAAAGGCATGGCCTGGTTTTCTTTCAACTTCTTTTTCCCAGAGCTCGAAACTGTTTGGAAAACAGTGTCTTTTCCAAACAGTTTCATATTCAAATTCATTTTCCCAGAGGAAACAGCTTCATTCAATTTCTCATTGCAAACTGTAGGCGCATCAGCAGTTGGCAATTGACCATACTTGCCATCTGACTGCTTTGCATCGTCTTCATTTCTTGGATTAAGCAGAGTTTTACCGGGGCTGCATTCATGGACAAAAGAAGCGCCATATTCTGCTTGATATCTTGTGCTTGAAGAGGCATTGGGACATGCAAAAGCCCAATGATTTGACTGGAAACATCTTATGCACACACAAGGCAATTCTTTTGCTCCGTTATACAAATTAACATTTCTTAGAAGACCTTCAAGCTCACTATCTGGTATCTCTGGACAATCTCGCACATGGTGACCTTTTATGCCACAAAAGAAACATGCCAGGTTTCCATGAACAGAATCATCCGTATCATACGACGGCATGATGTGCTTGAGGGCATCCAATCTCCTTGCAAAGACAGAAGCCATGGCCTCTGAATTTCTGAATCTTGAAAAAGGCAAGATAGGATTCAGTTTACATATGGACTTCTCATCATCTTGTCCATTTACCTTATTTATGCCAAATGAAACTTCAGTACTCGTAGCACAATTTTGCATGTATACCGGGTCCTCATTGGAGTGCTCCTCCTCCCTAGCCATCACAATTTTATGATGGAAAGAAGTATGATGGTTCTGCCATTGAGCATTCAGCCTCCTGCTATCAGTGGAGCTGTCAAGAGCTTCTCCAGCACTTCTGTTGCAAGAATCCGTGTTTGACAAGGGACCAGAATTTTTTGGAGTAAACCGAGTGATCCACAAGCTTGTGAGTGGGTCACTTTTGTACCTAGAATTGTTAGCAGGCTTGCCTTCAGATGGCAGTTCAGTATCTATGTTCTTGGCACTGTTTCTCTCACGTTTACACAGAGAGGAATTGGAGCTTGTCCCGTTTTTCTCCTTATCAGTTGCTAAGTCGTATAAATTTCTGTTCTCTGCATAGTTGTTCCTGTTGATCACCTGAGCAGAAGCAGTACCGGTGGAAAAAAGTTGGGTCAGGCCCGCTGGAGCTGCACCATTGCCAGATGTCGACTCATTTAACTTGTCATTTGATTGAAGAAACCGTTTGTACACATTGCCAGTCACCATACGACAGGATAATGGAGTAGCATTAGTGTCACAGATCTTGTTGTCCAGCTCAAGTTCTTTAGATTCTTCGGCTTGATTATTGGCGTGCGAAGAGACAATTTCTTGAGTCTTTGTCTTTGGACAATACAATGACTGAAAAATAGAATGAAACCCCGTAGTTTTGCACCCTTTATCCTGGTTTCTATTACATGAAACGAGATTCTTGTCAGGATTCTCATGTCCATGATTATGATTAGCAAGGGTAAGTGCAAGTGAAGGTGCCTTATCTTCTTTTGATTTTCCGGACCCCTTCATCATGTTTGAGATCCAATTCATGAATGAACTATCTTGTTTAACAAATGAAGAGGAGCCGGGACTTTTATGAATTTTTGTTTTGACACTTTTGCTCCCAGCACACAACTGTGGATCAAGGTTCCATCGCTTTTTGCCAGATGAAAATAACCCAGCACTGTTGCAACTTTCAACACTTTCATGACTGTCATCCTCCATATGCACTCTTTCATCTAGATCTCCATAAGATAAAGCCTTATCCCTGCCTGTCATCTGATACCCTTGGGTTCTGCTGTTTGTGGGAAACTTGGCCTTGCCTTTCATCTGATACCTCTGGGTTCTGCTGTTTGTGGGAGACTGTTTAATCCCACGATTATTGTCTCTAGAAAGCACATCACCCTGCTGAGAGCTATTTTGGACTTCTTGGGCAGATGCTGATCCTACAATCTTAGTTGCCGCATCATAGACATTTTCACCATGTGGAGTTCTTATATCATTCTCTGCAGTTGACTCCAGTTTTTCCAGAGGACAGATGTAGGGACCAGTCTCCACCTTATTTTCTCTCTCCTTTTCCATGCATGAAGGTGATTCAAAATTTTCTCTTCCTGAGGATGGTGCTTGCATTTTAATGTCATAAGATTCACATTCTTTCACTGAGCAAAGTTGTGAGGCCGAAACATTTTCTGTCTGTAATGTGTGAATCCCGTCACCAACATCTCTAATTCTGACAATAGGTTCCTCGGAAGTCGGATCATTCTTTGCCACATCCAGGTTCGGTCCAGCTGTTTAAATTGAAAAATAAAGAAAATCATTGTCCTGTCAGGAATGAGAAAATGGAAGCACGAGAAAGCAGTTCTTCACACACCAAAAAGAAACAAAAAAAGATGATAAAATAAAAGTTTCAGTAATTCTAGACAGGTTTCATCATGTACTAGACAGGAATTTTTATAGGTCGACATTCACCAATACATAATACATTATATCAGCAAGGAATTCATAGTTACCTATTTTGATTTCATGTCTAGATTCACTTGACGGAAACATGCTTGTATCACTGGTAACAAATTTAGTGGAATTGTCTCTTCCAGCAACTTCACTGTTCACATCAGATGCACCTAGAGGTGTCCAGAAATATTCTTTACTGATAGGTTTGTCAGTACTTGATCCACTTACCATATTACTTGGGCCTGCACCCCATAACAGAGAGGGATTTTTGTAGGAGAAGCTTCCATCAGCGCATTTAAGACACAAACCTTTCTGTGGAGACCAAACTAGTTCAGACAGGGCATTGGTGGCCGCAAATGTCTTGTCTACACTTGAGCCTGCATTTGCACCTGCACCTGAATCATTCTTCACTCTTCTCTGAAAGCACTGATCAGTCACAGGTTCTATGTTTTTATCATCTGCATTCATCTTTGTTGGATGAACTCTTCAGTGGGCAATCCTGAAATGCCAATCAGGTCCAGGTCAGACTTCTCCATGGTGCAAAACTGTCCACACAAAACAACGAAGCAAATATATGTTACTGCGGGCCTTGGAGAGGCAAGATGAAGCATAAGATAAAAGTTTCTGGAAAAGTTAGTGAAATAATATTGTTTCAAAATGAAATATGAATTTAGAAGATTCTTGAAGGGCTAAGTACTCATTAATGACAAGTCAAAAAGAATATGAAGAGTAGGCGGTTTTTTTACGGAGTCAATAAAATTCACGCCATTTATGAAAAAGATGCTTCAATATATGTTCTCCCCCCTCTCTAGGGAAACAAAACTGTATACAACCAAATGAAATCCAGTTATACTCATCAACTGTCACATAAACCGCAGTACTGCTCCTATAAAATGAGAAACATCCTTACTGATATCGGCAATTTCAAATTGGTGCTAATCTGGAGTGCATGCTACCTAATAGATGGCATAGAGATATGTTTGTATCAAAATCACTATGGATACAACCAGATCCCAAGAAGACTGCCTTGGTGCTTCGAAGCATTTGTCCTATCACGTACAGGATCAGAAATTATCAGTTCACTTTGTATATTAATAAAATTATTCAACTCCCAAGTCAAATAAAATTAAATGGATTAAGTAGGATTCGAATCAAAACCAAAGCATATCTTTTTTTTGTGCAATGGCGAGCTTACTCAACAGAGGGTAACCAGCATTGTAGGCACTAGGCAGGGTAATTTCACAAGGTGTTCAGTGGAGTAGCTTACTCTACCGGCAGAGATAACTCATTCTTCCTCCCGTAATCCCTCTCACCCCAAAGAGTGGCAAGTGTAATATGGTCGTTATGATCAATACAGACTAATACTTCTGCACTTACTCTTAAGAGATCCCTAATAGGATGAATCCAGCATTGCTTGGCATACAAAGAACATACACCATATGATTGAATCTCGGAAAACAAAAGGACTTTAACATTTGTTCCAAAATAATAATAATAAAAAAAAACGAAGGAATATTATAATAAAGAACCGAATGATATATATTTCATCTGCAAGATTAGATAAATGCATCAACAAAAGAGGAATTTAAAATCACACAATCATCATCTCAAAACAAGAAGTCTCTAGTATTTAATGCATGAATGAACATATATAATTGGGAGAGGCTTGCATGAAAAGACCATCAAAATTCAAACAAACTCTACTTACAGCTAAAATAATTAATGACAGTTAAGAGAACCGAAAATGGAAAAAAAGAAGAAGAAACTTTGGATTGAATCTTGGAGACCCTCATACCTGACAGTCCCTTAAATCGCTAAAACAAGTAATCTTTCGAGTACTGATGATCCTATGAAGCACAAGTAGTGCTATATATGCACTTTCTAAACAAGGCTAGACGGTTTGAGTACGTATGGACTTCACTTTTAGAGAGGGAGAGAGGGAGTACAGGATTTGGTATCCAAATGACAATGCTGTACAAAAAATTACAAAGTGGTCGTCCTGCTACAGAAGGTACATGAAGCACAGACACTGCCTTTTTCTGGATTCTAAAGCATGAGGTTCAGGGAATGCCACGTGGTGACATTGTACGCCAATAATATCCAGTTAAGCTAATGCAAAAAAATAAAATGATCGGGACCAAGAAAATTTCTTTTTTTCTTTTTTTTTTCTCTTTTTTTTAGTTTTATCCTTAGATTATTTTTTATATATATAATTATTATATGTTTTGTTTTGAATCATTATTTTTCTTTAAACATTTTATTTTTATGTTAAATTTAGTTATAATTTTTTTTAATTATTATTTTTTTGTTTTGCATTGTTTTTTTATTGATTTTTTTCAATTTCATCCATCGATATTTGTTTGATTAAAAATTTTACTTTTTTGTTTTTTCAAGTTTGCATTTAATGGGATCACCACGGTTTCATGATCCGGGTCATAGATATGAAAAATTAGCTCAAGTTGACTTCCGTATTTTTTAAAGCATTTTTTCACCAAATATTTTTTTTGCTTTTCTATTTATAAGATAATCACAATTTCACGTCTTAGATCATATGTTTAATTTGTTGACTCGAGTTAGATGCCAGGTTTCTTCGAAGCTTTTCTTGTTATTTTTTTTTTGCTTTGACAAGTTTTTAAAATTTATATTTTTCAAATTGGCTTATAATAGACTTATTAATAGGACCCGGATCTAAGATTTCATATGTTGTGAGCTTTTTAATATTTGACCATGTTTAGGATGTTTGTTAAAATTTTCT
>Ga0307517_10013930_pt1 | contig 10862 bp, 13 predicted proteins | sample 23_EM_MG_FD_194515 | JGI IMG/M metagenome (GOLD analysis project Ga0307517, IMG submission 194515) | Populus trichocarpa ectomycorrhiza microbial communities from riparian zone in the Pacific Northwest, United States - 23_EM | ecosystem: Host-associated > Plants > Roots > Unclassified | place...
CGGTCGCATATCCGGGTTGTACTCTCATGAGATGGTGGGGTTCAGAGATAGCAAATGGCGACCTTCAGTCTGCACTTTCGCCACGTCCTCTTACACCAGACCTCAACAACCCTGAGGATGATCAAACTGTCGAGCTGTCCACACTCCTACTCGACGGTTCAGTTGTAGGAGGGCTTGCCTTATGTATGGAAAAACATTCGCCTCCCAAGTCTTCAAGCTTGATTAGAGCATTTTATCCCGCTATTCCTGAAATTCAACTAGGAGTTTGTGAGCTAAGTCAATATCTCCTAGTGTCAACACGAATTTAACCCAAGTTCTCGCTTTGAAGAACAAGAAGCAATGTTTATCCGTTCTTCACTTTCTCAGCTCAGATTGTTAGGGAAATACCTCTCCCTTATCATCGGGGGTCCAAGGATTCCGACTTCACTCTCACCGCCTACCCGCAACCCCCTCTTCATGTCTTGTAAGCCACCTAACGACGACAGGTCCTGGTGCAAATGATCGAGTTGGAAGAGCATTTTAACCATTGGATTGGTGATAATTGCTGTAGCGAACGATGTCGGGACGACAACAGTGGAACAGGCGCGGCGATTCGGTAATGTTTGTGATGCATGGGATGGACAGGAATGACATCGTGAGTGTAGTCTAGACCAACGCAATTTTGAACCTTCAAACAACCGAACCAGCAAGCGAGGCCAGGGATCTTGGTTGTCTTCTTTGGGGTTCATTGGTGACAGGAAGCCCAGCGTCTTTCCATGCCTCGTATCCTCCGACGATGTCAGTAGCATTCAACATGCCCATTTTTTGCAAAGAATCGGCAGCCAAACTATTCAGATCAGTTTTAGCCTCTCATACACGAAAAAGTCCACAAACCTCGACGCAAATCCCTCCTGACAGAAGATAATGATCCTTAAATCATATCTATCCGCAATGACAAGCCTCGATGGACATCGCGGGTCAAATTTCCACTCCAGCAAATTTCTCTCAATGAGCAGTGCGCCGTCAATACCTCCTTCATGCTCCCTCTCTGCCTGAGTACGGATATCAACCAAGAATGTTGGAGCACCAACTTGACTTTCTCTCAGCTCTCCGTATGCCTGCATAGGTGTGACCCGTTGTAATCTGGCTCTCGCCTCTGACAATATTTGATCGATACCTCTGGACCCTGCCGGTGCGAGGAGTGGATTCATTGGGCTCTTTGCTGCTTTGGAGAGGACATCCCATAAGGCGTCTTCGTCGTATGACAAAACACCCAGGTCCTGAATGGTGGCAACCCACATACAGCCAATCATCCTTTCCGAAAGAACTCTTCCGAGAAATTTCGGATTGGCGAGGAGGACAGCGCGCTGGATATATTCCGCATTTGATGCCACAATGATGAGGGAGCTCACGGTGGGCGTCGTAGTTTGTGCGATTGTACCGATAGCGAATATGTAATGGTGGAGAGAGAGCTGGTGAGCGACATTCGTGGCGACCTGTTCCAAGAAATATTCGTCATCACTTTTTGACATTGAGAGTCTGACAGCGATTCGGATGCCTATGATATATTCCACTTTTGAGTGAAAATCGCAAGTAGTAGAAACAGAAAATTATTTCACCATCCACTGTCTTCGCTTTCGTGGTGGTATAAACGGCAATTTCATAGGCCACCTGCTCACGAACATCGTCCAAGGTGCGAAGGCCTGATCTGTCTGTTCTGGGAACAAGTGCCCTCTGGTCAATTACTGAAGCCGCGTTAGTTGTTGTGCTAGACCGTCGCGATCTCTCAGAGCCTCCTGCAGAACGTGGTGTCTGTAAGCCTATCATGTCGCCAACAAAGTCGCTAAAGAATTTCAATCTGAACTTGTCAGGTTACCTGTGCAGTCACGTGCAGGGGTTAGATTGGATTTGTTGATAATATTACTGAAAAGTTGTGAGAGATTTGCCAGGGTGCCATCCATGGCCAAGCAAAATGGTGTTTTGGTCAGAGAGAAGTGCCTGAGGATGCCGAAAATCCCTCGGGATCTGATAGCCGACATGATAGCCGACTCGGATGTGGATGTGTGTTGCAATTAATCTGTCGTAGGACAAATAGCTCGCTGCAAAATCTAATATGGATTCTACCATTGACCCGACATTGCCACTGAGCTTGACGAGGCGGCTAGAATATTCATCAAATACTAATAGTAATCTCGGGTGGTATCCTATGAATGGTGTTTACTAGAGAGACGACGGAGGAGGAATGTTCTTCAGGCCAAGAATATTTCAACATAACAGGTCCTTTGTAGCTCAGAACTGCAATCATAGCCTAGATGAGCAAAGCTGCTGTCAATGAAATTGGGATGCGAGAAAAGATCGACGCAGTCCATTCCGCAAGAGACACTGGTGTCAATGAGGATGGAAAATCGGATGGAGTCCAAATGGAGTCATGTACAAGGTAAGTTCAACCGAGCCAGGACATCTTGTGTCGGGGATTGATTACGCCAGATAGTGTCGGACATAGGACTCGGAGCGTCGGTCAGGTCGAAAAGCAGGATGTCACAGCCATAGAGTAAAAGCCTGACATCAGGTAGTAACACCAACCACTATGAATTTCTTAACATCCTTAGATGGAAGAGACAAATGACGACTCACTGATACAAGACAGTTCCGAATGAATCTCCTAGGGGTAAGAAAATGAAGTGGATCCGGAATCAGCTAGACAGCTCGACAGTTTGATCGTCCTCAGGGTTGTTGAGGTCTGGTGTAAGAGGACGTGGCGAAAGTGCAGACTGAAGGTCGCCATTTGCTATCTCTGAACCCCACCATCTCATGAGAGTACAACCCGGATATGCGACCGCCGTGCGATTCCGCAGCCAACGAAGCAAAATAGACGATGGCAGGAGAGAAGACGGCAGATTTAATCTTGATGACGCCTGATTAACAGAGCTTGGGGTGAGGGCTGAAATATCGGATCTCAACGATATCCTTTGAAAGAGCCCACTTGCAGACTTCACACTTCACGGCGTAGAATCGTGTGAACGAGTATGTGTAACTTCCGAATATCCGCAAAGTGGGGGAACATTCATTTATATTTTTGCAAAAGTTCGAAGGAGAGAGCAGTGGTGAGAAAAGGAAATCGTCAATCATTAATCATTGATGGCTCTTTCTCAACGACTCCCATCATGGCTCTCAGTCTCAGCGGACGGCTCGGCACCCGTACGGGCTCTACTATACAACGATGAGGGGTTTCTAACAAGCAATGACGGTCGTCGGAATCGAGTCTCCCGTCCCAGCCAACAAGCACCTCTGCCATGTTGATGCACAGAAGAATGTCCCCGATTCCCAGACAAAATACTACGCTGGAATTATTTAAATCGCTTTCCAAGTCCGCCACTCCCACATGAATTCGATTGTATTTTCTCTTGCAACATTGCACACAGCACCGTTTGAGTCGGATCTTGCTTCAATACATGGACTGCTCGCTGTAAGCTGCACTGTTTTCGTAAGCCACGACTGGTAACGTGCATTAGCGTTCATGAGAATTTCAACTTGTTCATCTGCGGGATGAAACTGAAGCGTCTGATCGAACATCATTGTACAGAGACAGCAATCAACCAGTACAGAGAATATAAAACTTGTCTCCCCATCTCGTCACCACCCGATAGCGATTGCGGTTTGACTCGGAAGAATGTTACAGCAACATCACATCCCGTTTGGGGCTACAATTTCGAATGCTACGTTCATATTGTACAGGCGACATCAATGTGGCAGGGGATTTGATAGTCACTCCATTTTTTCGCTGGTGATTTCTACTTCCCATTTCTTACTTAGCTCACAGAATGACTATAGCAAGAGGGTCGGATCGGCCTTCCCCCTCCAGAGTCGATTGTCTCCTCGCCTCGGTTGCAACTCTCGCACCCGGTTTTCAAGACTCTTCCTCTTGATGCCCAATGCGACCTCTTGATGCTCCGTCATGTGTAGTCTGCACTCCCACTTGAGCAACAGGATAATACTGCTTTTGTACCAATTCAAATCCATCGGCTAATCTCTTCCAGGCTTGTCTAATGACAATCGATTGATACCTCCAAGTTGTGACAAGAGTGTGGATAGGTTGCGGGTAGGAGTGTGTGTGTAGCTGCGAGCCAATGTATCGGATTGGATCTTGTTCAAAGGAGGTAGCTATTGTGTGGGCTGAAGTCGATTGGAATACTGATAACATGAATTTGTTCAGAAAGGCGAGTGCACAGGACAACAAAACCTATTTGGCTCGTAATGGAGGTTCCACTGGACTCTAGCAGTCAGGGTCGCAGAAAAAGCGATGATTAACAAGATAAGCACAAGGGGAAGCAAAACAATGCAGCATTATTGCCGTTCGGTTCACTGACTTTTGCCATTCATCAAATGACCATATATGGAACACCCACACCATCATAATATGTGACTCGCAATGGAAACCTATTTAACTCCAGTTGTTAGGTTGCAGAAAAAAACGAGGATTAGCACAAGGGGAAGTGAGGCCTGCATTATTGTCTTTCGGTGCGCACACAAACGTCATGTACAGCGTCTCGATTTTATCACGCGCTCACACTGTTTTCAATCCTTCTGTTAGCAACGTGTAAGTTGTAATCAACCAAAAGTGTGCCTTCGAAAAGTCGCGACGAATTACATTAGGTGAGATTCAAAATTTGATTCGGGGTGTATATGCCATTTATAACAAATACTTTAGATTGTTGTAAATATTCTTACGTCGTGCTGACCACAAAGAGAGGTCAAATTCGGGTTTCTTGGCCTGTCGATTGCACCTACAACATGAATTCACAATGCCCCTGAGTTCCTTGACAAATCTTTTAAACAAATAGGTTTCGCATTGACAACCCGACTCAGCCGACTACGTAAAGGTGTTGTAGATCAGAGCAGTTGCACACATTGCTCATTTTCCGGATCGGTTTCCCCTTCTCAATAGGTTTCAATCGGGTTCACCCACTCAATGCTCCTGATGTGACACGTTGTCCACATCTGATTAACAATTTTTTGTTTTGTTCCCGAGTCAGAGTCGTTCAGCATCCGATTTGCGGTCCTGGGCACCGCAAAGTGGGTGTTTTACTTTGGAGTTCCCTTTCTCGGTGCTTGAGCTTCGTTTCGCGTCTTGCAGTGCCCCCTTTCATTATAAAAGCTGTTGCAACCCAAATTCTTATCCTTGCTTTCCTTCATTTCTCCTCAATCATGGCACCGCCTAAAGTATATTTTTTACTCGCTATTTGCGAACCTACTGAACCCCATTCAATCAGCCTGATCGTAAAACCCTCACAGCGATATGTGAACAGTGGCGGAACAGATTGCGCCCAAGGATTGACGGGAAGGCCGTCACTGGCAGTGGGACGGATGTAAGGCTTTCGTCTTTGACATATTTTCTTGAGCCCATTTCCAATCCAGGTCAAGAGCCTTGCTGTTCGATTGGCAGGTGTCAAAATTGATGATCAGGTTGCCAAAGGGTCTCCAGCTGTGAGTTGCTTTGAAACCTTCAGTGACTCTCAGGTTGACGTGCGAAGTCTTCTGGTTCTATCTCTATAGGGAATGCTGTTTTACATGCCGGAGACGCACTCGAGCAGATTGGGGCTTCCATCGACTTTGCGAAGGATGTATTGGACAGCGAGAACCTGGCCGATCTGGATGATCTGGACGAAGCAAGGGGCACGCTTAACGAATTGTCGAAAAAGAAGGACGCCTTGTCGAGTTTTAAAAGCAAGAACCCTGGTTATGAACACTATAAAGTTCGTCCAACGTTTCTGTTTCCCACTTTCCCTCGGACCTGCTAAATCATGATTCACAGGTTGTCTCCTTTTCGAAGTTGACCAAAAAACACATCGACGACATGGGTGTCAACTCCAAGAACTTGACCCAAGACAAACTGGATGAGATTCTCCTGGTTTTCGACACCCTTGAGCTAGGTTCAAAGCGCCTTTCAACAATTTTTGAGCCATTCTGGCTCGAGCTCATCAAAGACGGAAGATTCATCAACGACTACAAGATAGTGAAGAAGAACATTGGAAAGAAGGTAGGCTGTATGGCTGCGTCTATAAACTTGTCAACTTACCGAGACATTCAGCCCGAGGCACGGGCGCGTATGCTAACTGATTACGTCCTTACACAACTGATGGTGTTCGTGGATAAGCACCTGGAGCTTATTCAACTCATGTTCTTAGAACTCGTTCTCTCGTCCTCCAGAGACCCGGTCCCAATAAAGCACAGAAACGTTGCCACGCTACTTACTGGATCCGTCGATTATGCGATTTTGTCTTCGGGAAGTGCAAGAGATGCTCTAGCTGAAACGCTTGGTGTTGAACCTGGCGGAGTGGAAGACGGTGGGTCGTGGCACATCTGCAACCACCCTCCTGGCTGATTTGTTCTTAGAGATTAGGAAGCTGGCTGGTCAAAATAGCCTCGACGATGTTGTTGGTAACAATTATTGGGAATTATTAAAGCAGCGAAGACACTTCAAATTTACCATCATCGAAGAGAAGAGAAAAGATCTCAGCCCAAAGGAGCTGAAAGACTGCGAACCACAGGTGACAGGGGAAGCTTTGGCGTTGTATGCATGCTATTTCTCTCAGCAAGGACTCAAACTCAATTTTTGACAGACAGACGAAGACACAGTACGTACATGATCTCCAAGGGATAATGTGTTTTCACGCCCTTTCAGACTCGATTATGTGCAGTGGTGTTTGAGTAATGGAGAGGATTGGATTTTTGGCACCTTGGATAATGACTTGGAAAGTCGAAGCCTTCCTCCTTTGTCCATTTGCGACAGTAACTTAATAGAAAGCATCAAAAAGATCCTCAAGATGCTGATTCTATGGGTAAGCACATCGCACATACTTGCTGTCTTCCGTGGGTACTCAATTCAGATAAAACTAGACTTTGTGTCCCATAGACAAACTTAGTGAGATATTGGGTTTGATGGTAGTGCTGTGAGATCTGTTTTATTGTTGGCCCAACTCCGTGTGGAACGGGGTAGGGGGAATATTACTAGTTCCCTGCTGTATGTTGTCTGTCAATGGTAGAAACGATGGTATGACGAATGTCACACGATATGAGCCAAGTTACTGAAAATATTCAGAGAATATCGACACATTCAACACGAGAGTGCGAGACACGATAAGACCTTTGGCCCCTTCGTTTGTGAGGATGGAAAATCGGATGACGATATCTCGAGGCAAAATACAGTCATTTGCCGCTGGCAGTGAAGATATCGGAACTTTGCAATGGGGTACTCAAGAATAACATTGGAAATCCGTTGAGCTACGGCCTTGTCCGTGCTCAAAGTATTCGTGACAATGGCCAGACTGTTCAGTTCGATTGGTTATTACAAGGCAGAATAATCTAATATAGATTCTATCTTTGATCCAACTCCCCGTGCAACAAGGCGACAAGAATATTCATCAAACAATATTTCCGAGCAGAGAGGCATCTGGAAGGTGCCTTTCTGAGAAACGACAAAAGACGAATGTTCATCTGGCCAAGCATATTGCAGCACAATAGGTTCTTGGACGGAACACAATAGTGCACGATTATAGCTCAAATGAGAAAATTGGCTGTAATTGGGATGAGAGATAAGATTGACGCATTCAATCGCACGGGAGACACTCCTTGTGCGAGGCACAATAAGACCTTTGACCCCATCGTTGGTGAGGATGGAAAATTGTATGGAGTCATGTACAAGATAAGGTGGCGAATTGGAAATCGTGAACAATGGCAACTGGGCCAGGGCGTCTTGTCTCGGTGGTTGGTTCCGCTGAGTGGGGGGCAGATTAGACACAGGAGCGTCGCTCAGGTCGAAAAGCAGAATGCCTTTGCCACAATCACATAAAAGCCTGTCATCAGGTAGTAATGCCAACCACTATGATTTATAAAGATTCAAAATTGTAGACCTGACTGGAAGGGACAACGACAACTCACCCGTGCACGACGGCGCCAAATGAGCCTCCTTGAATAAGACAACTCAGTCGCACCAGGTAGAGCCCAATCAACAACAGCAATATTTTGGCCGTCACCCACGGAGGAACCCATTTCAAACGAGTACGACGAGTAAGCCACATGGCGTCCTTGAAGTGTAAACAAATCGCAACCGCAAAGATATTCCTCACGGAAACAAGCAAGCCGTTCGGCTCGGAGACCTCTGACTTGCCCATTCTCATCCCAATATGAAGTTATTCGGCTGACTTCAATCCAACGAGCATACTGAGGGAAGTTGGGATAAGAGGGATCGCCGCCAATAGGGGGCAATCGCCATTTCATGATTCCGAGATTGAATGTCATATACTCGGCATCAGGATCCATGTCAACTGAGAGAAGAACAATAGTATTTGCATTTTGGTCGAACTGGGATGGGACAAGTGTGACGGCCAGAGAGATTTCGCACGGGGAATTTAGGTCGTGGTATTTCACGGACCCATCACGAGCGCCAAAGAGAAGCCATCGGCCACCTGGAAGTAAATGTACACTCTGCATGTATTCTTTTGGTATCGACAGCGGCAGTTTCTTTGGTTGTGCCAGTACGTGGCCATCTTTACCGCTCTGCCACCTTAGAATAAGGTATTCCAACTCGCGGTCCGTGTACAAGTCAAGTGGCTTTTCAATCCAGAACGGTCGAGGTTGTACGGTGTCAGAATACCATTGAACGAGACTCAGCCATACGGGTCGAGCAAGTGAGGCATCGCGGAGTCGCTTGCATGTCTGTTGAAGTTCCATGAGAGGTGAAATTTTGAATCAAATGACCAATGACCACGAACCTGACGGATCTGAAGGATGTCCTTCCACTCCAGGACGGACAAAATTTCGACAAGAACCTCGAGTGGCATGTCCACAAGTTTTGCCAATAAAACCTTTCGTGATCGTGACTGCAAGATGAATTACCGACAGTAGAATTCCAAGTCAGACTCACAATATTGAATCGATTGGTTATGAGGCCAACACGGGTCTTCAGCCTTGCAAGCCCAAAAGTAGCCATTGTCCCCAGGATGACACTGGTGAACACAATGACAAGGAAACGGCGACTTGTGGGCATGAAACTAAAAACAGTGAGGCTTCCCGTCAATTTGAAATAAATTACAATGAACACACCTATATTGCAGTCAAGTATTTGGACAACCGTCGACGATGCCATCTGCAAATCATCAACATAATCACATGATCTGTAATGGACCCACAACTCGGCAGCGAAATTTAAACTACCAGTCAAGTGGCTTTTCAGGCAAGAAAGGTCAAGGTTGTATGGTATGAGAGGGGAAAGTTTGAACAAATAAAATGACGAACCTGACGAATGTGAAGGATGCCCTTCTGAATCCTAGGGTCAGATTTCAACAAGAATCTCGAGTGGCAGGTCCACAACGATATATTCATGCGAACTTCGAAGGCGTATGCGCATTGCTTATGTGACCAATATCCGATTTCAGCCTTGCGATGTCTGGTGGTGAGCGCAATGCTGGTTTGTGGATAAAATGAAACAAGGACCAAAATGGAAAATTCATCCAAACAGGTAACACAATTTTGGCCGTTCCGCACATATGGCAGCACAGTAGGAAGAAAAAGCAGATTCATTACGTAGTCCAAACATTAAAATCATCGCCATGACGTAAAAACAATCATTAACATCTTTCACCTCCGTCGACTTGTGTTGTATTGATCAACCTTGTACGGCCTGGCATTCACCACCTCGTCAAAGTGTTCCCTAACACTTACACAACCCCCACCCTTAATACATGCAGCAAGTTCTTGTCCAGAGTCTCGTCCTTCAAACCAGGCGCCATGCAAGAAACCCTAGAAATCCCAAAACGATTTTAACGAGGGGACCCACACAGAAGAAAATACACTTACAAAATACTTTTGAGAGCAATGTTCACCAGTGAACCACAACCTGTCACTGACCGTCGCCCTCAAGTTATCATGGTGTTCTTGGAAAAAACTCGCAGGCCAATTAGAGTAGCTTCCACGAGCGAGTGGGTCGTTATACCACCTGTGGAAAAGGATCGAGGTGGGTTCGGGAATATTGGTCATATTGGGATACATCGTATGCAGAACGTCCATCAATTCCGCTTGGACTTCACGATCGGTTAGCGCTTCAATACGTTCCGACCAGTCGCCCTGTGTAGTGGTTTATGGGTAAGGTTAGCTCAAAGGCAAGAAGAGGGAAGATGTACAGTGACAGTTGCGAACAGTACGCCAGATCCGGGGAAAAAGTTCTCGTGATCAAGACTCTGCCAGACGGGGTACCTCCCGCGAACGCGGTCTGCATAGATGGCGATCTGTATTCGCCCTCAGTGATGTATTAGAAGGGTAGTAAAACATCTGACGAACCTCGGTATCGAACCAAAATTTCTTGGGGAATTGCATAAAGATCTTCGTGTATGTACCCTATTTGCTTCATGTAAGAGACAACCAGTGAGAGATGAGAATGCCTTTTACCATGGTCATACTCTGGATTGCTTCCGTCTTCCAAGCAGGGAGCTTCGGTTCCCAAATCACATCATCGTGCTGAAGCACGCCCAAGCTAAACGAAACTAAAGCATAATCCGCTGTCAGTTTCGTCCCATCAACGAGTGTGACGTTTACACCCTCTCCAGAGTAAGAGATCGTCTTGACTACCGAGTTGAGCATCACCTGGTTCGGGGTGAGGAACGACTCTGCTTCCTTCTGGATGAAGGTCTTGAAACCACGTTGATCGATGCTGAGCTGATTGTCAGGAGAAAAACCTCCAGAAGCAACATCGAAAGTGTAGTTGTTACCCTAAAGGCAATAATGAATAAGAGGCGAAACAGTGGTGGTTGTAGACTGACCCAGGATGAAGCGATCAACGAAGATTGCTAACAATTAGATAGTGAGTTACGTTCGAATTAGTGGAAGAC
>Ga0307517_10013933_pt1 | contig 10860 bp, 4 predicted proteins | sample 23_EM_MG_FD_194515 | JGI IMG/M metagenome (GOLD analysis project Ga0307517, IMG submission 194515) | Populus trichocarpa ectomycorrhiza microbial communities from riparian zone in the Pacific Northwest, United States - 23_EM | ecosystem: Host-associated > Plants > Roots > Unclassified | place...
TAATATACTGCCTGAATATGCTAACATGCTTTCTAGATAATTTCAAACAAAAGTATATCTCTCTCTTAAGTAAAATTTCCCACCCTGATTTTTCCAGAATTAAGTAACAAGGTATTATAGAATACAATGACATGGAACATGTAATAAATAAATATATAAACATACCTGGATGTATGTCAATGCCAAAAACCTGGACAGAGTAATTATGAAATTATGAGAAGAAAAAAAGAAAACATCAACCCATAAGAAAAATGGAAAGAAAAGAATAGTACAGATTATCTTCCAACTACCTCGCTGATTCGACTTTGCAATGCCAAGGCCAGTACTGTCCGTCCTTGGTTCCACAAAACATGTGCTACTCTATAGGATTGCAGGGAATGGTATCCCTGTAAAAGAAACATGACATGCCACATGATGCTTATATTGCCTATTTCAATTCAAACACTTTACTTTCACATCAGTGCATAAGCTAGGACTGAAGAGAGACGCAGAGGTCAAAGATCTCTAATGGAACAAATGTTATAACTTACAAGTAAAACTTACAAGCACACGAGAATGAACACATGGATAAACAGTAAACTTTACTTTTTTGACTCTTTCTGCTACGGGTGAAGAGAGACGTCAAGGGGTTTTGTTCGGGTTTTTTTTCCACTGCAAGTCTACTAGATGGATGCAGAGATTTGGGTTATTTACTTATTGATCAGCTAGAGAAGAGAGTCAAGAGACAGATGCAGAGATGCAGGGGGCAAGAGGCAGAGAAGATGAAAATTAAAGGGGAAAGGAAGAAGGCTGGTCTGGTGTGGGCGGCGGCTGCAGAAGTAAATTGTAATGTCATTTAGGTTTAGGTTTACACTTTACTATACCATTTAGTATTTATACTAGGTCGTTTCTGCCTTTCTGGCTTTATTTTTATGGGTAGCCGGTTCGGTTCACCGGTTTTGGTGGTAAAACCGGAATCGAACCGAACCGGAAAGATTTTTGGGTTTTAGTAATCGGTTTTTCATCTCGGTTCGGTTTTCTCGGTTAATTTCCATCGGTTTTTTTGGTTATTCGGTTTTTTTAAACACCCCTAGTTGTATTGTTGTTAAGATCCATCATTTCTCTCCCCCTCTCAAAACCTGAAAATATATAACATTGAAAAATATCTAAAAAACATCTAAAAAATATCTAGAAAACTTTCTAAAGCTACTCAAGGTAGTAGTTCTATTTTGTAATAATTTCCACTAGCAACTCTAGTTAAAAAGTATGATGGAATATTAAACTGAGCTACATTTGTAGCTCGGCCAAACAGAGTAACTAGAGCTCGGTTGGGTTGAAAACTTATTATTCATGAAAGTAATGAATAGTACCATGTAGAAATAGTACTATTCATAAATAGTAAACCTAACTGAACTAGAATAGCTCGGTTAGACCAATCCAATGGAAGAGAGAGGAGAGGGGGGAAAGAGGGTGAGAAAGGAGAAAGAGTGAGCTCGGTTGGGCCAAGCTATTTTCTGTAATATCATTTGCCCCCTAAAGTCTTGTAAACATACATGGAGAAATACTTACAGTGTAAAAGTTTATCTATATGGTCATATTTGCACAAAAATGTTACTTGTGTAGGCATCATACCTTTGAGTGTTTGTCTATTTTTTGAATCCATGAGAGATTTTTGTCAATATTTCATTAAGAAAGATCTATGACTTTTTAGAGATAATTGGCCGCGAGATTGACCTGGAGAAAGTTGGTCATAGGGACCTAGAGATGGTGGTCACTAGGACCTGGAGACAAGTGGTCATAGAGACCTAGAGAAAATTAATCACAAGGACCTAGACGGTGGTTATGGGACCTGGAGATAAGTGGTCACAAAAACCTAAAGATATTGGTCATTAGGACCTGAAGATAGTGGTTACGGGGACCTAGAGATAGTGGTCATTATGACCCGGAAAAAATTGATATACTATTTCATTGAAAAACTTAAAAGATGGAAATTCAAATATTTGGAGAAAATTAATGAATTATTTGATCTTAGGCAGCGCGATAAAGTGCACCAATGCTTCAACTGCTTTTCTTTTGTCATAAACTAGTAGAGGTGACCTCTAACTATCAATCATTCTATCTCTTTTTTTAGTGTGTAGCACTCATCAATGTCTTACCTTTTATCATGGTGAAAGAGACAACTTATTGAGACTCCTTGTGTTTGAACCATTTTTTATTGGAGATGAGTATTATAAAAAGTTCTTTCCTTTTATGGTGGCCAACGCCTCAAAACATGTCATTATAAGAGGTATGGTCATGAGCTCGGGGAATGTCAGACCATCATAAATATTCCCTTTGGTGTTTTTTTTTTTTTTATGCTCTTATTAGAGATTAATAACATGGTAGATATTCTTGGAAATGTAGGTGACCTTATTTGGTCACTCTAGCTTTTCCCATCTTGATGTATTTCTCCATTACATGTTTCACACCGAGGAGATTTTTATCAAGAAAGGTGTATAATTTTTTCTAGATGGAATATTTATAGACTCCATTGATCAAGGTTTTGGTGGTCATAAGTTCAATCATATTATCCATACTTAGCATTTTCTAGTTTAATCTTTAGATATATGCCCTCATGCTTTTATCATCTTGTTGTGTGACTACGAAGTGGTACCTTTTTTTTTTTCAAGGATTTTTATGCTAAAATGAAAGATTATTTTGGAGTTGAGATCATGAAAGTGGAGAATAGAGTCAAGCTTTAGACTATGATACTATGCACTTGTATATCCATGAAGTTTTGTGGGAAGAACTTTGCACATAAGATCAGTGTCTTGTGTGTCAAGTTTTAGGATACTTCTTACATTTTGTATGTTCTCCCGAGGGTCTTTAAGTCCCTCATAGTCACCTACACCAGCTTGAGTAGAGACACAGTCTTTGAAGTGTTGAGTGTGTAACATTTTGTGATAAAATAGAGAATTTTCCATTTGATGGGCACTATGTTTTAGCTCACAGACTCGTGGAGTCATGAAGGTTGTCTCTTACCTAGGTTTTTTTCTAATGTATAAGTGAGGCCATAGAGATAAATGGTGACTGGACTATTTGAAGTGTTTCATGTAAGAATGAGGTATGTAGCTCCTTTTAAGTGTAGCAGTGTGAGTGTTACTCATTTATATGTCATTCTTCATTGTTTTTTCAAGGAACTGAAGTTGTCTATGCATATTTAATACATGTACAAGAGCTTGTTGTTAAGTAGAAAAAAGAGTGCTAAAATGTAGTAGCATCTCTGTAGCAACATCGTTGAGTAATTGAACCTTGTTGTAGATTTATTAGAGCTATAGAAGAGTTGGAGTCCCGGTAAGGAGATCAACCAGTCCTCCCTATATTTGACCCTCGTCAACCATGAAAAGTTTTTGGGAAAAAGTGAAAAGGAATGATTTGACTTTTTGTTCAGTTTTCCACAAACAACATTATTTATGAAATCATGGAAAAACTTCACAAAAATAATGGACTTTCCCTGCCTAATAAGTTTTGGGCTTGTGTTCTACTTGTAAAATAAGTACCTAGTGAAACAAAGAACATTTTGATACTTAAGTCAATATTTGAGGGTCTTTTATTTTTTTGAAGCGATGAACATGTATAAATTCAAGAAGATGAAAATGATGTTTTTTTTTTTTTGTAGAGGAGAGATTTGTGTGTTCTCTATTTCATTGAATGTGCTCTTTATGTAATGGAGATGTGTTATATTATTGTTAAGATCTATTCTCTCTCTTTCTCTCTCTCTCTCTCTCACTCAACCTGAGAATATATAACCTTAGAAAATATTTAGAAAAATATTTGGAGCTGCTCAAGGTGGTAATTCTATTTTTTTGGTAACTTTCACTAGTAACTTTTGCTGAAAAGTATGATGGAATAGTAAGCCGAGTTACATTTATAGCTAGGCCAAACCAAGCCCAACCAGAGCTCGGTTGGGTTGAAAAAGTAATATTCATGAACAATAATGAATAATACCATGTAGAAATGATATTATTCTAGAATACTAAATTGAGGTGATCCAAAAGAGCTCAATTAGATCGAGCTTATGAGTGAGAGAGAGAGAGAGAGAGAGAGAGAGAGAGCTTGATCTTTTTTTAATTTTCTTTTGTTATGTTATCAAGAATTTTTAGTGATAAGTTTATCAATGTGTTATTTTTATTGATATTGATTAATAATTATTTATTTGAAGAAAAAACACTTTGACATGATGGCGTTAAAATATGAGACCAATTCAAAAAATTATCTAACTTTGATGGCATGATTGGAATTGTTGTTGCTACCGACGCTGGAGAAGAAAGAAATTGAAATGGTGGCAATTATCAATCTACTAGAGTTGTTGCCACTGTTGTCGATGAGTAGAGGTCAAAGTTGCAGGGGTTGTTGCTGGTCTTGGAGGAAGAAAAAGAATCTTGCAGAGAAGAGGGAGAGAAGCCTGTGGTGGCTACTCCTGTTGTTGGCATGGAAATGGGGTAATAAGGGTGCTAGGCCACCGATGATCACATTATTAGTGAGGTGGTGGTGGTTAAAGAAACCAAAGTTATGGCTGTGAAGAAGAAAAAAAAATGATAATGATAGAAAAGGAGTAAAACTGAGGGTGAAGGTTGGTTTTTTTTCCAACTGTGGCCTCTGATTTCCCCTCCCTCAGACCATGGAATCCACCCCTACTTATAAAGGTGGAAAAAGGATATTTTTTCAATAATGGTGTTTAAGTAGGTGGAAAAAAGATATTTTTTCTATAATGGTGTCTAATCTTGGCCCTTGATTCAACCCAAAAGGATCTCAACCATTGGCTTAAAGTTGCTATTATGGCCTGGAAAAGTTACTGCAGAAAGGACTGGTCGGGCTGACCATTTTTAGGTGGTGCCAATACTACCATGGCATCAATTGACCAGAAAAGATCACATTGGAGTGTAGTCAGATGTCAGGCCATCGTTTACGTGTAAGTTTTGTCAAATTTGGTGAAGAGATGAATCGTTAAATGTCTTGTGGAAAGAGGCCACTCGAGTAGCTTTTTCTAGCAAAATGAAGAAGAAGATGAACATTCACTAGACAATGCATCATCTGGTCTTCTTTTTTAATATATAATATCAAAACGGCGTCATTTTAGGGATTTAGGGTTTTGGTAAAAGTTCAATTTGATCTTCCATATTTTAATTTCTTTCAATTGTACCCCTAATTAACCCTAAATTTCCAATTTTATACAATTATGCCTTTGTCAAACTTCATTATCAGCCCTGGATTTCAATGCCTTTTTTATTTTGATCATTGATTTTAGATTTATGCAATTTGACCCTCAAATGAGCATTAAACTTTCGATTCTCTTCAATTTCACCCCTGATTTCATTCAATTTTATCCCTAGAGTTCGGCGCCTTTTTCAAAATGATCATTGGCTGCAAATTTTTTCAATTTAGCCCTTAATTGTGATTTTACCCCTTATTTGAATCAATTGACTTTGAAAAAAATTAAAATTGGTCTTTTAAAATACTAATCTTCTTAAGTAAGCCCAAATTAGGCTCTCAACCTAATAATATTAATTTTACATAATTAAAGTATAACTAAGTCCTTGCACCTAATTAAATCCTTCAATTGAACCCAATTAATTCTTAAATATAATTATACTTTAATTTGGCCCATGATTAAATCAAATTGACCTATTAAAAATCTAATTATGTCCCTAGATTTAATTTTTATTCTGATTCGTCTAATAATCATATAATTTGACATTGAGTTTATATTGTTTCTCTAGTTTTGGGTAAAACGGGGGTACATTGAGTTTATATTGTTTCTCTAGTTTTGGGTAAAACAGGGGTACAATTAGGCTTCCAATTCCATCTAAAATTACAGCTTGATTTTTTTCAACATGTAAAATCCTCTCGGCTTGCTTTTGCCAAAATGCTAGTCTTTATTTTATTTATTTATTTTTTGGAAAGAAAAAAAGATGAATATGGGGAATAACTCAGAAATAAGTTATGACAATGTCTATCAAATAAGTTAGATGAGATATTTGTGGTTATTTATAATGAAAATACTTGGTAAAATAATTAACTTATGGTAGGTTAATAAAAATTGGGTAATTAACGGAAACAATTCGAAACTCGACTCTTAGTTAATTATTATTTTGAATCATAATAAAATAAAAGTGAGGATTAGGTTTTGTTATTAGCCGAAGCCCCAAATCACTATCTTAGAAATTTTTACCTCTAATAAATGTATTTAGTTTAGAAGAAGTATAAGCATGTATGCATTATACGTATTTTCATTATAAAAATCAATCAACATTTTATGGTGGTTTTCTTTTTTCTTTCACATAACAAGATTGCTAAGATGTTTCCATAACATCTCTACACATATTTAAAGACTTTCCTTCTTATATATTCATCTCAAGTTTCACTACACTTCTTTTTTATACTTTATTAACTTAAGTAAGAGAAAAATGTAATTAAAAGGTTTGAAATTTTTTTTTGTTGCATTTAACAAATTGTAGTGTTTTGGAAAAGAAATCGTATTATATTTAAATTTGTCTTTGTGTGAAGAGAGCTTTTTTTTTTTTTTTAGATAGTGCTATTATATATTACAATCTTAAGTTTTTTCTAAGCTCTTACTTTTCTATGTTGTTTACTATTTGTACTGATACAATTAATTAATTATCTTAGATACATCAAAATAAAACAAAAACTTCAGTTGAAAAAATTTAGAGCCACTTAGAATTAAAATAGTTTTCCTAAAAACCTAATATTCCAAGAAATTTGCAACCAAACACATGGTTAAAAATATGCATGCACATCCTAAATGGTATAGCTCAACTGGTCAGGTTTTAAGTTTGTTCCCTAAAAATCACTAGTTCGAGTCCCATAAATTTCAGGGTTACTAGAGGCCTACATGATCGTTAGTTTCAGGATCCATAAAATTAGTTAAAGTACGCACAAACTGACCCGGATATCCACATTAATAATAATAATAAAAAAAAAAGCATGCACGTACATGTGCATCTGGAATTATTACCAACTGTTCCGCTATGGTTGATGATATTGCCATTTTCTTGGAGGCTATTGCTAAATATTAACAATACTCTAAAAATACATGGAAGATTCATTATACAAAATTATATTGTGAATTCTCTTACAAAACATTGTAGACTCACTATTTATAATGTTTTTTTATTTCAAATTTTTTTTTTAATTTTACCCTTTCTAGACTTAATTAAGAATCATTTTAAGTTAAATTGTCAAGGGAAAACAAAATCAAAAGATAAAAAACCAAAATAAAAATGGATAGTGGTTAGAAAGTTTGTGAAAAAGTTAACATTAGTCGTTATACTTTCTCAGTGTTATATTTTTTATCCCTATATATTTTTTAAATTCTCTTTCAGTATAAAATTTTATTTTTCTTGTTTTCATTTCATATGCTAGAGAGAGGAAAGAGAGAGAGAGTCACTAGATTTTGATATAATAAAATATATATATATATATGATTGACACTATTTGTGACCATGAAAAATATCAAGCATAGTATTAATAAATTTCATTTGATCAAAGAAATTTGATGATGATTGTTTTGAGTCTCAATGTTGCCTAAAAAAATAAATATAGATCAAGAAAGAAAATTCTTACCCAACTTTATTTGATATTTTGAGCCATTTTTTGTTCTTTTGGGATAATATATGAGATTTTTTTTTTCATGTTCTAGGAATGTTTATTATGTGTTTTTAAGCGAATGGGTTGAACTATGGGTTATTAGAGGAAATAATTTTATGGGCTAATTTTTTATTTTTAGACTGGTAAATAACATGTCGTTTACCTAACTTTTTTTTTTTGGAAAAAGTAGCGGACAACAGGTTATTCATTCCTTATAAATTAAAAAGAAATAAACAAGCTCAAACACACAAGATGGGTTTTTAAAAGCCCGAGTGTGCTGAGCTTGCTCTTTTTATTTTTCTTTAATTTCTCTTTTTTATTATTATTTTTTTAAAAAAATTATTGTTATATATTTAGCAAAAAAAACAAATAACTTTCTTATTAAACCCAATGAAATTCATAACTCGAGTTACATATTTGACGGGTTGAATTGTAAAGCCCATGTCAATCAATAGATTATTGTTTCCATATTTTTTTAAAAAAAAAGGTGTCATATGTAATTTTTTAAAAACATTTGATTTATTTTGAATTGGGTTTTATTATATGTTTTATGTTTGTTTCTATATGATTAATTTGTTCTGATTTGCTTTTTACAAGATTATTACGATCTCATAACCTAGATTGCAACGGAGTGTGAGCATGTGATTCTCACATATATTTTACTATATGTGAACACTGATTTTTTTATTTATAGTTATATTTTTTTCTCGGTGTTAAAAAATATATTTACAACACTTGCATGCTCATTCTTTTACATTAGAAACAAATTATTCGATCCGAGTTGAATAGACATATTAAAACTATTTTTTATATTTATTCATACAAATAATTCTTAATTTATCTAAATAAATTTATGTATAAATTTTTCAATTTATGCTTAGGATTTTTTTTGTTAAAAAAACACGACGGAGAAACCAATATATTTATTTTATCTGTTTTACTAAAAAACACATTGAAACTGCAATGAAACAGGGGTAAAATAGCTATGTAGCAAAGTAAAATAACTATATAGCGACTAACCGCGGTGATTGGTAAATTTCTACCAACCGTTTTTTTAACTGGTAAAATTTTACATGGCCCATCAACCGTTGAAAATCGGTTGGAAAGTAAGAACGTTACCAACCGATCTTGCTACAGATATTGAGTAATTTTTTTTTTTTTTTTTTACAAATTGGTGATGGACCCACATATCACTTTCTTCTCCTTTTACTTTTCTGGGAATAAAGAGGTGGCTTGCAGATGGGTCTCAGACTCTCAGAGTGAGGCTGCTTTTGCTTTAGCTCTCCATATCTTTGATGACGATGACATGTCGCTTACCATATGCATTTCCAACCCACCTTTTGAAATGTCTATCTTTCGAAGATTCAGTGCTGCTCTGATCGAAGTGTCTGTGCAAAAAGCTATTAGCACTGGATTATCTTCATTTTCTTTGAGAACGACCACGTCATGGATCTCTCTATCTCTTTTGACTCTGGGCTAAAGATACTTCTCCTGTTTTGTTTCGCGTTTTAAAAGTATTTTAAAAAAAATTATATTTTTTATTTTTTTCTTCACTTTAAAATAATATTTTTTGATGTTTTTAGATCATTTTGATGCGCTGATGTAAAAAATAAAAAAAATATTATTTTCATACATTTCCGAGTGAAAAACACCTTAAAAAACAACCGCAACCACACTCCCAAACACGCTCGATCAAAACTGGCCGCTCATAATTTTTTTTCTTTTCTTTTATAAAAAAACAATCTCGATCCAATAATTTAAACGGCTAAGTAAGATCTTAATTATATTATTTTTCAATATATCCTCTCAAATAAAAACACTTTGATCTTGAAACTTGCACAGATCCACGTTACCTTATATTTAATTTTTATCAAATAAATGAGAATGATGAGATTCGAACTCGTGACCGTTCGATTATCAAAACTCTGATACCATGTCAAAGAACCATTTCAACCCAATAACTTTTTATCAAATAAATAAAAATAATGAGATTCGAACTCGTAACTGTTTAGTCATTTAAATTTTGAAATCATACCAAAGAATAATCTTAATTTAATAATTTAAATTATTAAATTGAGAGATTTTTAAAGTTTTTATGGACATCTCTGAAGTTCATGAATCCTTGTATTGTTCTGATAATTCTCACATATTATTCCTAAAATATGTTAGGGCGGTATCTCGTGATCACATTGGATTCTTTGATCCTACAAGCACTAAAAAACAAAGAAAATTGTACCAACCGCGCGCGCGCCTGCGATATCTTACTTTGTCTGCATCTTCTCCATCTTGCGACATTGTCACTTTAGCCTTGGAAGCATCCCTGCGGATGCTTTTTTCTTACCTAAAATAAATTAAGAATCGTTTTTAATCTTGAAGTTATATGGAATCATTTTAGCTCTAGCTAGGAACTCTAAATCACCTTTTCTTATCTAACCCCATGCAAACTCAAATTTGCCATCTTTCCTCCGAAGCGTTCATAGTGATTGAAACAATCTAGGGATTGAAAGCTTGAACTACTCCGCTCAGGCGCTCTGGATACTTCATCAAGAAAATATCGGCAGTTCAATATTATGACTGTGATCGGAAAAATCAATGGTATTTTGGCTTCTATCAAGTGGGCGTTGACTGAAAAGTGCAATAAAAGTGTTTGCCACAGTGTGGTTGCGGTTGCTTTTCAAATAACTTTTCGTGTCAAAATGCATGTCAATGATGATTTTTTATTTTTTTAAAAATCATTTTTGATATTAGCACATCAAAACGATCCAAAACATACAAAATATATTAAATTTTAGTAAAAAAATTGAATTTTTAAAAAACACGGTGCAAACAGCATTTCCAAACGGTTTAAAATCAATAATTTCCAACGTGTTAACTAAGCAATTTTATCACCGCATTCCCAAACGGTTTAAAATCGATAATTTCCAACTTGTTAACTAAGCAATTTTATTATGCACCATCCGCCCATAAGCTGGTCCCTCCTTCATCTGCTTATTCTAGGCTGGTGGGCAGCCTAACCACGTAACTTGAAAAAGGGACGTGCATGGGGCATCCCTTTTGTTTTTTCCTTTGCAAAAAACAAAAAGGAAAATCCAATATCAAAAGAAGCAAAAGAAAAATATAAAACAATTAAAGATCGAATAAAGGGGACTAAGAAATATATATATATATATATATATATATATATATATATATATATATATATATATATTTCTTAGTCCCCTTTATTCGATCTTT
>Ga0307517_10013934_pt1 | contig 10860 bp, 4 predicted proteins | sample 23_EM_MG_FD_194515 | JGI IMG/M metagenome (GOLD analysis project Ga0307517, IMG submission 194515) | Populus trichocarpa ectomycorrhiza microbial communities from riparian zone in the Pacific Northwest, United States - 23_EM | ecosystem: Host-associated > Plants > Roots > Unclassified | place...
TTGATTTTGATTTTTATAATTTAAAATTTTTGTATGATTGGAAATTTTACTTTGTGATTTTTTTGTGTCTGTATTTCTACAGGGTAATCACAATCTCATGACCCAGGCTCGGTTTAAGTTCGGTCTTTTTTAGGTCTTTATTAAAAATTGATTTTTTTTCAAATTTATCATTTGACGTTGAGTTACTGAGCCTCAAGCTTCACTAGTTGTTCCACTTTTATTTTTGTGGGGTTATCCAAATCTCATATACCGGGTAGAATGTTAGTGAAGTTAACCCGAGTTGACTTGAATTTTTTTTCTCGATGTTTTTTAGGAAATTAGCTCTTTTTTTTAATCTCATAATTTGGCATTAGATTATTGGCCCCTGAGCTTTGTGATTTTTTTGTTTTTTTTTTGTGGGGTTATCTCAAGTGCGGGTTAGTAAGTTAGCTCAGGTTAACTGGGGTTTATCTTTCTAATGCTTTCTTTATTTTACTTCAGTCTCTTTTGCTAGGTTTTTTGTAATCTAATTTTTTTATCCTGATCTCATATTGTGAGTTGACTCAAATATTTTTCTTCAATATTATTTTTTTAAAATTGATTTTTTTTGTTTTATCATTTGATATTATATTATTTTTTGCCTTGAGTTTTGTAATTTTTTTTGTTTTTTTATCATAAATTATCTTGATTTTAAATCTCAAATAACATGTCAGTCAAATTAACAAGAGTTAATTTGTGATATAATTATTTGGATATTTTTGTTATATTGAAAATAATTGAACACAATCCGTAGTACGTATAGCAGTTCCCACATTTCTATTCTTATCTTTTTGCTTGATGGCATTCACCCTCGCCATATGGTTTTTCTTCCAATCGCTCTGCCACGTGTTCGTGTCAATTTCTCCTTTGCCATGGACACACTTTGCTCCATTCGCCAATAATATTGTCATTGTGAAAGATAAATCTTAAATTAATAAGATTTTAATATATAATTTATATTATTTTTTAACATATTTTGAAGCAAAAATTTTTTAACCTTGAAACTTACATATGTTTATATTATTTTATACTTGATTTTTATCAAATAAATAAAAATGATTAGATTCAAACTTGTGACCATTTAATAATCAAAACTTTAATACCGTGTTAAAAAACTATTTCAACCCAATAACTTAAACGGTTAGGTTACATTACATTACATTCTTCTTCTTCACTGTGGAGTCTCATTGCCTAGAAAAACCAAATCATTCCCTCACGAGAGTTCTTGGTAAGTGAAGGAACTGAATCTATCTATTACAAGACTGAAATCTGAGATATATTTTCATGAATTTTGTTAAGTAATAACAGGACTGGAATGAACGCAACAGCCAAACCTGTTCTTAGCTGATGCCGACACCATGTATTTGATGGTTTATAATAATTTAAAATGCCTTGATAATCATTAAAAAATGGCTTAGGGAATCAACAGTACTTTCCCACTTTTTAAGATAATAAAATACCTCTTTCTTTGCATCCTTGTTGTACTATGTCAATCATTGTTACCATAATTACTGTTAAATTATATAGTGTTGAATGGATTTTTTTTTTAAAAAAATAAAATAGTTTGAACAATGCTTCGTTTATGAATATTGATTTTGTTATTCCTAATTGCTTGTTTAGTCATGTTTCAAAAAACATTTGTTTTGTAAATTAATTAACCTTAAGAAAACCAACTTAAAATTTTATATAGATTTAATTAACAAAAAATAAGATTAACAAATAATGGTAAAAAAAAAAATAAGAGATAAGATGATGTGATAAGAGAGATATATGATAGAAGAAAAAAATTGTAAGAAAAAATGAGTTATCAAGGACACACCAAATATTTGTTTTTGACATATTCGATACCATTAGAAAGAACTTGATAAGATGATTCTAACTACATTTTAAAAAACCATCAAGCGAGCTCGTAATTAACCCCGAACAAAACCCCTAACCGATTATAATATCATTTGATGGTCTTTCAAGGTGTGATTAAATCTTTTTAATAGTACTAAATATGTCGAAAATGGAGTCCTAGTATGTCTTTGGTAATCTATTTTTTTCCTCTCACATCACATCAGCTTCTCTATCGCGCAATTGGATCTTCATAAATTTTTCAATTGATTGTTGTGTATGTTAATTAATTTAAAGGAAACATGAATTTTAAAACAATCATTATTTTCATTAATGGTTGTATTAAAACTATGATATTTTTCTAATAGTACTTTTCTGACATATATTGTTTTCTCAAATTTTTTATAAAATTGTGTGTTATAATAATAAAATACCCATGTTAAAAATTCATACATTATGGGTGCTTTTGGTATTGAATTTCAGCTTCTTTTTTTTCTTGGATAAAAAAGGATTAATGCTATTCAACCTTCATTTTATCCAAAGAAAAGGAGATAAAATTGAATATCAAATAGGCTTTAAGTGCTAGTTTCAATTTTGAGCAGTTATATTTTTTCTAAAAATCCTGATAATTATTTTATTTCAATCTTGTCAAACATGATAATATGTAGTTTTAAAACTTTTTTTTTATAATTTAATTGTTTTTATTAAAATTCTTATAATTTTTTGAATAATTGGACACAATTATTGTCCAATTATTAGACTCTCAGAATTTGTTGTAAAATAACAAGTGGTAAAAAGGCTTTGGTTAGCTCTTGGGATAGTGCTCAACACCAAAACAACATTTTCATAAATAAATAAAAAAACTCAAAATCTAATTCTCATTTACGATGTTGATTCAGTTATGTAAAAAATTCGTTGTTTTGTTCAAAAAAATATTTTACAAGGTTTTATATTAAAATGATATAATATTAATTAGCTGTATTTATATCAATAATATTTACATTATACGTACAACTGTATTATATTATCGCATATATAGTTTGTTCTATAAAATGAATAACATTTTATAATATTTATTGCCTTGTAATTTCTTTTTGTATCGGTACAACTTTAGAATAAATAAGTTAACAGTGTTAAATGACAGTTAGATGGTTAAGTTTTAAGTAAGAAGATTTTGTTTCTGGAACAAGAAGAAGAAGATAAGATTAATAAATTTTCTGAATAATTCTTTTACAAGGATATTTTGGTAATTATGTTTTTAAATCCCCACAACATATTTAATTATTGATGTTTGACTGATCATATCATTGAATATATATATATATATATTAGATCAATACTATGTGAATGCTGCGCAAATTCTCTCCTAATTTTTAATGCTTTCTTGAAAATGTACATTATAATTTTTGTTTTCTTTAATTTTTCACTCAATATTTATGGTTAATTTGTTGTTATTTATTTTAATTTGATGGTCTCTATATTAGATCATATCATTGTACTCGTTTTGCTTGAGAAATTTAATTTCTTTTAAATGGACAGCTTTTTGCTAATCTTAATGTGTTTCACTTTGTTTTTTTGCATCTTATAGGCGCGTGATGTGACAATTATTTGTGACCTTTAATGTCAAAATTTTATCAAAAAAGTTGCATAGATTATTTGTAATTATAACATCAATAAGATTTAATTACCAGATTAACTGATTAATTCGAGTGTTTTAATCTTTTTTTTTAAGTTTATCCTTCAACAACTTTAATATTGAGTTGATTATGAATTAGACTTTGTCATTTATTTTGGTTTGTTTTCTACGAGGTTATCCTAATCTAATGATTCGAGTCGTAAGTTTTGCGAGTTAACTCAGGTATACTCGTGTTGTTTTTATTGTATCATTTTTATAGATTGAATTTTTTTATATAGTTTCATCATTTAACAATGAGTTTATTAAGAATTGAGCTTTATAATTTGTTTGATTTATTTTTTATGAGGTTATCATAGTTTCATGACTCAAGTTGAGGGCTTGGTAGGTTAAATTGGGTTAACTCAGGTTGTTTTTTTGGCTTATTTTTTATGAGGTTGTCTTGATCTCATGATTTAGGTCATGAGTTTGGTGGGTTAACCCGAGTTGAATCGGTTTTTTATCCTTTTTTTTAATTGATTTGTTTTTCAATTTCATCCTCTAACTTTGGGTTGGTTGAGAATTAGACTTCATAATTTATTTTGATCTACTTTTTATGGGGTTATCTTAGTCTCATAACTCGGGTTGACTTAAGTTGTTTTTGTGGATCCATCATTTAATTTTTTTAAAAAATTTCATTATTCAACATTGGGTTGACTATAAATTAGGCTTCTTAATTTGTATTGATTTGTTTTATATAGGGTTGTCATGCTCTCATGACCCGAGTTGTGGATTTGAAAGGTTAACCTATATGGACTCAGGTTGATCCAATATGTTGCCTTCTTAATATTTTTTTAAAAATATATCGTCTTGATTTTTTGAGTTAAATTATGTTTTTACCAGTCATCCAAGTTATTTTTGGACCCGTTAAGTCGATCAGGTCATATCGGGTCAATTCATACATGGTTCAATTTTTTTATACTAGAAAACATTAGCAATGCCTGGATGTTTCTTTTTATAAAAAAAATTTGATCCGAACCGTAGCGTAGCACGTGCCAACAATCTAGTATGATCTAATCCAGGTTTGTAAAAAATACATTTTTTATACAACATGGAAAATACAGTGTAAAATCAGATTGTAAAAATAGACCATCAAATTGTAAAATCGTTAGTATTTGTTTTTCATACATAGTCCAAACACCTTAAAATATATGGTTCAAGTAAAAATTCATATATAGTTTAAGTAACTTAAAAATACAATACAATTATTCATGTCCATAGACTTAATCATAATCCAAACAATATTAACAATGCCAACCCTTCATTAACACCTCTCATCATTCATTACTTTGAAATAAAAATCACATAACAAAATCTAAACAATAATAACAATTTTTAATTTCTTGAATAATAACTTGTCATTCACTTCATTCGGGCACTAATTTCAAATTTACCAACTTTTATTTTAATAAAGTCAACACGTAAACAAATAAAATCATTAACAATTTATTCTACATGAATCAACCACAATCATATTCATTGTATCATGTTTGTTTCTTTAATTTTTTTAAATTTTTTTTCATTAAAACCATAATCACACAAGTAAATTTTTTTTCCATCTAATCCACAAACTAAAACTTTCACTAACATCACAAATAGTCAATTTTAACATCACAAATCATAGTCACAAATTACATCCAAACAATTAAATTAACCGAACAAGTTTGTTACTTATGAATCTAAATACAATGTCCAATTAAACTACAAACCAGACATAAAAATACAGTTAACATGTTACTTTTTAGGATCTTGAAAATCTACCTTCAATGATGGAGTAGGAGGTGCATTTCAAAAAGTTTAGCAATGTAACAGTGGTGGCGCGTCAACTTCACTCGTAGGAGAACCACCGTAAATGTTGATGCATTTTCTCATATACTAGCGAGGTATGGAGATGCATGAAAACCTCTCTATGATATACCAACCTTTCCTCGTACAAGTATCGATGATGTAGTGCATTGTCACAAGAGATGGGAGATCAAACGAGTTTAAGTTTCAAAATTTTAAAGCAATTTTATACGATAAGTATATATTGACTTGTGAAATTGTATAATTTTACAAATCAACTCGTGATTTTAACAATATTAATCTAGTCCAAATCTACATCCAATGTATGAGCAAATGGCTAGTTTGGTTTAATATTTGCCATTAATAAAATAATAAAAATTAATTTTAAAAATGTTATCTTGTAATTAAAGAGGTATACTCATTTCTTTGCTGATATGGACAACATTTACTTGGAATTGAAAAGAAAACTTAACATTTTTTAATACACAAATCGGCTAAAAAATACCGCATTATCATTGAATAAAAATGTGTGTCTACCTATCTTTCCATCTATATAACAGTTTGTGTCAGCTAAACATAAAATTGTTAATTTTATTGGTCGATGCATTCAACCATGACTATAATTAACCAGTAGAGTAAAATGTAATTAGCTTCTATTTTTTAAATTATTTTTTATTTTAAAGAATATTAAATTAATATTTTTTATATGATTTTTTAATGGCTTTGACATAGTAACATGAAAAATAAAAAATTCTATAAAAAAATATGTTAATATATTTTTAATTTAAAAAACTGTTAGAAGTCACCATTATATCTGCAACACAAGCAGAAAATTTCTTCCATCAATCTAATCCATTATATTTATAGTACCAAAAATTCAATTGTGCTGTAGCGAGTTAATTGGTTCATCCCTAATTTACTCGAGGGCCGAGCAAGTCATGTCAAAACAAAACACCCCATTTTTTTTCTCAACGACGCTCTCCCTCTGCATCTCTCTCTCTCTCTCTCTCTCTCTCTCAAGCTCTTCATTGTATTTGTACCCAACCCAAGTGAACTTCAAAGGTTTGTGTGACAATAAGTACTGCTTTTGCTGCATTGAGTGGAGCAAGAAAATAAAGAAGAAAAGAGGAAGGCGAGGGTTTCTCCTTTGCTGGTTGAGCAAACCCTAGCTAGCTTGTTTATGGTGCAGCAAAATTCTCTTGGTATCCAATGTATACGGGTGGGGATTGGTTACAGTACTTCAGGTGTGCTGCTGTGGTTTCAGATCTGAGTACTCACAAAGAGGTGATGACCTCATGGGGTACTTAATTTTGCCTGTTCAATTCATCAGTTTCCTAGTTCAGAAAGAGGGTCACAAGAGAAAGACTGACAGAAGAGAGTGAGCACACACGAAAGCTAATTGTATGAAAGCATACCATTGCAGGGTGTGTGCTCACTTCTCTTCTGTCAGCTTACATTTGCCAGTGTTTCCTCGTGCACCCCCACTACCCCCAATACCCCTCCTTTCAATTCTTTCTTGTTCCTTTAAGTTAATCTCCACTTGGAACTGATCGTTCTTATCTTCTAGAACTATGCGCTTCTTCTCTCTCTCTCTCTCTGCAGCTTTTTTTATCACCACACACTCACACGCTTGTTTGCTTTGTGCATCCAAAACCAAATGTCTTTCTCCCCTCGGTTATGAGTCAAAGGGCAGCTGAAGAGCTACTGGCACATAAAGTAACCCCAAGCGCAGGATTGACACATCATCCATAAAAATCTCTGCTCCCATATGACAAATCTTTCTTTTCTTTTAGGCAATGGTTTTATTTTATAATATTCGACTGCTGCTTTAGAGTCCAGACTTGTCAAAATGGAACGAAGGTTTTGGTAAGATGATTTCGAAATATCAGAAGGTTATAGCTTTTTTCTTTTTCTTCTTTAAGAAAAGAATTTTCCTTTTCAATTTTCATCCACTTGTGTGATTATATGTATTCTTATGTACTTCAAAAAAAATTAAAAAAATTAGTGATGGTGTTTGAAAGCGTGGCTTTTCATGGTCCTCTAGGAGAGGACGATTTGTGCTCTTTGGAGTACTTGTTTACTATTCAAAATTTAACGGAAAACTGTATTTTGGAATCTCAAAACTCTCCTGCCTTTCTTCCCTCTTTAATCCTTCGTGTTTTTCTTGGAAGCCATGCAGGGTAAAAGAAGGAATAAGGGGTATGTTTGGTTACTATTATCTCTTAATCTGGGTCTGATTATGTTTTTCTCTCTCTTAAACTTCTTAATCAATTTTTTTTCTGTTTTTAGTGATGTTTAACCTAACTAATCGATGTAGTTTTTACTCGCTTTAATTTTGGGTAACCTGGACTGGGGATTTTTGGTACCTAGAACTTGTGTGTGCTTGCAGTAGGAGAAAAGGGAGTGTCCTGAAAATGGGTCAATGAGGGTGCCAAATATGGGAGAGTGTTTTTGTTTCCTCTTCTGGGCAGATATGCACTATTTTGCTGCCATGAGGTAAGTAATTTCATGAATGGAAATTTCTTTATTTTTATTTGCTGGATGTCAAGGGAAATTTCCATTTACAGTGGCTAGTAATTAATTTCACCAGATGATTTTTCTCGATCTTTATTTTGCTTCCTTACATGGAAGATCTTTCTCATTTGCCAAGGCCTTTGCTTTTATTATTTGAAGTAGTAAATCACCCTCTGTTGTTTTCACAGCACCTGTTTGGTTTTAAGGGGGCAACGGACGGCTTCTGTTTCCTCCACACAGGTAACATTCCTTTTCTCTTACATGCTAGTTTTTACTTTCTTGATGCACGTCGCAGTGTTGTTTCTTCTGATTTTATGTGTTTTCCTTAGTGATTTTTTTTGTTAGATTTGGAAATAATCTGTCTCTCTATTTGCTTCTTTTGGGGTTCTTTGACTGCAAAATAGTTGCTCTAAAGGAAGATATGTGAGCATTATAGTAGGGTTAAGAAACTGTTTCAGCTTAAAAATTAACAGGAAAGAGGATTCCTCTTTAATCTAGATCTGTGATGTTTTAATGACAATTCATGAAGGCAGTCCCGCTATATAATCTCTAAATGAAGTAATAGATAGTTTGGTATTATTAATTTTATGCTTCTTAATGATTAATTTACAATCCACATCCTGAGGAGTAAATTAATGGTATATTCATGGGTTTTTGTTTGTGGATTAACTAGTGGATCAAAGACTTTGTTTAGTCCTCGTATGGTCATTCTTGAAGATCTGATGTTCTATAGTTCGGCTGTCTATACTCTATACTTGAAATACTTTTCCTGTTACAATAATCTTAAAGATTTTGTTGTTTTTTTAGGCACGGTTTGATTTTGTGTTTTAAAAGCGTGATTGAAAAGATTTGAAATTTTTTTTTTATTTTTTTGTTTTAAATTAATATTTTTAATTGTTTTTAGATTATTTTGATGCGTTGATTTCAAAAATAATTTTTAAAAAATAAAAAAAATATTATTTTAATATATTTCTAAGAGAAAAATATTTTAAAAAACAACCACAACCATATTTTTAAACACACGGCTGTATTGCAGTGAAAGGAACTCAGGTGTGCTAATTACTCTTCAAGATTCCTCTCTCTATAGTATTCTTGACTATTATTGTCCTTGAACAGATGCTATATTCCATAACTGGACTTATTTCCTTCTGAAGTAATTCCATATACACAGCGTAAACCAAGACATGAGTTCCTGTAGAATTTGATATTTAATTCCTACTATTTGATGATAGAGACCCAATTAAGAAAAAGAAACTATGTAGATCGATTAGACATCCAATGATCTGTCTTGCAATGGATGTGCGTGGGCTAACTGCATGAATAGTGATGATGTTAACTTATACTAGCGCTGTGTTTTGTTTTGGGCCAGCTGGCGTATGATAGGGCGAAGGACCACAGGTAGATTTTGAGCAAGTTGACTTGATAACACTCGAAATAATGAAAGTTATGAAGGGTTTCAGATTAGAATTTAGGTTTTATAGGTACTGTATTAATGAATTTGATAGAAGTTGATTGGTTTGGTTGTTGGGCATGATATTATCACATCAAGATACAACCATGAGTAGTGTTTGTTTTTGTTCATATAGTAAATTGTGTTCATAAACCATGATAGGAGAATGAATTCTATGAATACGCGCGACAAAATATTATAACATTACCATAATCTCTGTCAAAGTGCATCAGTGTAGTTCTTTATTATGTTGTTTGATCTTATATGCCACTGATCTGATGCCTTTTGTTTTGAAAACAAAGCTGCGTTAAGATATAAAGATTGATTGTTGATGTTCTTCTATCATAATATCAAACCAAATTCATTCTTCAATGAATTGTGAGCCCTAATCGCATTTTTAGATATCATCTATGCAGAATTACATCTCATCCATAGTTTTTCTTGTTGATTGAGCTTGTTCGAGTAGCTGGAGTTTTGAATCACATGATAATTTCTGAAGTTAAGCAGATTCATAATCAGGTCCCAGATTTCTGTGTTTCAGGTTCCTGTTAGATACCTGAGGTTTATCTATGCTGTGACATAGGGTTCTAATTTGTAAATCAGGGTAAGGCATGCGGTTTTCCTATATAAAGAGGTTTTACCGTGCATTGTTTTTGGATTTAGCAAGTCATCCAAGATTAATATTAGGCTTCTTGTAGAAGTTCACTTCAGTGGTAGGGCTTGTATTCTACCTACATAAAGAGGTTTTATCATGCTTTTCTTTTTGTCTTTGTGCATTCATTCAAGATTAACACTAGGCTTCCCCTCAAAGTTTATTGCAGTTATCCATTGCATGAGCAATCTAAGTGATATATGAGCCTTTTTAGATGGGGGAATTAGCTCCAATCATCCTTATATTTTATACTTAATCTCTAATCTATTCTACAAGTCTAATTGGTTTTATCTTGTACTTGAATACAAGATAAAACACACGAAAATACCCTCATGTCATAAACTCAAACCTAGCAGAATTTATGGGGGAAAAACCATGGAATAGAAAGGATTTTAACACCACTTCGACATTTCTTTTTTCTCTTTTTAATTTAACTTTTTAATAGATGGGGTGAGCTTTGAGTTTCTCAAGTGAGATTATTTTTGTCAGTTTACAAGAAAATATTGAGTTGAAATACATATTGGAGAATTACCTAAAATACAAAGATGGATTAGGAGCAATTGGACTTGTAAGAACAGATTGAAGACCAAACCTAACACACGAGGAGAAGTTGAGCTAATTCCACTTTTCGGATGCTGCTGAAGTTTTGTTGAAACTAAAATTGTGTTTTGATGGAGTGTGGTCATTGCATTGGGTTTTTGGCTTAGTTCCATTTAGTTCCCTGGTTTGTGCATAAAATCCGACACATTTGAATTTCCTCATCCATTGTCAATGCTGTGAAGTTTGTGTGATAGTAAATAGTTTGTGTGATAGTAAATATAATATGACTGAGAAATTGAGCATCAACCTGTTTAATGTATCCCTTTCATGATCATAATACATGTTAGATATGCAGATCCGATTTGTTTTTTTTTTTTTAGTTTTTATCTTAAT
>Ga0307517_10013935_pt1 | contig 10860 bp, 12 predicted proteins | sample 23_EM_MG_FD_194515 | JGI IMG/M metagenome (GOLD analysis project Ga0307517, IMG submission 194515) | Populus trichocarpa ectomycorrhiza microbial communities from riparian zone in the Pacific Northwest, United States - 23_EM | ecosystem: Host-associated > Plants > Roots > Unclassified | place...
GGTGGTCTGGGCGAGTGCGAGAATCCAGATGTCCAATGCGAATTACTTCGGGTCACTGCCCTTGCCATCCCCCAATTCTTGTGCTTGCGCTCCTTGCATGTTGATAGCATACACAAATAGTGAGTATACTTGCACTATTGTGGGGGAAAGGCTCGAGAACCTGGAGCTCGACAAAGGTTCGCGGCAATCTCCTTGGCGAAAGGGCGATAGGGAAAAAGTCTTTGATGCCCCGGTAAGAAAGAGAAAAGTGGTGTCTGGGTTAGGAAATGAGAGGAGTTCGATGCCTTAACACGGAAGAGTTGGACAATTAGAGATAGAGAGAGAAAGCCAGGTAGGGATTTGCAAAAGAGAAGAGTTTGTTACATAAACCATGACAGACACAAGAAGACAAATGTTTAATCATAGTAGTGCGATGAATGACGGGGCAACGCAGTCTAGATTTGTGGAAGGCGCATTTACCAAGACTTAGTCGGAGTTATTAACCCATAGTATGGGCCGTCCCGGGGTATCCGGTCATTGCAAGTTATCAGGAGCATTTCTCATCCTCAACTTCGACGATGGACTCTGATGTGCTCACGGCGACCATAAACAGGCATCCGTTGGTACTGTTGGTGTCTGCGTGCTTCTGGGTCGTTTGTAAGCTTAGAGATTGGTATTTTTGTTGAAATGTCCTCACACTTGAAAAGTATGGTTGCTCTCTTGGTTCAAAATTCTTGTGGCCCTCGCCACGATCACCATTCCCAGGAATATTTACTCCATTCTGTCATATTCCATGACTTTAACGGTATGTGTATGGTCAAACAGACATGTCTATGCTAATTTACTTGTAGCTCGGATTTTGGAACTTTGCCATTCTCTTTGCCTGTTCTGCACTTGCTCTAAACTATTGGATTCGATTCAGGTATCTGAATGAATATTCGCAATTGAAGGAACAACCGCTTCAGAAGTCAGATGGGAACGAACTTCATCCAGATGTTAACTCAGGTACGTTTTTCTGAGAAAGCATCGAGCAAACGTTGACGTTCCACCAGACCCCCTACCCACCTTCCACAATTACCTAGATGATTTCTTGCAAGCCGTCAGAGTCTTTGGTTTTGTGAGTTTAACGCTTACCGATTCGTTGGCAATCTGAATGGCTTGGATTCCCAGCTTGAAAAGCCTGTATTCCACGAACTTGCGAGGCACCTTCAGACGAGGAGACTCATCGCCGGAGATAGCTTATCTCTGGATCAAGACAAGAGCTTTTATTGTGTGGTGGATGGAATGGTCCAAGTCTTTGCTCGGGCGGACCACCCCAGTGATTCTCAACAAAGTCTTCGGGACGAAGATGACATGAATGGTTACCAACTCCTCAACGAGGTCGGAAGCGGAGGAACGCTTTCTAGTCTATTCACTATCTTGAGCCTGTTCACGGAGGATGTTCCCATGAGTTGGCAAGACGATGTCACCACCGATGCTGCAGCCTGTGAATTTGAGACTCCCCCAAGCCAGTTCCGGACCCGACGGGCTAATTCAGATGTTTCACATCTCGACCTTTCATCTAAATTTCCTGGTAAAACTCGTCGATCCTCAACAGCTTCCACGACGTCAACCGTCAAGTCACCCGCTCCAGCTTCCCCGACCGAGTCTCTCTCGGTAATGATGGAGACAGAGACCACATCGTCTCGGCACAGGCAACCCCATCTTCCGAGCCAAGTTCATCAAGGAGTTATTGCTAGAGCCACAGTGGATTCCACGCTCGCTGTGATTCCTGCTGAGGCATTTGGCAGACTCACCAAAAATTTTCCAAAGGCCTCGAGTCACATCGTGCAAGGTACGAGTGAAAATGGGCGGAAGTTTCGTCGCACATCTGATTTTTCTCCTACATAGTCATCCTTACTAGGTTTTCCCGTGTCACTTTCAACGCTGCCCACAAGTATCTCGGTTTGACAACCGAAGTTCTCCGAACGGAAAAGGCGATCAATAATATTGCATGTCATCCACTACCGGCGACCTTCTACGAGAGTGGTGGACTCGAACACCTCCGGCAGCGCTTTGACGGAGCTGCTTCAACTGTTTCTGGTTCCAATGATTATTTCACTCTGCGACAGTCACCGTCTTTCATGACAACCTCTCCCCTCCACAAGCCAACAGAGTTACTGCCAACGACACCAGCTGAGAAGCCTCAGAGATCACCAAACTCCTATCGACGTCGAGCAAGCAATGTAAAGTCTCCGAGGGAGATGGTCCAAGCTGGAGACCTCTTGGTTTCTCGGGGATACTCAACCGACGTTCCCCGATCTCATAATCGTTCGTACAGTGTTCTAAAGGTCCCTCTATCAGGGCAGAACTCACTGGACGACAAGCAAGAAGGGATGAAGAAAAGTTCCAGGCGCTGGACTCTGGACGGCTTCGATCTCCGCGAGGAAGTTATGTCTTGCATTGCGAAGTCAATAGGACTTCTTCAACCTCCTCTGAGCCCGAGTGACTCTGTCGAAACTTCCCCTGGGTTTACTTCAACTGATTCCCGGAAATCATCGACGACGTCATTCTCTTCTCCATTCACCTCACTTTCTTTACTGGATGTTCAAGATGATGTGTCGAGCATGACTGGAAGATCATCAGTCTCATCATCTGGAAATTATATGAGTGGTTTAAACAATGAAGTGGAGATTTTGTTTTATCCTGCTGGAACGATTCTGGCAAAAGCCGGGGAAATGAACTCAGGTTCGATTTCTGTTGTATTGTTAATGTGTTTCTCTGAGACTCCATAGGTCTGTTCTACGTCATTGATGGTTTTCTGGATATTCTCCTGCCTGTAAAAGAAACTGGTAATGACGCCCGTCCCATTCCAACGGCTTCACAACCTTTAGCAGAACCTCCAGGCAAAGAGAGATGTTCGGATTTCCACCCTTCCCAACAGAAACTACTTTTTACTGTGAAACCTGGCGGGATTGCTGGATATCTAGGTGCAGGAATTCTCCTCTTATATTCCGAAGCGACTATAACACCCGTAATAGCCTCTCTCTGTAACACCATTTCCTACGTTGACATCAGGGCCAAGACGGATACTTACGTCGGATTCTTGCCTTCGCCTGCCCTAGAGCGGATATTAGAAAAAAGACCTATTGTCCTCCTCACCTTGGCCAAACGATTGATTTCTCTTCTCTCTCCTCTGGGTGAGTCGATATATTCCACAGAGTTCATAGTTCTCTGAACCTGCACAGTCCTGCATATCGATGCCTCACTAGATTGGATGCAAGTAAACGCTGGTCAAGTCCTCTGGCGACCAGAGGACATTAGCGACAGTTTCTACATAGTAATAAATGGTCGGCTCAGGGCGCTGACAGAATTAGAAGATGGATCAGTTGCGATTGTGAAGGAGTATGGTCAAGGTGACTCGGTAGGCGAATTGGATGTCATAACAAGTTCTCGACGGCGGAATACTGTTCACGCTATTCGTGACACGGAGCTCATCAGGATGCCTCAGACGCTGTTCAATGCCATATCTGCGAGGTGTGTTTCTTTCTTCAATCCACTATTCCCCCGTGTTGATTGAATGTATTGTTACAGAAATCCACAAACCACTGCCCAATTGCTCCGCATGATTGCTTCTCGAGTTAGAAACGAGGTGGACAGCCTCTCGCCTGCGGCGCAGGGCCGTAATTCTGGAACTGAGTTCCGCGAGAATAACACGAACTTGAAGACTGTTGCCATTCTTCCTGTGTCGAGAAATGTTCCCATTGAAGCATTTGCTAGAAAGCTACATGCAGCGCTGGAGGGGATCGGCTCTTCGACGAAGTACTTGAATCAAGCCATCATATCTAATCACCTGGGGAGGCATGCCTTCACTCGAATGGGCAAACTTAAGGTAAACTTATTTTCAAATTTGGCTAAGATTCTAACATTTTGCAGTCTGCTGGTTGGCTTGCGAATCTGGAAGAAAGGTATCACACCGTGCTTTATGTTGCTGATGCACCTGTAAACAGCTCTTGGACACAGACGTGCATTCGGCAGGCAGATTGCGTCATGGTTGTTGGGTTAGGGGATGACCCTACGACAGGTGAATACGAGAGGCTACTTTTGTCGATGAAGACTACGGCTGGTAAGGAATTAGTGTTACTACACCCAGATAGATCAGTGACTCCGGGTAGTACCCGCGAATGGTTGAAGGTAAGCAGCAATATTAATACTTCGAATTTCTTTACTTATTTCTTCACAGAGTCGCCCTTGGGTTCACCAACACATCCATGTTGAATTGCCTGTAAGAGCCTTTTTCTGGGACTCATGTCATAAGTTTATTTACAGAATTCGTTATCAGCGTCTTGTCATACCTGTCACGAAACCAATTGTACATAAAGACCCCGACGCGGTCATTGCCTTGAAGAATCTTAAAGACAAAGTGCAAAACGAGATTCAGAAATATCGCCGTGGGGTATCAGATATCCGTCCGCAGCGCAACCCTCACGCCAACGACTTTTTCCGATTAGCAAGACGAATTTGTGGGAGATCAATTGGCCTTGTTCTTGGAGGTGGTGGTGCACGAGGGATCGCACATTTGGTAATGAATAATACCTAGCCGAAAAAGTTGCAGTTGAGTTCACCACTTTGTTAGGGCCTCATTCGAGCTTTGGAAGAGTACGGTATTCCCATTGACCACGTAGCTGGGACCAGCATAGGTGCTTTTATTGGCGGACTCTATGCCCGCGAGGGCGATTTGATATCTAGTACAGGTAGGGCGAAGAGATTCAGCGGACGGATGGGCAACATCTGGAGGATGCTTTCAGATGTCACTTACCCCATCGTGGCCTATACCACCGTTTGTGCCCCGCTCCTTTCCTCCCTTCTTATTTGCTGAAGGTCTAGACAGGGCCACGAGTTTAACCGATCACTGTACAAGGCATTCTATGACCTCCACATTGAGGATATGTGGCTACCATACTTTTGCAATACCACCAACATTATCACATCCCGAATGGAAATCCACGAAACGGGTTATGCTTGGAGATACATTCGTACGTCCCCCTTTGGTCATCTTGCAGATTCTATGATAACAGACACTTCAGGTGCATCCATGACCCTGGTCGGCCTTCTCCCTCCGTTATGTGAAAATGGTCACCTGCTCGTGGACGGTGGATATAGTAAGTTTCAGATAAATTTGCGGTTTCAATCGCTTATCGGTTCCAAGTCGACAACTTGCCGGTTGCGAAAATGTCCACCATGGGGACCAGTACGATCTTTGCCTGTGATGTTGGCTCGGTGAGAATTTAATGGCCTTCAAACACACACGCCTAATGCAGACCCTAAGATCGATGACAATTCCCCCAGACATTTTGGTGATACAGTGTCAGGGTGGTGGCTATTACTGAATCGATGGAATCCATTCTCCAACGCTCGACATGTCCCTGCGATAACGGAAATCCAAAGCCGATTAGCATAGTATGTTACCTTTTCCGTACTTGGACGCTCTTGTTACTTGTTTTTCTGCAGTGTCTCAAGTGTGAATACCCTAGAGAAAGCAAAAGTCATGAAGAACTGTTTATATATTCCGTTGCCGGTTCATGAGGTAGGCAATGTGTCTTATCGAAGGCTTGATGCTGACTCCCACAACTTCCAGTTTGGAACACTTCAATTCGGAAAATTCGAGGAGATCGAAAAGCAAGGATTCCACGCCGCCATGGATATCTTGGAGAAATTCGACGATGAGGGCCGTCTACCTTCTGTCTCACTTGACAGCAAAGATGGTCTAGCCAATGGGAGGCAAAAGGGTAGGAGTGCACGGCGTAACTCTATCTAACATTTTTCCCATGGACTGGACTGTATAGACGTGTAATTAATTATATTATATTATAGCAGGAACATGTACATGTGCTTCACTCGCTTATCACCTCGTAAAGGTCATAATTTTTGAGGTCGCTGGGGTCCGGGCTTGGGTTCCGATTGCCGAAATGATCCACTAAATGAATACTACTTCGTCCATACAGTTATGGCCTCAGGTCAAGATGCCTCTGAAAGTGAAGAATCAACTCTGAATGTCAACGTACTCAAAGAGATAGCGAGGAAAGATCTCGTAGACGCTCTGAACTCGGTTAGTGACAACTCGAATTGGAGATTGCGATCCTCACTGTCAAGATCAGGTCAGCGGGGCCAAAACGCTCGTCCTTGACGCGTCATTAGCAGGTCCCCTAGGCCTTGTCACTGAAGTCTCTTTATTGAAGGTACGACCATTACTCAAGCCCTGTGTATAAGAAAACGAGTTGAGATATCAAAGTAGCATCAAGGAATAGACAAGATGTTTTGGCTGGAGGCGGGTCCACTCACATCGTCCACAACAAACATAGTATACCTGTGTAGACCGCGGATAAAGCATATCAAGATTATTGCTGGTTGGCCTTCGGTTCGTTTTCTATGGCAAATAACTGACCCCAAGTCAAGATCACATCAAACGACATTCAAAAGATTCGCGGAAACACGTTTACACCTTGTTACTCGTCCCGAGAGTATCCACACTTGTTTCAAGAATCCTGGAAGAAGAAGGTGTCCTCGGGGATGTCACTATATTGCCATATCGTCTACAATTTATCCCAATCGCCGACGATGTCATTTCTCTCGAACAGGACAATACCCTCAGAGAACTACTGGTTGTAAGAAAGGATTTATATTCCTTCTCCTGACTTCTTGTTAAGTATAGTCTTATAGGATGGAGACGAAACCATCATCTATGAGTCTGTCCAGGCTCTCCTTACGATCCAGAATTTGTTTGGACGGTTTCCTCATATCATTGGTAAAGGGGACTATGCTCAGGTAAGTCTCAGTCGAATCAACCTCCAAATAATTGAGGCAATGAACTCATCCAGCGGGTAACCACACTTCTAACACGACAATCCAACGTCGCTGGTTTGAACAAAGAAGCGCTGCTACCCAACCTATCGAAGATAGATTCATTGATAATCCTGGACCGTCGGGTGGACATGATCACACCGTTGTTAACGCAACTAACCTACGAAGGCCTCATCGATGAACTGTTGGGCATTAAGAATTGCAAGTTTTCTTCACATAAATTTTTTTGGACCAAAACTCACTATTGAACAAGCACATGTCGAAGTACCTTTATCACTATTGCAACCGCCAACGGCACCGGCGGCTGGAAATGATGCTGCATCCAGTTCAACAGGAAATGCCATTCCCGTCGTACCTGTTAAGAAAGATAACAAGAAGAAATATCATCTTTCAACTACCACGGACCCCTTGTTTGCCGAATTACGTGACCTTAATTTCGCATCTATTGGGAAGAATCTGAACAAGGTTGCTCGTCGATTGGATGAAGATTACAAGGTCAGTAATTTGTTCACAATGTCAAGGCCAGCCCTGACTTCCTTGAAGACCAACCTTTCATCAAAAACAGTTGCCCAGCTGCGCGACTTTGTGGGGAAGCTTGGGGGGTTGCAAACGGAACATCAAGCCCTGCGGCTCCGTGAGGTTACCTTTAGATATTATGCCAGAATTGCAAGCTAATCAGTTTATAGACACTGGCATTTCAGAGATGATTGTGCCACTTACGAGAACGGAAATCTTTAATAAGTCACTCGAAATACAACAAAGTAGGTTTATGACATGCTCAATTTATGTGCAGATTGACATAAAACAGACCTGCTTGCTTCGTATGATGTCCCTTCACAGTTAACCGCAATAGAAGACCTCGTTTCCCAAGGAGCCGACCTGCAGATAGTTCTGAGATTGATTTGCCTTGCCAGCCTTACTACCGGAGGAATTAAGTCAAAAATTCTCGATAACATGAAGCGTGAAATTCTTCAAGTTTGTCTGCTCTACATATGTCTATTGTTTGCTGAATCTTTTTGTTATAGGCGCACGGTTACGAATACCTCCCTCTTCTGCTCTCACTCTCGAATCCTTCATTGGCCATACTGCTGCCAAATCCATTGCCATCTTCGTACCCCTCGTCCCCTGCGTCCAAATATCCATTTGCATTCCTGAGAAAATCCCTCCGGCTCCTGATCGATGATAATCCAGAGGCTTTGGGGGAGGTTGAGAACGATGTTAGCTTTGTTTATTCTGGCTATGCTCCGATCAGCGTACGGTTGGTGCAATGCATTGCACAGAAGGGCGGTGTCATCAGCAATCCTGCTGATAAGGAAAGACCTGACACCGATACGGGATATTCCGAAGGCCAGAAAGTTGCTAAAGTCCAGGCACATCCCATTCTAGGTTGGAAAGGGTTCGAAGATGTCATTGCGGCAATACCTGGCCAAACAGTTGAAATTTCGCAGAGAATGCCCCCCAAGACACCAATGACTGCGACTGATCTCGGTAAGTAGGTCTGTGACACAGGCCAGATTCGAACTATGACACTGTCCTAGGTTCTGTGAAAGAAACCACCACAACTTCGGTTGTATTTTTCTTGGGTGGTTGCACGTATACTGAAATTGCTGCTCTCCGTTGGGTTGGGCGTCAGAACAAAGGTAATGAGACTTTATTCGAATATGGGTGGTGCCTAATTAACGGTGAACAGGCAGGAAGTTTCTTATTGCTACAACAGGAGTATTGAGTGGTGTGAACATGATTGAAGGACTTGTGGGGCAGTCAACCTGAAAAACCCATGTTTGACGATTTGAAAAGTGTGGCTGGACACATTCTTTTGTACATTGGCGGCAGACTTATTCCCATACAGAATTAATGAGATTGACCACATCGTCATGTGTCGGTAACGTTGGAGAGCAAGTTTACATCAACGGAGCCCCAGACACCCTCGGGAAGCAGCGCACCCTGTTGAAAATGAACTGAAGGTTGACAAAATCTTCATGGTTTCAAAAAAAGTTCCCGGAAAGTCGAGCGTTGGTAAAATGGACTATGAGAGTGGAGGTTATGGCTATTGGGCTATTGGGCATCTGAGGCACTTCTGAGACAAAGAGGAGACAAACAAAACATGTGGTAAGTGTCCGGGGCCCTGGGGGATCGAAGACCTGTCAGCTCGTTGAGGTATAAGTTCCGTAATGTGAACCATTGCATCCCAATCGTTCCCTTTCACCCCCATCGCAACACGTCAAGGCCCTCCGCTTTGGCCTCAAGTTTGCGAATTGGTAGGTGCAACCGTTTCGATATCTTATTTTCTCGTTCTGATCCGGGGGTGTCGCAGCGCGTCTTGAACGCGAAGGAAATACGCGTCGTCGTTGCAGTTTTCCTTGAAATTTAGTACGAAATGGTTACCCGTACATCAGCCAAAACCGACGCACCCAAACAGAAGAAAAAAGGTGAGTTGACCGCCACACCGATTGTTGATGTGTAATTTAATTGTGGCACTGTCACAGCCAAAGCGAAAGGCGGTTTGACAAAGAAGAGATTATCGCCTTTTAACAAGTTCATGGTGCGATTCTGGATAGCTTTATTGTGGCCAGGTTTTTGACACGCGTCTTTAGCAAGCGGAACTTCGACGTCTCAAGGAGACTAAGCCTGATATCTCGCATAGAGAGAGGTGTGTCACATAATGATATTGCCATTACGGCAGCGCTTTCTAATGCACATGGCAGGTTCAAGGCGGCCGTTGAGAGCTGGAACAAATCAAAGCCCAAAACCACGTAACGGCCGATACTGGAGGAACGAGGCTCCGCTCTGAGTTACTGTGCCATTCCATTTTTAATTCTTTTTCTTTTGTTGGTTTCTAGGATTGTGATATTGTGATCATTCAAGTTGACAATTAGTCTTCGTGTTCTCGTTTGTCTCCTGAGACGGAGTTGCTGTCGGCCTTTGGGCAATTTATATTTACTAACTACAATACATATGGTTTGCTTCGTATATACCCTTGGGATGTAGTGATGAAAAACATGTGTTTTGATTGATCTCGTGGTTGGTGGGAGCGTCGGAAGATGGCAAGAGGCAACCTCGATAGGCGACCTTGGAATGTATCACTAAATGCTCTTATCTTTCGCTTTCTTTCTCCTCCGAGCTTGACGGTTAACGCGCTAACGTTTAACCCTGGACTGCCTCTTATCCCTGCTCGTCGGCTGGAGCCATGAGCACCACACATGACATCGACAATTACGATGAAGCACTATTTCAGTTCGACCCCTTCGATTTACACCAGTCCCTGCTCGGGATGTCTCCAAGCAGCGACCCCCCAACCATACCTGCTCACGCTGCGTCGCTGCTATCCGATGTGGATAACGCCTTCGGACCGACTGACACTGTGAATACGAAGGGAAAGGGCAGGACGATGCCAATGCCAATACGACAACCGACGATCGTGCGCGATCTTTTTGAAATATCGTCTCAAAAACCGTCTTCTCCGATGAGTTACGACAGCTCGTCGTCTGTAATGGTCTGCAGTCCGTCCACTTCCAATTTCTCCTCCGATTCCAACAGTCTTCTCGGTCGCCACTCCAGCTTTCTGACAGATGATAGGGAGCATTCACATTCATTCGACTCTGCTTCCGGATCATATACTGGAAAGGGGAAGGAGAGGGCGATGCTCCCTCCCTTGACCTTTTCAAATATCGACCTTGTCATCCCTCTCACTCCTGGTCCATATTACGACGATGGTGCGAGCACGACAATTCATGATCATGGCTCCATTACTGATATCTCCATTTCCTTGCCTTTGCACGTTCACTCGTCAGAAACCGGTGCATCGCTGTCGAAACCCCCTGTATCCCGTTGTCAGTCACTGACTAATTTATCCCATCAAGCATTTCCGCCATCCACCGGATCTCCTTCAACCCCTCTTGCCTCCTCTACGTTTGGGCCTGGTGCTCCAATTAACCAATCTCGACATCGTGAAATGTTTGAGAAGGATTCTCTTCCCATCGATCATGCATCTTTGACCTTGGACCTAGATTTGATTACTTGCGAACTCGATAATCAACTTCC
>Ga0307517_10013936_pt1 | contig 10860 bp, 4 predicted proteins | sample 23_EM_MG_FD_194515 | JGI IMG/M metagenome (GOLD analysis project Ga0307517, IMG submission 194515) | Populus trichocarpa ectomycorrhiza microbial communities from riparian zone in the Pacific Northwest, United States - 23_EM | ecosystem: Host-associated > Plants > Roots > Unclassified | place...
TGTCCTCTAATGTCTTCATTACTGCCTTGTTCTTATGAATAAAGGCATCGGTAACAACATTTGCCTTTCCTAGGTGATACTTTATTACACAGTTAAAATCCTAAATTAATTCTATCCATCTTCTCTACCATATATTTAATTCCTTCTATGTCATAAAATACCCTAGACTCTTATGATCCATAAAAATTTGAACATGAGACCCATGTAAGTAATGTCTCCACACTCGTAATGTAACCACCACCACAACTAGCTCCCATAGTGACTTTATTGTTACCATTCTGAATAACTTGAACACGACCCCTAGATTTAGTTTTATTTCAGATAACCAATCAAATCTTGAACAATCTTTTCTAAAGAAAGAAGTGTATATGTAATAAACTTGTTGGCATTATTTGGAGAAAACAAAGACGTCGTCGACGTTATAAAGTCTAGCCTTTGTATTAATTTTAACCAAACTATGATATGGATCTACTCGGATTCCTTTATCGGTGGTATCAAACCAATAACATTTCAATAAAAAGATTTTATTCTACTCGCTATGATATTGCAATTCAATCATCTCTTTTAACTTTCTATAATAATTAACTTCAAACTCATTAGAAGTCGATCCCTTAACATAAACTCATTGTTATATGTCTTTATACTATGACCATACTTTTTATATAGTATGAAAGACAATTCCATTGATGAAATATTCATTATTGCACTTAATTTTTCTTTCTGGACCCAAACACAATAAATTCAAAGTACCACTAACATTCCATCACAATCGATAAACCCAGTATAAGATGACAACAATTAACATTTAAAGAGAAAGGTGTAATGAAATTAAGTTTTATAATATATAATAATAATTAAGCAGTGCTTATATGTGTTTTAAACCACATGAAAAATTATTCATTTAGTAATTAAAAAATTTAAGATTCAATCGGGTGTGAGTTTTGAGATAATAAAAGTGATGATGTTGCATACGATGAATTATTCAATTTATTAGTTTATGAGAGTATAAAAGAAAAATTGTTAGAAGATAACAACATGTTAATTATTGTATTTATTGAATAAAAGGTCTCAATTCATCACAGTTAAATATCACATAATTATGTACTTGCCTGATTTTGATTTTTGTCAAGTATCTTTCCCTCACTGTATTTTTTGGTATAGGTCGTCCAAGATGGAAAAATATTAATAAATTCCTACTCAAAGGCACTTTCACACCATCATCATGTCTTGAAACGTGGTTAATTCTTGTTCCTAAGTGAGGCTTAAAATAGTATGAGATAAATATCGAGATCTCTTCAATAATATGAGCCCCGTATATCGAAACCTCAACTTACGACTTGTATTTTACTTTTCTCTTAAGGTTGAAAAGTATCTATATATGATTAAATGGATGTTTTAAATTAAAAAAAAAACAATACAAATTTAATTAGGATACATGTGTAATCCCTAACCTCGGATACATCCATTTATATTGGACAAGGCCTCTGACTTTTGCCTTAAATGGTAAATCTATGGGTAGATGCTCCATTGAGTCAAAGAAAGATGGAGGGAATATTATCTCAAGTCTGAATGATATTCGTTTCAAGCATCTCAATATGTTAGGTATGCAACTAGTTAGAGCATATATCTTTTAAAAAAGTAATTGATCTCCGTAAGTGCATCTCATATTCTCTTTAGAAATAAATCCCGATAAGAAAATGAAATGAGTGTTTGTATAAACACATGATAGCCATGACTTTTCATTCTATACAATTTGCAATCCTTTAAATTCACAAATCTAGATATGTTCGCAGCATGTCCATTAGAAAAACACAGACTATTAAGTCATTCGTAGATAAATAACTATGCATTTTTGTATAAGGTGAGGCTAGCTTTGAGCTTTGTGATTTATGACCTATTATGAACCAACTCCATATTACTACAATGACAAAACAAAGATATATCCATTCTAGCATTAGTAATGTTGTCCTATGATTTCCCTTACACATTCATAACCATGTTCGAAATATTTTCAAACATGTTCATTTCAATATGCATAACATCAAGATTATAGCGGAGGAGATTAGTCTTCCAATAAGAAAGCTTCCATAAAATACTTTGTTTTATCCAATTATAGGCACACCAAAGCCATGAAACTTTCTGCTTGTCGAATTGAAAACCAAACATAATGTAATCGTAATATGATACCATGTTATAAAATTTTTCACCCGACGGTATTGATGGTACAACATCCCTTTCAACTCTACCAACAAAAAAATCATTTTTGTTCTCTCTGTACTTGTGATAGGTTGGCAAGAACCGTTGGTGGCAATAAAACAAGATATTCTACCATAATTTATTAGGGTGAATGTAAACCCTGGTATGTGTATATATATATTTGAGATAAAAAAAAATGGTCTCGAGAACTGAGTAAATTAATTGATATGATTTGTATAAGTATGAAATATGAAAATTTGAGTTTTTGACGAAAAATCACAAATCAGCTAATTTTACGTTGTAGCATATAACTTTCAATATGATCATTAGATTAAGTTGAAATTTTGCCTTGAGTCTTATAAAATATTATTTTAACTTAGGTTAAAGTTTTAGAATTTTTGGAGTATGATAAGATTTTGTTTTAGATAAAAGAACAAATAGCATAAATGAGTGTCTAGAAATTTCTTTAGGGACCATATTGAAAATTTGCCCAAAACAACCCTCTTTATAAGCTGCCAGCAATGAAAAAAAGAAGGAAAAAAAGAGGGAGTGTGCAACCATCCAAGAGAAGAAAATGTGAAAAAGATGGTTTTTGTCTTCTTTCATAGAAATTGCTTGAAAAAAAAAGTGTAAGTTAGAAAGAGTGTTACGTATTTAAAGAGAGGGTTTGATACATTAAGGAGCCTACAAAGAGTTTAAAGATTTTAAGTGAGCTTTTAGAGAAAAGGAAAGATTGAGCTTAGAGGAAAGTGTGAATGAGAACTTAATTGATTCAACTTGTTTTGGCTTTTGATTCTTCATTCCTTAAGGGTAAGAAAACTCTCCATGATGATCCATTGTGTTGTTTTTCATGTTTGTTCTTGGATTGAGTAGAATTGGTATTACGTGAAGGTGGGTTCTTGATGTTAGGGTGGTTTGAATGCATGAATTTATGTTGATTATAAGTTTATTGAGGGGATAAATGCTTGGGCTCGTCATTAATTAGGTTAATTTGTAAAAAAAAAGGAAGAAAAAAAAGAAGAGAAAAGAAGATGGAGGAGGAAAAAGAGTGGTTTCTACCTTGGATTTGCTATTGATCCCTTATTATGTTATGTGTAAATATGATCTTATTATGTTGATTAGTGAAATTTTATAAATTGATACTTAGTTATTATTATATGTGATTATGGAACTCTTAGATAAATAGAAATGGTGGATGTAATTTATGAAGTTGTGCTAGAGTATTGTATGTTGGCATGAAAAAAATAAAATAAAATAAAATAAATAAATGGGTTAAAATTAAGTGAAAGTTGAAGAATTATCATGTCATCATTTTTTTACTTGAATTTTGGGCAAGGGTAAAGAATTTTGAGGGGTGGGTTGAATTGATGTAATTGGAGATTTTTTATGACTTAAAAGGATGAATTGAATTTGGATGATGGATTAAAATTTAGAGTAGAAATGAATTTATCCTCCTATTAGAAAGGTGATTTTAGCCATGAAAAATATAAGAAATAAAACTTCAAGCTTGAAGAAATTAATGAATTGCATTTAAATAGTGAAAATAATAATAATGAAATGATGTGTTGAATTAGGTGTAAAGGAATTAAATTTCCTATAGTTATTGGGAAATTTTAATAATAATATAAGATTCCCTTATAATTGTGATGAATTAAAAGTTTAGATGGATGTAACATTGTAAGAATTATTTGTGGAATTATTATAGAACATGAAAAAAAATAATGATATTAATTTTGGGTATTAAAATTGTATTAATTGAAAATTTTACTATGTGGAGAAGTTTCAAGTAAATTATTGGATAATAAAGTATTGAAATCATGTGATCTTTTAAATGAAACAAGAGAGGTTGGAGGCTCCAAACATCAACAAGGAGCTACTAGTCGAGCATCACCAGTAGGTAGGTGTCCGACATCTTGAATTTTGTAGAGAGATTAATTGAAAAACATGTGTTAATTTTAATTAGAAATTTTGTAATTTATGTTTTGATGTCAACGGATGAACTAGCGCTCGGTAATTAGACGGGTGAACTAATGCCTGGTAATTGAGCAGATGAACACATTTGGACGGATGAACTAATGCCCGGTAATTGGGCGGGTGAATTAATGCCCGGTAATTGGGTGAATAAATGCCCGGTAATTGGGCGGGTGAACTAATGCCCGGTAATTGGGTGAATAAACACATTTGGGCGGATGAACTAATGCCCGGTAATTGGGCGACTGGAGTAGCACCCCTGCGAAATGGCTAAGATTGGAATTAATTGGATGAATATGGAGGTGTAAGATATTAATGATTCATAATAAAATATATAGGATAAATTTTTTTTTATATGGGTATAGTGAAATGATACATTGCATTTATTGATAATTATGTTGATAAAATGTTAATCTTATTTTCAGGACCCTCGCAACAGTAGAATAGATCCTGTTTGAATATATGACACTTTTTGTGTATTTATATTGATCAATATGTATTTTGAGATTAATGAATGACGTAAAAGAGGTTGAATGAACTTTTTTATTTGTAGAACAAAATTGTTATATGTAATTAATGTGAATGTCATACTTAAAAATATCTTTGTGTTATATTAAGTATTTGCATTTTATCATAGTTGCTTATATGATTAGAAATGTTAGAATGATAAAAAAAAGAGAGAAGATTTTACCCCAAATTTTTATATTTAACTAAGAAATTGTCCCGGATAAAATAATGGGCGCATTACATTCATAATCTAAGTTTTTATTCTTTTTCTTAGAATCAATTAATTTTGCAAGTTATGTAAACCTTAGAATTATTTATGTATTTTGTTTTTATTGATTGCATCTTTATTATTGGACAATACATGTCTATTATTTTTGTGATGTATTGATTGGGAATGAGGTTCAAGATGATTGGACCATAATTATGATATGAATTGTGTCAGGAATGAAGATGTCGATAACTTGATATGGTCCCGTTACAGGGGAAATTATGCTGAATTTTTAGTAAAACATAAAAAATTGCTCCGAATAAAAATTAACTCTTATAAATAAATATGTTGTTTTTTTTTTGGGTTGTGACAGTGAAGGCCTTGTTATTTTTTATATAGTATGAACATGTTAATTTTCCATCCATACTCCAACTAGAAACCATTCCATTAAAAAAAAATCATTGATAGTCCACATCAAAGTCCTAGATGATCACAAAAGCTTTAACTCATCAATCAATAGTCAAAGACAAACATCTATGTTCTGACTTGGACTTTTAGGACTAGGTATGACCGTAGATAAAAACATGAACTCTTCAGTGGCAAGTTGTACAAACTCCTTAGTAGCAAATTATAAACTATGAGTATCACATACCAAAAATAATTTGCAACAAATGAATCAAATAGATTGAATTTATCTGTACATAACCCAAGATGTGTGTTCAGCGATTCTATTAAAAATTGAGGATACACCCTATTTAAATGTTTCCATGCTTCACCATCAGAAGGGTACACTATGATTTCATTCACCGCATCATGTGAATGATTTCATGTCATGTGTTCAATAGTTTTTGGAGACAAGAATAACCTTTGTGGTCGAAGAGTGATTGTGAAGTATCTAAGTTTTCTATGTGCAACAAGAGTCTTTTCTTTGCAAGTTTTGGGTTTATAACGAGCATGCCCACTGGTTCTACATTCGGTCAAATCTGTATTTTCAAGGTAGTACAACATGTAGAAGTTTCAACACATGTTAATTTTTTTGGTATCCTAGGCTAAGATGTTTCATCATGAATTTAAAAGTATAAAAGTTCTCTTTCAACCTATTCCCTTTGTTATCATAATTCTATCTTAACCGGCCTTATTCAGTCCATGCTCTGACTTAATGGTGAACACTTGTGCAACTACCAATAATTGATTGTGATTTGTGTACCCATCCTATAATGGTTCGTCAGAGAATTTCAAAAGATAAAAAAAAACTTGGTCATGTCTATATTTGGTTCTTCATCTATGATTGAACATTTACCTACATAACCCTGACTCATTCTCATCACATCTATTACCATATTCCTATAAGGATTACTATTGTCATTTATTACACCATGCACGTTGTTAGAACTAGAAGTTGATCAAACCATCTTTTCTACCATGGTATCGTAAGGAAGAACATGTGGTTCTCTGTGTACAAATTAACATAAGTATTACTCCATTAATCTTTTATATATATATATATATATATAGAAGATGCATCGTTATAACATCTAGATCGAGAAATTTTTTTTATTTTTACACATCTTATATGAACATATAATACCACATTCACTAATATCCATCAATCTCATTACAATAATCTATCATGCACAACCCTTCAGGTGAAACTTGATATGTCCAAGAACGATCATCCATTACTTATATCAAACCTATATAGAATATTGATGACAATATTTATTAATTAATTATGTGAACTAAATAAATCAGCTAACAATGGTTTAACTCAAACTTATTCAATCGATTTTAATAGTACCCTTACATCATTATTAATTTTCTACAAAAATTCAAATTCCTCCATATTCACTGAAATTTTCAACTTAACAATGAAATTGATATAACATGAATCATACTCATTAAATAAGCCACTATTTATTTCATTACAAACACCTAAGTCAAAAAATCAAAATCAATTTCGTATAATTACAAACAAACACAATCTTTTAAAATCTCATACAAACCCTAACATGTATTTATATGTTCATACAACAAATTTTTATAGGAAAAAGTTATAAAACAAGTAAACACACAAACAAACTACATATACTACAACAAAATGAAAAAAAAAATTAACTTTTTAAAAATGAGTTAAAACAAAAAATGGGTAGTTTTTCTTACTTGAAGTAAATAAATAAACCAGAACATGGATGTTGACAGACTAAGTGTTAGGGTGACTTAATTTGTGGTTATGAGAGTTTGATTTACGATAAAACAGGGGGCGGGTTCTGCTGTTATTTGCAAAGAAAATGGAGGAAGAAGAAGAAATAAGAAAGAGGGGGAGAGGGTCGTTTGCCATGTCATAATTTAAATATTACCAATGAAATTACCGATGAATATTAATGGAGACTTATTTTGTTAGTAATACCGTCTATAAGCATGACACATCAATTTTTTTATTCCTTCTTTTCCCATTATAATTGCATCGGTATACACCAACATAAATTTTATGTCGATATATTCCAAGGGAAATAGCAAGAAACTATTTCGTCAGTATTTCCATTTGTATTTGCCAATTTTCTAGTAGTGGATAGACTTATCAAATACAACATTTCTAGATTCTTCAACTACTAGAGTTCTATGATTATATATTCTTTATGATTTGATAATAGAAAAATAATCAAGTAATGTAATGATTAACAAATAACTTTATTACCCCTATCACATAATTCACTTATGTTTAGAAAGTTATACTTTAAACAATCAATAAGTAAAACATGCTAAATAGTAGGGAAATGTTTCAATATTACAATACCTTTTATCTTTTTCTTGGTATCATCTTCGAATATCACATGTCTTATATTCTTTTTCATTAACAAATATAATGAATCTAGTGTGTGTTTCCTAAATGTCCTTATTAGGCTTTATTTTAAAGAGTTCATACTTTCTAGTTAAACTTATCAATCTAAACTCTTTAACTTGACTTGTACCATCATGAGTAACTTTTAAAAGTTTCTAGATTTCAAAAGTTGTTTTACATTTCTTCACTATAGTAAACTTTATATGATTAAGAGCACAAAAGAATGCATTAATTTCCTTAATAGCATAATTATACATGCCGTTTTTGTTTGTCATCCCATTCATTTATGGGTTTAGAAACCAATTCTCCATCCAAATTTATTATTGTGTGTTGAGTATATCCACTCTAAATAATATCTCCCACTTTAATATCAACAACCTCAAGAAAAGTTTGTATTCTAACTTTCCAATAGGTATAATCCCTTCATTCAAAGAATAGTGCTCTAGTTAATTATTGACCTTCTTATGCCATGATCTTTTCTCGTAGGTGATCAAACCTTAAACAAAGAGTCTATGCCCTGATAACAGTTGAAACACTTAAAAAGCTTAGGAGGGGGTGAATTAAGGCTTTATCTAATTTTATAGAACTTTAAAGTATTAATCTCCAATTAAACTAAGATAGCCAAAACACCCAAGCGATATTAAGGAGCATAAATTTAAAGAGATAAGAATAGAAAGAGACACATCAATTTTTATAGTGGTTCAGATAATTGTCTACTCCACTTCTTGAACCTTCATTTAAGTATTCACTATCACATATTATCTTCTTCACAAGTGAGACCAAACATTTACACAATCATTTTCCAGGATCAAAATCAAACTTAATCCTTTTATAGGCTCAAGATCAAACTCGATCTTCTTACAAGCTTAGGATCAAATCTATTACCTAATCTTTTTTATTGGATAACAATGATCAATATTGAAAACCTCTATGGGGCTCACTACCAAAGGATAAACCCAACTAGTTTAAGTGTCACTTACACTTTCATAATATGTTTATCTCTCATAAGAGAAAGATCACTCCGTATAAGATGAGAAGATTACAATAGATAAACTCATGTCTTTATAGAATGTAATCTAACTCACAAATGTGAGAATTGATTTGATGCCATATAGGATACAAAGCTTTTCAAGTGAATACAAAGATGAATGCGAGCTTTTTAGAATAAAAAAAATTCAAAGTGTCAAGTATGTAAGATTATAAAATAGAAGGAGTATGTGAGAAACCTTACATAGAAATCAAGTGTGTATATATAGGAAAATACCAAAACCATCTGTTACTCACATGTAATAAAAAGGAATAAGAAACTTCGCTCTTCCAAGTGTTTTTCAACATTGTTATAAATAGCTAAGAGAAGGTTTATAGAGAAAAAGAGTTGTTATAAGAACAAGAAGAGTATTAAGCACACTTCTCTCAAAATTACAAGTTTGCCACTTTAGCTAATAATAAATTAATAGTATAGAAACCCATGCTATAAGATTTTAGCTATAAGTTGTAACATCCCATTTTATATTCACAACTATTTTATATTCCACAAATATTAGCATAATCATATACACTTCAAACTCATCACAAACATTTATCACATTTCACACTAACAATAGCATAATGAGATCAAATGTATATTTTCCATTAATTTCTCTCTTATATGCAAAATCAACCAATCACAACAATTCTTAATTGTAAGTTCTATGACCATCCTCAAGGTTTTCAATTCATAATGACATAATCAATTCAATTATGTTATATAATATAATTAAACTCATCTAAAATCATCTCTCACGGAAAATTATGGATTGATAAATCACAATTCACTTAAATAAACACATTTTCATTATACATTAATTGGCACCCTCTTAACCGGCCATAAATGTCTTTAGGGATACTATGTTTTCTTCATTAATTCCTTATAATTTAACACCCGTTGTAAGTTATTCTAACCCAATTGATTCAACTTATCATCAATTTACATTTTCCCTAAAATTCTATCATAAATCCTAACATTAATTTCATGAATTTTACCTCAATTATTATTTGTTTCGCATGAAATTGCTAAATTAGATTTTGAACACCTTACTGAACATTAATCTAGTCTTTGAATCTTAACATGTCAAAATTTTTCAAGTCCCTCCTTTTCCATCTTCTATCTTGACAACCCCTCTTTATTTCCCTTCCTTTCCATCATTTCTCCCTCCTAATTAAGTGTTTCACAATCTCTCTTCAATTCTTTGGCTTTCTAATGGTTTTTTTCCAAAGAATTCTCTTAACAATTGAGGTTTTTCTCTCCTTTTTTTTTCTTCTTAAGGAGTGAGAGGGTGAGTTTTTATAATCAATTTTTTTTACTATTCACACATTAACCCCACCATTTCATTTAAATTTCAATTTGTCCCCACAATTTTCTAATTGATTGCTAAAATGAAAAGCTAGATATTTTATTATATTTTTTAATTTTAATTAATTATTTCGGCAGAGAAACTATATAGATTTAAATATTAAATTTATTCTTAAAGAAAAAAGTGATAAATAAGTAATAAATGAGCAATAATTCAAATGGAACCTTTTCTTTGCGTGTGGTTCATTTCTAGTATTTCCTGGTCACCAAGTGTCATGTCAGACACAACATCCGTTGTATATATATATATATATATAATTAAGTCCCTACATTTGAATTATTCCTTAACATTCGTTTTCAAGGGTTTCATTTTCAGCAGAACCTTTGTTTATTTTTCTTTTTTTAACTCGAAAGTATGTAATGAAGACAATCTCTTTGATTTCTTTAATGCAAATTAGAGAAGGAGGGAGTCCTCTTGGTCATATTTTTAAATAGGAGAAGTTTTACGTCTTATCTCCTTTGTCTAATCTTTTGGATTCACTTCCATGAAGGGGTCTCTCAAAGAATTTTGAACATGAGCGACTTATATATTGAGATATTATTAGTTGAAAAGAAGAGGATTTAATTATATGGCAACTCATCAGCGTTTTCTAGCCACCTCTATTGATGTTGTTCTCTAGCTATATTATTAACAAATAAACTAAAAGCCAGTGGTTTTTTTTACTGTAGATGGAGATACAATTCACCGTGGAAGGTGGTTTTTTTACTGTAGATGGAGATACAATTCACCGTGGAAAGTTTTACTAG
>Ga0307517_10013937_pt1 | contig 10859 bp, 13 predicted proteins | sample 23_EM_MG_FD_194515 | JGI IMG/M metagenome (GOLD analysis project Ga0307517, IMG submission 194515) | Populus trichocarpa ectomycorrhiza microbial communities from riparian zone in the Pacific Northwest, United States - 23_EM | ecosystem: Host-associated > Plants > Roots > Unclassified | place...
GGCGAACCATTCCTCCAATTTATCGTAAACTGCCGGACGTTTGTCGAGTCGATTTTGATAGTATCGGGCCCGCTCCTAGAGATACGCAATTTACCCAGCCTGCGATAACGGAACCGTAACGTGAGTGCCGCAGGGAAACCTCTAACAGAAGGTTCATACCTTCCCGGAGTAGATAACTTCTCGATCCGTAATCCGCAAAGGGTATCACTCTCTGCAGGGACCGCAACAGTGAGGATAAGCACACCCTCAATATCACAGCCATCTACGGATCTCGTGGTTGGCTCGTCGAGGTGTCTCTGAATGAAACCCTGCACGAATTCGTTGTCAAAAACCGAACCATACCAATGCGGTTGGCCAGGGTCCTCTTTTAACCTAATCGGACTTGAGTTTTGGGTAATTGATATAACGAGGTTTCATACATGATGTCTGCGGTCGGATTAAGTGACTTCAGTGTGTTGAATAAGCCTCTGGTATGCCACGTCGGGACGTTTTCATCGTCGCCGCTATCGAACGGTCAGGGATAATCCCCGTTGTGGTGAGTACACTCACCCGTGGACAGCAAGGATGGGGACACCCGCAACGTTCGACAAAAATAAGTCATTATCATCAGGGGTCAGAGATGATTCAAGGATCGAATTAAGGGCAGGATCTACGAAGTGTCGAGAACTTTGCCGCTGTGTGGGAATGGATAGCCTCGGACCAAGAGGTAAACATACTGCGATTGCGTCAGCGGGACGTATGCCTGAGACTTGATGTATGCAGCAGCGGGAACAGCTAAAGGTATCATAGTGTTAATCCTTTGAACACGAGACAAGATTGCAATTTACCTGCTACCACACGATCAGGGAACCTTTCTGTTATGTGCCATGTCCCTTGGCCGCCGTTTGAATGTCCGATTAGGACCACCTGAGTATCCGAGGGTATACTCCAAGAGGTCCAAGGGAGATTCTCGTCACTCAATAACTTCTCCAACGCTTCCACGCAATACCACACCTCAGCGGTGCTCGGACCATGCCAGTCCAAACCCTACCGTAGGGTAAGTAATGTGGACGAAACACACACCATTATACACACCCAGGACGTTCTACCCGACGGGAGAATTATCCAACTCCGACCTTGCCGTGGCAATGCATCCCTCCAGAAGGATAAATCAAGGATATCCACTCCAGCACCATCTAACGGAAGCAGAAAAGTCAGCAGTTATGTGTTAATTAACGGTGATGAGATCCTACGTAGTGCGACCACTGGCGCCTGTGGGACACCGCGTGATTCCAGCGATGGTTTAACCAAAAACGCAGTGGGAGTGAACCCTGAGTAAAGGTAGGTGGACTTTATGTGGAACGATGGGGAGGTGCTGGATGACCAGTGAGGTAGGTGTGTCACAGGTAAAGACACAAGTAGTTCTTCATCACCGGATGGAGAGGCCGTGCTGATGGTGAATTCGAGGGTGATTCCTTGGAACGGCCGTGATTGGAGAATCTCGATAGGTATCACTCTCGTTTGGGACGGTTGGATGGTTGTGTGTCTCAGCAACCTTAAGTCGAAACCCTCCTGGGGCAGAGTCAGCCCAATCGCCGACATGAGAAAAAACTTACCTGCTTGTTAGTCAGGGTGGCACTATTTATCACCAACATTTCGGGGCTATGATTTTGGAGGAAGATGCCCATTGCGTCACCAAACGCCCAGCCGTCTACGAAATCTGGTACCACATCTAAGGAGGGGAGTCGTTCGACCGCTGGCTGTGGTAGGGGTTCAACTTGAACCGACAAGCTGATGGTGAGAGTGGGTGTGTCATTTTTGTTGTACACTTGTGGGTCCCCAAACAGTCGTATCTAGGGAAGATTCGGCGTAAGCCGCCCCGCGCTCGACCATGGAAGCTTGAGCGCGAAAAGCACTCGCCTCATAATCTCCGCTGACAAAGACATCGTAAGTGGTGGGAGATTCCAAGGAGGGAGTTGAAGGAAGGTCTACTATTCGTGGCAAGGATCGTTCCATAGAGTATATATTGCCGGAGTACCACTTGGGAATGTTATTGTCACCAGATCTCGGCAGAATGGTGAAGAAAGAGCCCTGTAAAAGATTCACATGGAGACGGGGAGGCACAGATGGACTACTGCGGTCAGAGTTGGTCGGTGGGAAGATCGTCAAAACCGTATGCAGAATGGAGTGATGTTGCAGCCCAGCCCAGCCTTCGGCTTGTCGGATCCTGCTCCAGCTGTGGGGACGGTTCCAATGAGATAATGCTTTCGGAACCTCCAGAAAGGATATCTGACCGAACGTTGGGATACGACACTTCCAGTGCCCCATTCACTGAACAAGCTGTGTATTTCGCCCAAGAGACGCTACCATTCGCTGTCAGGGACGACGGATGTGACCTCGTGAAATCAATCTCGTCCAAAACTGTAAGGTGAAACGATCAGGTCTCGTCGTCGCGTGAGAATTGAAACTGGGGCTACGGTTCACAGGATACGATGGAGATAAGAAATGTTGTTCCCGTGCGTGGATAGGAAACGGTCCTAACACCTTGGAATGCTTTAGATCACACCATGACTTCAGTGTGGCAATCCGAACTCACGTCCCATGAAGGAGACAGAGAAACCCTCCAGGAAGACAATTGAGCGGAATCAGGTACTTGCAAGCTGACCATCGTTTGACCGCGTGCAACGGGGGGCACGGCGATCGCAAGAAACGCAGAAAGCCCCATGGCATTGACTCGTGAGCGGCACCCGGAGCGATTGTGAGATATTTTCCCACGCATGCTCCCTTCTGACTGCGTACCCGCCACCAAGGGCAACCAGGCGCCCAGATCCATTAGTCACCCGAATGGATGATTCTCGATGGTGCACCATTTCGGCGTATTCGAATGTGATCTCTTAATCCTCTCGAACTCGGTTTCCTTTACGACACCAAACCCAACAGGATCACGGATCTCGTAGGGGATTTCCCCGTAGTTATACTGCTCGAGTCCTGAACGTGAACACCCGGCACGCTCTTTGACTCTGGTTTCAGAGTTCGATCTCAAGATTGCTCGTCCAGGCGATATTACGCTTGGTGTGGTACATTCAGAGAAGGGGGTGCATTTTTTGTGGGCTGATTGGTCTCCAGCTCAATATCAGCAATCCGTCTGCTGAGCAACCGCGTCGGGTAGAAGATTTTGAATGGGGAAGCCAACGCTTGAACTCAAAATCCACTCTAGAATCGAGTCGATTGCCCTCTTGCCGAGCAAGCGAGGGGGTTGGTTTGCTGACGCGCCTGCCATTGTTGGCTCCGTTCTCCCCATTCCCACTCAGAAGTGATCCACGCGGGTGCTTCATCTCTGTGGTGGGATCAACGAAGGGTAGTGGAGGCGGTACCGTGCCCAACCACTCCACGGAGTCGGACCGATAAGCAGTGACCCTGTGTCACCGTTCCTTCGAGTGGCCTTGATAACTCGCTATCCTCTCGGAAGTATTACACAGGACTTGAGGATACACTGCCAGAGATATCCACGTCGCCGACAATGGAAACCGTCGAACCCTAGAAGCTCAGTGTTCGCGTTGTGGAGCTTTACCCCGGCGCGGGGGCGGAGGGCCAGGGACTTCCTATCATTGTTTCCTGGGAAGGTAATGTGTTCAAGGACGAGCTGGTGGAGGAACCACAAAAACGACCGAGTATTATTGGTGTTAGGTACAAATTGACATCAAACGACTCCCTCCTTTCACCGCTTCCACCTGGCGTCCTTTTTTCTGTTATACACGCAACTGAACGAGGGAACATTGCGACTCAGCCAATCCCGCACCTCGGGCTCGATCAAAGGGCAATAGTCAATAAACAATGTGCCTATTGTCGTCAAATCTCCGTTAGTAGCCCGCTCCTTTATGAGTCGTACGACTGGGCCGCTTCGGAGGGGGCCACAGGACGTCAGGTCTAGCTTTTCCAGCGAAGGACAGGGAGGCCCCTGTGCGGCGTCGGGCTGCGTGGTCGCCAGGAATTCGACCACTTCGTTGATATTGAGAATGGCTTCGAAGGTAAGGGTGTGAAGGTGAGGCGATGCTCGTAAAAGGGAGGTGATCTGGGAGTGGGTGGCGGAGCAACGGGATATCGTGAGATCCGTCAATGATGTGGTGGGATATCGGGTCAAGAAAACTGCCAACTGGGTATCAATGGTTACAAACTCCGATAAGCTTAGGCGGGCCAATGATGGCATCGTTGCAACGCAAAGCATTGTCAATAGTGTGTTGTTTGACTTCAACTCCAACTGCCGAAGTTTCGGGAGCTCGAGGATTGTGTCGGCGAACTGTGAGAGTGATACATCCATGATAGGGGCCCCGGTAAGCGACACGGAGAGGGTCGTAAGGTTTTGGTTCTCCGAGATTGTGCGTATGAAGCCCGAAATAGGGAACAGCCCCGAACTGTGAAGCGAAAGCGTACGGCAGTCGGTGAGGACGCGACGAATTTCATGGAATGAAAGGCTTCTCCCTCTTATTTCCAGATTTCGTGTTTTAACGCTGTCCAATAGGTCGAGCAGTGTCGCGTCGGTAGTTCGGAGTCGGTCCAATTGAGAAGTTTTGGTGTTCATCGACGCAGCGATGTCCACAATGTCTACCTCGGTGTCCAACGTGCGAAGGGTTTCCCACTGGAGCCCCTGAAGAGATTGGTAGAGCTTGTGATCGGATGGGCACCCTTCAACAAACCGAAGGTCGAGGATTCGCCCTCCAGACCTTTGGATCCAGAGTTTTGCCTTCTTTGTTGGGTGCTTCTTCGTCAACACCAACGTGGACCAGAGGGAAGGGCTGGCCAATGCGACGGAGCGCCACGCATTGGAAACGCTGGCGATAGTCAGCACGAAGGCGTGGTCCGAATCAATGAGGAGGGAGAAGATTTCGTGGGATATCTCGACGGGAAGATTTCCAAAGTGGTAGGATGTGCGAGAGATATGTCGTTTGATAGCGGCCGCGAAGTCGATAACCTCTTGTTTGAGGGCAAGTAGTGTTTCCCTGCGCGTTGTATCGTCCACCTTGACGCGTTCCAACGCGTAATCCACCATCTTCGCCGCGCGTTCTGGCTTCTTCGTTCGTAGGAAGAGTCTTGCACATCTTGCGTAGCCCTGCCATTGATGTGGTGCGAGATCGATGACCTGCCGCGCGTCCTCGAGAGCGGCCTTGAGGTTCCCAAGCTTCTCGTGTGCCGCAGCGCGAGAGTCGAATAGTTGAGAAGCGGTTCCGCCTTTCGTTACAGACTGCCACACTGCAATAAATTCTCTGGTGGAGGAGCGGACAAGGGAGACATACCTCGTTGAAACATGCCAAAGCCTCCTCGTACTTTCCCGAGCGGAAATTAGATACCCCGCGTTCGAAGGATGGCTTCCACTCGGGCATGATCTGAATCACGGGTTGTCGCGGTTGTGGCAAGAGGTGGACCACCCCGGTTGAAGCAAATAAGGCGCCGGCACCGGCCCGAAGCCGCTCAGAGTCCGTCCTCAGTATAATTTCGTTGTTGTCTATTGTTGTCTATATTCTGTGGCGGGATGGTACAGTGGCGGTCGGATGTTCTACTCATCTCGATGCCCCTAGAGATATATGCGCGGGGGTGGTCCCGAGTCCTCATCGATTCCACCTCGGCGTCAGCCCAATCGACCAAACATGCACTCCGCAAGAAGGAACCTGAGTTGGAAGGTGGCCACCAAACAAATTCCTATTCCAGTTCTATTACCTATCAACATACAATTACCAGAAGGATCAGGTAGCAGAGCCCCATATTCCTCCACATATACACCGCGCATACCACAGCTTTTGCCATGCGATCCACCTAAGGGATAACTGCCCCGCAACGAGTGGGGGCTGCGGCCCTCTTATAGACCTACCCTCGCACCTGAAGCATATTCTCAGGTCTTTCCCCGGAATCAACGCGCTTTTTGTTACGACGTCCCTGTCCTTCCCAGCTCCGGCCGACGGAACAGTCATGGCTGGTCCCAAGGAGACCTTCGAGATACCGTCGACCAAGTCTGAAGCTTTAATGAAAAGACGTGGCTTATCAATGGCTCCCGCAGCTTCCAGACGTTGACCGAAGGAAATCAATCGACCGCGCATCACCGTCGTAGGTCGGCATGATGCCATGCTCTTCCGCACCTCAGACACTATGGATTCGAGTTAATCAGTGATCAATGTAATGGAGATGCGTTAGCGTGGTAGTGACCTGGTAAGTTCTGGATATCTTCGTACTGTTGGCCGATCAGGGACTCGAGTTTGCTTAGGTCAATCCCAGAGCGCTCGATCATATCGATCAAGACGTCGTCCGCCATTTGTAGAACTTCGTTCATAGGGTGTTGTCGCGAACTGAGGAATGTCCGGAAGGATCTGATGTGAGGAAGGGTATTCCTCAATGTTCCGCATCCAAGTGGGTGGATGAGGTGCAACAGGATATTTGGGATCGGGGTATGTTTGGGGGCTGCAGGGGTTGCTGAGTACTAATGTCAGCTCGGTGACAGAAATGCGGGGAGTTTACTCACAGGGAGCTGAGCCAAAGAGGTCATCGTCGTCATCGTCCCCATCTGCTTTCACTCCTTCCGCGCCAGCTGGCTGTTCGCCAAACAATATGCATTCCTTCATCAACCGCTCCAAAAAATCCACAACCCAATTCGTCAGACCAATAAGTTGCCACACAGTGTCTGGACGAGGTGGTAATAAATTAGTCATAAAAGTTCATCAGCGTGGTAGGAGTAGAAGCGGGGCTCACTCGGATCGTATACATCGCCTTCCTTGCAATCTGCGAACGCCGCCTGGTACGCCGATAGGGAACACATATCATGTGCCACCTGCCACATCGCATTGAGATCCTCCAACATTGGACCCTGTGCGTGTCTAGCCTTTGTCCTGTACATTTCCAGACAGATCCCAGAAAATTCTTTCAGCCACGGCCCACGAGGGCCAACGAACGCCGGTAGGTCCATCGCGGAGTGCAGTACCTTGATGACGTATTCGAGCTTGACGTTGGGCTTGGCTAGGATATGGATAATGTCGGCAGGGGAAGTCCGGTTATAAATTGTAGAGGCGAGGCCGAGACTCAACAAGGGACTGGGTACGTTGGGCTCTGGCTTTCTTGAGATCGGAAACCACCGGGGGCACAGTACAGTAAACTCACCGGAGGAGATAGTAGGAATAGGGTGTAGGGATATTGATGATTGTACGTCGTTGGATGAGGAGGTGCAGCACAACAGAACGCCATTAGGTGACATGCATCCATTGAGAGGTACTGAAGGTGTGTTAGCGCAGAGCTTGGAATACACTGTGGCAACGTACAGTCAACCCCAATGTTTTGGGTAGATGCATAGATTCCACGTGACTCGTAATTTACATCGGTCGACAGGTCTTTCCTTCGTGAATCGTTAGCGTTTGTACGTCACGACAATGCAATCTACTCACAGATCTAACATAATGAGTTGGCCGACGGGTATCTCCTTTCCCTTGGCCTTTGGCGTCAACTGTGTGACAGCGGTGCCCGGGTTTAAAACTGCAGCAAGTAGTCTGGTGTTGCTCGCGGAAGGGAGGACGAAAGCCAGTGGTCCGTCGTTAAAATGCCTTGAATTTTCTGGTCGAATTAACTAACGATCACCGCTAAGTTGGTTGTGTTGGTGAGCTAGCTGATTGCCCACCCATTGTACACCCTGTGGTGCCTTGTTTGCCATCACAGTGTACACAGCCAACGTGCTCTTTGGTACGCCGGAGTCTGCGTTTCAAGTAAGGAAGGCATGTGGGTAGAGAATTGAAGCTCTCACAATCGCCAAAATCTACAAAGTTTACGGCGAGACGTATTGGGAATTTTGGTATATCTGGAACCGGCTCTCCGGGAGCATGAGGGAACATAGGGAAAAACTGCATGCTCGACACGCATGGGTCGTTGTGATGGATAGATGAAATAGGTCGAACCACCAAGCCTTGAGCGACAGTGTTACCGCCGAATCGCCACGACAACATCATCACGTACCCATGTGTAGATTCTCAAACCGCACGGTCAGTTCGAAGCACTCTATCGTCGGGTCTTCTCCCCACATTTCTCGTTCATTCGAAGGTCCTGCCTCACTCACACTGTCGGGCATATTGAGGGCAAAGTTCACATCAAGACCTTCGATGTCAGAAGCGGTCGAAGGTGGCACCAGTGCTGTCCGCACCGCAACGAGTACAGTGGGAGCTTAAAACGGAAGGCTCAACACTTGAGATGTTTCCACAATGCTGGGACTCACCATCGTACATGACACCTATTGCGGCAGTGAGACATAATTTTGTTCCACCTTCGGACATGTGAGGAGCCAGGGGGGGTGGAGGCTGGAGCTCATGGCCAGGGGCACCATGCGTCAGAGCGGCTCGTAGGAAGCTAAAGTTGACGTGACGTGCTCGCAAATACCACATTTCAACGTGTAGGCTCTGTGTCACGATCACGAGAACGGGAAACGAGACAGGAAGGGTGGGTCCCTTTGTCGGTAGACGATACGGAGCGACAGTGGCATTGGCTCTCCACTGGATCCCTCGGTAAGCAGGCAGGAAGCGAACAGTTAGGGTATAGCCTGGCGCACCTGTCTGTCATTGCTGACCCAGGCTGCAGCGACAACGCCGGCGTTCCAGGGATACCCTGAAGCCGTAGGATGCTCCCTGGGGATCCAGTTGTCCGCCTCAAAGGTTCTGGCCCATATGCACCCCATACCGTCAACATCGGTGCCAGGGAAGAATGCAAAAAGCCACATGTTGTCACTCGAAATCGTGATTATTGTTGGAGGATTGTAGGAGTTGACAGCCTGGGCAATGACTTTTGGCAATGGAAGTTCGAAGGACTTGAGAGAGGGGAACTGTCGTCCAACGACGCATGGTTTCGTAGGATGTGCCGTAAATATTGTTGACAATCCCGACCAAGCGACTGGTCTACATCGCGTTAAACCAGGAGAATATGTCGATGAACACGTTGACACACCTTTGGGATCGTTCACCTAGTGGCAAATACTGCCACCAGCCCATTTCAAGGTCCCTGCCCTTTCCCTTAGAGCCCAAAGTGATTGTCATCGCGTACGATGGAACGGGATGGTGGTGGGTGGCGAATAATCGAGATGCCGAAACAAGATTAATCTTTTTCATTCGCCGACGCCAACATGCTCGCACAAAAACAAAGCTCAAAAGTCATCGACGGTGTCGAGACGGAAGTCATTCTGCAACCCTTTGCGGATCGAATCCTCATCCTCATCACTCAGCTGGGAAAAGTGGGAAATCTTGTGCGATTGCGAAAACTATCCACCCCGCAAACCAATACTGATTTGTGTACGAAGATACAAGCATCTATACCACAGACAGCACCTTTGTTGGCACAACCATCTCCAGACGAGGAGGAGCCCAACGCTTCCGTTTTACCTCCCCCTCCCCCATCGATACAATTGACACCACTGCTCGGAAGTGCACCCACAGATCATCTGCGGACATTATATGCACTGTACGCGTCGCAAGTCGCCACGATAGTTTGGATCGCCGAGGCAGGTGGGTCGATAGATGGGCGCAGGCGCAGCGTGATACTTGGGCTCGCGTTGAAGAAATCGGGAGGAGAGGAGGATCAGGGGGTATCCGAGGCGGAGAGAGAAACTTTTCATCAGGTCATGGGCGTAGTCGGAGATCTGGTCAAAGAATGACTGTAATGAGAGGTTGTGTTGATCAACGTCACCCGGCTTTCGGACAGCCGACGGACCTGTTACTTGCCCTCCTCCGGGGACAAACCGGTCCAGTCAATGTTGGCCTCGAGGCTTTCGAGGTGCTGGTTCCTCCGAGTTTTGTACTGGGCCCATTTCCATTGGACGAGAGGTCCGAGTCTCTCCTCCGGGGCGAATCCGGTCCTGGGATGATTTTCCGCCAGATAGTAGGCGAAAACGCCAGTGAGTATACCCAGCAAGGGGTCAAGAGTCCTGTAGCAGTCTAAATTAGAGCAGCAAAAAGTGGGAAAGCGGATGCAGACCTAGAGAGCAAAGCGGGCATTTGCGCCGACGTCGGGGGTGAAATCAAAGCGTGCACCCGGAGGGTCCGGACAGTTTTTGAGTGCGGGATATTGCCGCCTGTTCGCTGGCAGGCTTTGAATTGGATTCTTCTTGACCTTAACCTTCGCGTGCCCATCCCATTACTATGCAGCCTGCCCAGCTCGACCGCCAGCTACGTCCTATCTACGGTGAGCGTCCAACCACCCATCTCCTGGTCATCATCTCATCTAGACGCGTTTGCCTCCGCACTCCCCAGACGCCATCGATTCCGGGTCGAACAAGACCGCGATCTTAGCCTGCAATAAGCTGCTCAAGAAGCTTCCGAACAACAACCTTGTGAAGGTGACAGAGTCCCTATCCGAGGATTAAGCGTCGCCGCTAAAATGCAACAGGCGCTCAAAGCACTAGCCCTCGTACGGACTCAAAAGGTCGAGGAATCGCTTGTTCTTTGCGATGAAGTCCTGGCGTCAAAAACTACGGACGATGCTACGTTATCTGCGATGATGCACGTCCTCCGTGGACTGGGGAGACGTAAGCCTGCTGGACGCTCGAATATTTAACAATACTCACGTATCCCGTGGATAGACAACGACATGATCACCATGTTCGAGGAAGCTTATAAGAAGCAGCCTCATCACGAAGAACTAGGAGTGCAGACGTTCTTCGCGATTGTACGGATAGGAAACTGGAAGGCGGCTCAACAGGTTTGACCCGCGATCAGGATAATCTCTGTCTCTTACCGATGATACGCAGCTCGCCATGAGAATGCACAAGCAGTTCCAAGAAGATCGCTACATCTACTGGAGTGTCATCAGCGCTGTGCTCCAGGTGAGTTCGCAAGCCAGACACGCCGCATATATCCTGATCATGCCTTTCG
>Ga0307517_10013938_pt1 | contig 10859 bp, 9 predicted proteins | sample 23_EM_MG_FD_194515 | JGI IMG/M metagenome (GOLD analysis project Ga0307517, IMG submission 194515) | Populus trichocarpa ectomycorrhiza microbial communities from riparian zone in the Pacific Northwest, United States - 23_EM | ecosystem: Host-associated > Plants > Roots > Unclassified | place...
TTTTATAATATTTGAAAAAAAAAAGAACAAAAAATGGCTCCATCTGCTTCATCGTCATCACAGCTTCAAATTAATGAAACCCAAACCCTAATCCCAGGTATTCCAAACGACATCGCTTCACAAATCCTGTCAATGATCCCGTACTCGCACCATTCACGCATCAAACCCACTTGCAAATCATGGCACATCTTTCTCTCCTCAACCAAAACCCTATTTTTACTCCGCCACAATCTCCGCCACTCCAACCACCTCTTAATCATCTTCCCGCAGGATCCATTCATCTCTTTGCCTTACCTATTCGATCCGCAAAACCTCGCTTGGCGTCCACTCCCACCCATGCCGTGTAACCCTCACGTTTACGGACTCTGTAATTTCACTTCGGTTTCGATGGGCCCTAATCTCTATGTCCTCGGTGGGTCCCTCTTCGACACCCGGTCTTACCCCATCGACCGTCCTTCGCCAACATCGTCTGTTTTTCGGTTTAATTTTGTTGATTTCCTGTGGGAGAAACTGTGTCCGATGATTTCCCCGCGTGGTTCTTTTGCTTGTGTGGCGGTTCCTGATTGGGACCAAATAATTGTGGCTGGAGGAGGGTCGAGGCATACATGGTTTGGTGCGGCGGGGAGTAGGATAAGTTCGGTGGAGAGGTATGATGTTGGGAAAGATGAGTGGGTGGCAATAGACGGGTTGCCGAGATACAGGGCAGGGTGTGCGGGGTTTTTGAGTGGGAATGGGGAGGAAAAGGAGTTTTGGGTAGTGGGAGGGTATGGAGAGTCGAGGACGATTTCGGGGATTTTTCCGGTAGATGAGTATTACAAGGATGCTGTTGTGATGGATCTGGAGAAGAATGGATGTGGGAAATGGAGGGAAGTTGGGGATATGTGGGGTGTTGCGTGGAGAGGGAGGCTCGGGAAGATTGTTGTTGTTGAGGAGGAGGCTGAAGCTGAGGGCTTGGGAGTGAATCAGGGTCGCCCTGTTGTCTTCATGCTTGATGGGGATGAGATTTTCAGGTGAGTCATTATAATGTTTTTCCTGTCATTGTGGTGAAGTTATTTGTATTGTTAGTGTTTATTCTGTCTTTGAAGTGAGAGTTGCTAACTATTGAATTAAGTAATTAGCTAAGTCACTTGCATTTCTAGTTAGGGTTTATGCTATACTTGACGTTGCTGTTAGATGCTATTTGATTTGTCTGTTTTAGATGCTGTTGTGCTATACAGAAGTAGCAACAATTCACTTCCATTTAATGAACTAAAGAAGCATGTGTAAACAAGTAGATTGTTTAAGTAAGTAGATTGTTTAAGTAGACATGTAAACTATTGCGGCAACATAGGATCCATTGGACCCCTTATTAGTAAAGGGAAAACGGTTTTCCAAACTTGTGAACCAGCTGGAAAAGCCCTTTCATTGATTGTACGTAGAATTTGACTCATGTCGTTGCAGCATGTGCATGGGATACTTCTAGATTTCCATGTATCATGTCTCTGAGGCCAGCTGGCCACAGGGTTCTGGTGGACTAAACCGCATAAATTTTGCATGTGGTTATTAGATTGCCAAATACGCCAGCATAATCAATAACATACTATAGACGCGTTATGTCGTTTTTCTAGTGTTTGTATCCTCCAATGTCATTGTATTCTATCTTGTGCATTTCAGTTACTTTAATTGTCAAGAGATCTTTTAAAAAATGCTACAAACTCAATAACCCTCGTATTCCATTACAGATTGCACAAAACAAGAATGAATACTAATTAGGATCAATCAAGAATCTTAATGAATTATTGACACATTGCATGCTAACAAGAGTAGGTTATATATATATATATATTGGAGTGCGTTATTAGCAATCGCAGTTGGGATTAATATTATCAGATTATAATGCAGAGACTAATACATATGGTTCTGTAAATGGCAGTCTATCACGGGTATTCTAGTCTTTTTAGGTTCTTTTATTGTGTGTTTTTTAAGTAGCTAGCATTAGTGTTTGGTAGAATTTTCTTAAAAATTTAAAACTGCCGTTAAGACCTTTACCCGTGCTAAAATATGGTCCTGCTGAAGCAGCCTTGCAATTCAAAGTAGTCTCGCAAAAAAATTTTTGAAACCATTGCTTCCAATTTCCAAGTACCCTTAGATATATCAGAGTGTCCCTCCACTTTCTGCTAATGAGACAGCCTTATGCATTATTCAAATGAAACATGTGATGGCATATTCCTTCTTTTCTTTCCCTAGAAAAACAATAAACTTGCCATGTCCCTTTGGCAATGTGAGAGAAATGTATGTTCTGGTGTCAGAATTTTATTTGAAATTCATTTGCATTGAATTATTTGAAATGTAAAATATTATGTGTAGGATGTTAGTTGAAGTGTTTATTAGCATCTTCCTTTTAAGGTAGTTCTATCTTTCATATAGGAAATGATTCAGGTTGATATGTGTTGCATTAGGCTATAAATGTTGATCCGTGCTCGCTCCACTCACCATTTAATGATCCAGCTAGTGTTTCCACTGTACCTTCGCCCTCTCTTAAGTTACAAAATGTGGTTAAGCTTAGAAGCTATTTCTCTCTTTTTCTCAGCATGGGGGATGGTTGCTTTTGCACATGTACATGGACTATTGTGTACACACACATCTATATATTTGTTTTTCTTAGACATATTTGTGTATGTCTTATTGATCGAATAAATAGTAACTTTCTATCTTGGGAGTTTTGGAATTCACTTGTTTATTCTATACTAATTCATCTTGTCAAGGCTAGTAAGAATGTATAATGGAATGATTAGAACAACTGAAGCATCTATTTTCAGGTGTTTTCAAATGTGATATGACCATGTTTATTGAAAGGTATAGATCCTTCATTCTGATTAACTGTCTTCTATTATTGTGTCATTGAAATTTGGTTTGATTGTTATGTTAATGATAGTGGAATGGTTATTTGAAGTCCTTGATAGGTTGAGATTACCTTGTTTATATGATCGACTTAGTATTAAGGCAGCTTTGTTTTTGATAAAGTACTGGTGAAAACGAAATGCTAATGAATAAATATGGGTTGCTATTTTTATGTGTCTGTAACGGTAGATCATTTGAGGGCTTCTGTCTAATTTTGTAATAAAGTATACAATCTTGTGTTAAACGCGGCCACTAACAAGCGAAAAGACGGGTGGTGCATGCATTTATGGGATGGTAAACTGCATTTGGTTAAGTTCCCCTTAAGTTTTGTCTTAATATGCAATTTTCAATCAGATTTTCTGCCTTTTAACGTATAAAAATAATGCTCTCTTTAGCCTTTTCTCGTATGCTCACATGCTCGTGCCGATCCTCTGAACACACGTGCTAGCGGCGACAAAACTGCCTGATAATTTTGATGTTACTATCGTTGTGTGGGTTTTATTATATGACCACACAGAATGGCACAAAAGGATCAATATAGCCAGCCTGAACTATTTCAGGATTGAGGCTTGGTTATTGTTGTTGTTATCTTTGCATGGGTTACAAAATGATTTATTTATTTATTTTGGATGTTCCCTAGGAGTCGTGATGCTAACTAATTCATGTGTTCTTCATATTGCAGATATGACATGGCTTCAAACTCTTGGCAGAAAGAGTCCAGTGTACCTCGAAAAGCTCCTTACAACTCCTCATTTGGTTTTGTTGTGTTGGACGGTGAGCTACATGTAATGACTCCAGTGCAAGGAGGTGATTTGATGGAAACTCGAAGGTCACGGCAGCAGAAGAGGGGAGGAACACTTTTAGTTCAAATCTATCATCCTAAGATGAAGACATGGAGATCACTTGTTACAAAACCACCATTCTATTACCCATTGGATTTCAAGACTGCAATAATGTGCACCATCCAGCTTTAGACAATTACATCTTGTGATTATCATAGTTACAGCTACCCGATATCTGTAATGGTTGTGTTACCTGAGTTCCTGAACCTTGTGTACTTTACTCATAGCATATGGTGTTTAGCCAATGTACAGATTGATGAAATGCCGCACAGCACCAAATTCTATCCAAGTACAGCGTTTTTTTTACATAAATATGTAGTATGTATAAAAACAACGGTGTTGTTGAGCTTTTGTAAAGGTAAAGATGGCCTCATAATTCATGATCACCGGAAATAAATGCACATTTGAAATACAGCTCGTATAGGTACTTGTTTTGGGGCAGGCTCACTGGCTCTTACATCCTATTCCTAACGAATTTTCTGCTGAAAAAGTCTCGACACTTGAGCGCATTCAATGTTCATTTCGAAAGACCTGTGAACGGATGGTTTTTTTTCTCGTGGCTTGTGTGAATTTCCTAGTGCTGAAGCACAGGTAGATTTGCTTATGCATGAGACGCGTGAACATTAGGATTGCCTCGTACGCAAGCAAACCCAAGCCTTTCCTTTCCTTTTGAACAGTTCGATTCTGTGGTCAAGAGTCAAAAGCCCGCGTAATCTATTACCAACTAGAAACGAAAAATCAAGTCATGCAGTTACATTGGTATTGAGAGTAACCCACCCATAACTCCATACGGATGGAGGGTGCCACCCTACAAAATTTACATAATTAGAATAGTTTATAGGGACGCATTAAAAAAAAAAGTCCAGGTCGTGGTTAATTATTCGGTATAATTATTAAATTTTATCTAATAGATTAACCTGAAAATCTCTCATTTCGATTTCTTTTTAGTTTGAGTTTAAAATTAAATCATGTGGGAATTATCATTACATGACCTAGTCGACTTGACATGTCCAAAAACAACCTAGAAGACTAGTAAAAAAATATGATTTGACTTTAAAAAAATATTCAAACCAAATTCTTTGATTTAAGTATGACATATTTAATCGACTCAAGATTCACGATTTAATCTACTAAATTCACAATATGTATGATAAATTCTATTGAGTTTAAGAACATTGTTTTCTTTAAACTATTTTTCACTTAATTATATAATAATAAAAATAAATGCTTGTAAAATCAAGCACAAATCAAATATTGCAATGTTTATTTGAGATTGTGATAGTTTTATAAAAAACAAATCAAAATAATTTATGAAGAATAATTAAAACTAAGCAAATATTAAACCATAAATTTTATAAGTGAAAGATGAAAATGAAAAGAAAAAGGGAGGGAAATGCATGCAAAAAAAAAAAGAGCCACCTCCTTCAGTGTTCATATAAACAGTGAAGGAGCACCCTAAAACTTTTAGCATCGAGTATACTGTTTTCTCACTGAATATATGACACAGCCCCACGTATACATATCAGACTTGAGATTCCATGTTCATTTGAATCCTGAGAGGGAAGGGGACGGGTGGGATATAAGAATGGGAAAAACTTCCACTGCTTGGACGGAGAAACATGTCTGTTCTTGTCACATTGGATTGTTCGATTTGATGAATTTTTTCTAGCTTGTTTACGGAAGTTCTATTGATTATGGTTTGATATAAGATCATATATTTAATCCACGTTTACTCGTATAGCCAAAAAAGAATAGTGTCAGGAAGCACGTAATAATGGAATGATCGATCCAAAAATAAAATATAATTAGAGAAAGCCTCATAATTAAAGAAAATTGATATTTATTCAAGTTTTTTAAAAAATAGTCAAATTAATTCCTTTGTTTTCTTGTGTAACATCATCAGTTATACATTATTTTTACATCACAACCGAACTTAACTTGAAATGGTTGCTCCAAACAAATTAAAAAAAAAAAACATATAATCAAGGTATAAGGAGGTATAAGGATTGATCATTAAGCCTCATCATCTCCATTTCTGGCGATTAAAAGAAAGAAAACGTTAAGAAACTTGATCTTGTTCACGGATGTTCTTAGAAATGGAAGAAGCCACGGCATGTTTGGAAAATGCAGGAGGTGAACGTGCAACATTCCCAGCTATATTCATCCCTTTCAATTTGCAAGTCCCGGGGGCTCCTCTCGGTATGTAAGTGCATGGATTGGGACCTGATGGCGTCACTGAACCTTTTGGGAGGGACTGCAACAACAGCCCCTCTTGCTTTAGCAATTGGTATCCTAATGGCCTCGTTGCACCAGGTTGAAGAGAAGCTGAAAGAATCGATAAAATGAAAAAAATGATGAACGTGCTTTCCCTGTGACAGAACCCCATCTCTTACAAAATGACCAGAACGTTGTTCTTGAAGCTTCTCTCTTTTCCCTCCTCTATTCACCTAAATGCGGTAAGTTTTTGAGATGGAGGAAATCAGCTCTTGATGTGGTGCAGCAATGAGAATTAATGGTCTCATATATATATAAAGTTATAAACAGAGAGCCCCAACCTTTGCTATAAGTTTGACCGATAAATACTTCTGAGTTTGACTTAGCCATGGGTTTGAAGGTTGAAAATAGTGTTAGAATTGATCAACATCCGTTAGCTTAGACCCCAGATTTACTGTCATGCAAACCGAGGAAAAGTTTCTGTTCTATAAGTTGATCCCCCAAAAAAATTGTTCGTTATCAAAGGCCAACAATATTCAAGGTATTCAAAATCATAATAAGATTATAAATTAATTTAATTTGCAGCATTATAGTTAAGCTAAATGCAAGCCTTACTTCGGCGTGGGAAAAAGGCACGACTCAAAAGGTTCGAGGTTTTCTTTATCATTGAATTCCAAATTGAAGAACCATAAGTTGTAAAATTGAATTCAAATCACACGACTGCAAACAGTGGTTTTGAATATTTTGAATTCTTTTTAATGCTGCTCTTAATTAATTATTAAATGGATGTTGCATGAGGTTTTTTTTCATTAAAACTATGAATTCTTTCATCCATAGATGGATTTTTATAATACAAGTAAAAGCAAAAAAGAAATTTAAAATTACATGGGTTTTTTTTCCTAAGTAAATAGAAATATTATATAGTTTAATAGATCATTGAATCGATGCATGAAGTTATTTAAATAGTAGACATAAAAAGAAAACAACAAGGATTGATACATTATAATTTCGATGACTAGAAAGTTGACTAATATGTTTTTTTTTTTTTTTAAATAACACTCTGAAAATATAGCCGCGAAACAAAAGAAAGATTTCATAGCCCAACATGTTTTGTTACATACAAATGGAGGACACGCAAATCGCTGATGAGGTCCACTGTCGACACCACCATCTCTTCGACTTTTTTAACCAGAAAAACAAGGGTTATCGTGTTGTTCTTCGAAGAGAAAGAGGGAGTAAGATGTTAATTACTATAACCAATTCCTTATCTAATCAGATTCAATGAAATGTACTACAATCTTGATGCAGTTATGGAAGCACATTTTCATCTCAGGCAATATCAGTTTCCATTCAATTTTTGATGCCTAGGGTCGGTCTTCGTTGCACAGCACAGCATCATTTGTTTCCAGCATTTCACGCAAAGTTCTGAAGGTAAGGTCTGATACTTTGAAATCCTCAAGATGCAAAGGAGAATCACATTGAAAAAAGAAAATAGTCGGACCAACGTAATGGGATAGCACAGACTGTTTTCCTTTAATCATGTCCAAATTCCCAGCCGGAGCTTACCTGAGGGATATTTTCACAGTCCCCCCCTAGACTTGCTACAAAGTGAACAGTGACTGCTAGCTCTATCTTCGAACTTAACTATAGAAGCTAATTCATCGGTACAAAATCTAATTTTCGAAGACTATGTCTGATGGTATAAATAAAAATATACAGATAGATCATTTAGAAAGTGCGGCCTCTAGTTTCTCCTTCAACTGATCAGCAGCACCACCTTGCGTCCGGATAGAGAATGTGTGAACAATCTTATCACCCTCCACGGACACGTTGCAGTCTTGAGCAGTGATTTGATGTTCTCTGAATGTTTCTATGATGGTAGAAACGGGGTGAGACTCCATAGGGCAGCTTGCCCTCACAACTGCGTCATCCTGTCTAGGCTGAAAATCAATCTCTGGCACTGGCAACTGCTTTTGATTATTGTTTACCACCCCCCTTTCAGTTTCTAAAACCCTAATCTTCTTCTGGAGATCAGTGATAAAGGTAATGGCATCTCCAAGCAGAGAGGCCTTGTCCATTTTAGAGATATTGGGAACAACAGCTCTTAATGCATAAAATCTCTGATTGAGCTTTTCCCTCCTCTGTCGCTCTGCTTCCACATGATTCAGTGGCTCTTCTCTTCCATTGGCAGGCTTTCTTCCTCTCTTCCTTGGTTTCCTCTCATCACCCTGAGGAGACAAGTCATCCTTCGGCTGCTCCAAACCACCCACCAATGTTTCAGCATTGAAACCCGCAATGGTTTGGTTCAGATGCGGAAACAGTTTTGCTTCACTCTTATCACTAGGGTGCCCACTAAAAGTACTAACATAATCTTGATCCGTACTCATTGCTTGCATTGTATAAGGTTCTGAGGTGAAAATCAGTTCATCTTCAACCTTGGGGGAAAAGTTAATGCTAATTGATCGTGATTTTGAGCTACCCAAACTCAGTTCACGCCCAAAAATTTTTGGAGCTGCCTTCGCCTGTGCAGTATTAGAAGCCCCAAAGATGCTTCTTGCCTTCTCCACAAAATCATGCTGTTCAGGAATTGATTTGACTGAACCAAGCTCCAGAACTCCAGATTTAACAGGCAAAAACACCACTGTTTGGAACCCAGCTGATCTTGCTAAAACTGATCTCAATTGATAATGACCTAAACAGCTAGGCATGCCCAACGCCCAAATTGATCTACCAGACTGGTATGCCTCTCCGGGGCCATATGTTGAATCACACCGAAATGTAAAATACATTGAGGTTAAGTAAAACATCTCCACATCTGAAACCTCATCCACACTGGCTGCAAAATTATCATCGTCTGGTCCATTAAAGCACATATGCAGTTTTTGAAGCACACGCTTCTTCACCTCTTTTCTCTTCTCAGCTCCCTCCGATTTGCCATCCCCACTAGAGCTTCCATCTCCAATCCCCTGGCCCTTCGGGTCCCGGCAAATTCCATCACCCCAGACCAATATAGACCCACCAGTTTTCAAGCCAGATGCATGCCAGAAAATCGCATAATTCCAATTGAAACCTTCGACAAGCTGGACAAGACCCTGCTGCACACCCAAACTAACAGGTGGCGAGACCAAATCATTCAATAAGTTTTTGGAAGCCGACGTGATCAAGAATTCACAGGCCTCAACACCCAACACTGATTCCACCATACCCTTTTCTCCATTCACCCAAAATTTATCACCCATGTTTGTCTCACTCTCAAACCAACCTCAAGTTTCTCAAAAACTTGTATCCTACACAAATCCTGCTCCCATTCCAATATTCAAACCACTCCTAATCCATAAATCCCCCAGTTTAAAAGTAAAAATAAATAAATAAGTAAAATACAAGGCTTGGATTCTCAGCAGACTTTAAAGATCACACAAACGCAACAGAACAACAAGTTTCACATAAAGCAAAATGTCTGTTTACAAAAAACTAAAAAAAAGCGTACTAGGAAGATAAGATCTTGACCCTATTTCTACAACACAACAAGTTGTCTAGTTACAGACAGTCTACAAATACTTGTCTAAATGTAGAGTAGGGAACTCACCTATGTATGTGGGTTTGTCTTTTCGAGAATTTTCAGCTTCCAAAAATTCTTCAGTTTCACCTGTCTGAAGATTTTCACGGTGTTTCGGCTTCAAGATTAGATCTGGTGATAGGGTTGTCTTTTCCCTCTTTTTTTATTCGTTATTTCAGTGGGTGTAATAACTAATAAGGTTGCGGTGTGCTCGTGTCACGCGTGGGTCACTTTTGCTTTATGACGTTCTGCCACATGCGAAGCAAGCACGTTGTTAGGGTTAATCGCTAATCCTCCTGCTAGCGTAGCCACTGGTTTTTTATCAAAGAAAAGAGCAAAAGGGCAGATATAAGAGCCCAGATTCAGAGCCGTGTGGTAATGGATTATGTTCAAAGAAACCCAAATAAGCTCCGTCCCGTTATACTCGTTGGGCATCTGTTACTCATATTTGTCAACCCCTTAAAAGAAACCATACAGGGTCATTAGGGCAAAAATATTTATAATTTATGATTACATTTATAATTTTTTTGTATGCTCAAAGCGATTGTAATGTTTTTAGTAACATTGTAATCTTAAGTAATTCCATAGCATGATTAAAAAAATAATTATAATAAAAAAACCAATTAATAATAAAAAAAAAATTCACTATTATAAAAAGATATCATTTAAATATCATTAAAATATTTCAACGATATTATTTGATAATAAAAAAATAAATAAGAATGAGATAACCTGATAAAAAAAAAAAAGAAATTCATAGCTCAATCACAAGCAAAGCAAACATTGAAGGATGAACTGGAAAAAAATCAATTTTAAAAAAGGATAAAAACACCCGACTCAAGTCAACACGCCAAACTCGTGGCTTAGTCATGAGATCGGGATAACCCCTCACAAAAGAAATTGAATAAAATAATGGAGGTAAACACTTAAGCAAACTAAATGATAGAAGACAAAATTGGAAAAAATTAATTTTTTTAAAAACAAACTCGAGTCAACTCGGGTTAACTCAACTAAGTTGCGACCTGGGATACGAGATCGAGATAACTTCATAAAAAGAAAAGTGAAAAGAATCATAAAGTTCAAGGCCTAGTAATCTAATGTTGAAATATGAAACTGAAAAACAAATCTTTTTTTTAAAAAAAAAAACCTAAAAAAAGATAGAAGTAAAATTGAGCTAATCTTCGAAACTCGTGAACTAGGTCATGAGATAAGGATTATCCCATAAAATAAAAATATGAAAAAATCACGAAGTAAAATTCCTAATCATCCAATATTAAAAAAACAAAACAAATAGAAATAAAAACAATGAGGACCAAATATGGTATAAAAACTAAATGAAAAAAATTAATAAGGGACTAAATTGAAAA
>Ga0307517_10013939_pt1 | contig 10859 bp, 13 predicted proteins | sample 23_EM_MG_FD_194515 | JGI IMG/M metagenome (GOLD analysis project Ga0307517, IMG submission 194515) | Populus trichocarpa ectomycorrhiza microbial communities from riparian zone in the Pacific Northwest, United States - 23_EM | ecosystem: Host-associated > Plants > Roots > Unclassified | place...
TCTATTTCCATATAATATCAACGCAATTTCTCAATTATATGGTATCAAGGCAAGATGGTTTTCTTCAAATAGTATCTATACTATTCTTATTGTATTCCTCAATTATTATTTAATTGTGTATATATATTAGCTTCCTTAAATACATAGCTTATACTATAAGTATTGCACCTTTGTACTCTTGGATACTATAAAAATTCAAGTATTTATACGGGTTACTTAATCATTAGAGAATTCTTTTTTGAAAAAATACTTTTGTTTTATCCAAACTAATGTTTGTATAACCAGATTTCTTGGTTCTTTTTTTGGTGCTTTCATCTTCACATTGAAAATGGGGGATTTCTGGATAGCAAAGTTGGATCTTCTATGGTTTTTAGGTGTTTTCTGAGTCTTCTACTGCTTTTTTGTCTCAAGCCTTGTTCTCCACCCATACTTCTACTACATTTTGGTTTCGTCAAGATGAACTCTCCTTTGCTTTTGAATGATCTCTTAAGGTGACTTGACGGTGTATGATAAATGGTTCTTTCTAGCTACAAGTTAATGTAAATCTTCCAGCATAAGCCCGGAAACAAATGTTAACTCAGCAAGTATTGGGTCGTCTTTTACTACCTTCATTACTCCTATTACTGACCGGCCCATATGAACTTTATGCTCTGGAAGTAGGAAACAGGAAATCTCATAGAAAGAAAGCAAAGAAGCTCACACGCATAACACAATCTTTCAAGAGGAGGAAATCACGTCAAATGGGAAATCAAAGCTTTAAGCATTATGAGACAGTAATTGTTGAGTACTCAGTCTCTAATAATAGAATCAAGAATAGAAATGCTATTATTAGATCTGGAAGGGAATTGGTTAGTGAGGATGAGGCAAGTAGTTCGATCTATAGACCCGCTACAAATTATGGTTATCAAGCAAATGAGCCTGTACACCCTGACAATTGGGCTGAAGCCAATGCTTTCTGGGATGTGGGAAAAGTTATTCTACAAGGGCACAATGATAGCCGCCTCATGACACAAACATTGCAGGGATTCATAGAAAGAGAGCAGGAAGAGTGGATCAGAAGGAAGAAGGCGTAATTTTGCTTCCTTAACTCGTCTGAAGGTATGGTTTCTGTAATTATTTTTATGGGCAGTATTATTGTTTGGAATGTGTATGGCTTAAGGGGCTGAGAAAAGAAAAGATGTGTAAGGAATCTTGGTAGAAAGTTTAATCTCGATGTCCTGGGCATTTTAGAAACAAAATTGGAAAATATTAATGACTGCATTATTTCTTCTATTTGGGGTCGTCATCCTAGGGCTTGATATGCAGTTCCCTTTTTAGGTCTTTCTGGGGGGATATTATGCATATGGAATCCATATCTTTTTTGTGCCTCTAGTTGTTTTGTTGCTATGAATGGACATATTTTGCATGTTGAAAGCATCTTTACTCGTTTCAATTTAGAATGTCTGGTCTCTTTTGTCTATGCTCCGAATGTTGGGAACCTGAAGAATGCATTATAGAAATACCTTGTTACATTTAGGGATAGTGTCAGCAAGTCATGGTGTCTTACTGGTGATTTTAATGAAACCTTGTTCCTATCATATAGGAAAGGTGGTTCTCAAATATCATCTTCCGTGACAAGATTTAAACATTACATTGATTGCTGTGAACTTATTGATCTCCCCTTAAATGGGAGAAAGTTTACTTGGTCTAGAGGTAACGCGGCGAGCCGCATTGACAGAATCTTTCTATCGGGTGATTGGTTGTAGTCTCTCCTATCTTCTACTTTATTCGATCTGCCAAAATATTCTTCTGATCATAGACCTCTAAATCTATTGCTAGATTATATGAATTGGGGCCCGAAACCATTTCGGTTCATGAATTGCTGGTGGCTCGCGTCTGATTTCAGGAATGTGATATAGAGCTTTTAGAGCACAATCTTGGTTATAAAATTTGGTAAAAGGAATATGGTCCCAGCCTTAAAGTTGTTGAAAGAGAGATGTAAGCAGTGGAGTAAAGTTGTTGTGGGTAACATGTATAACCAAATTAAAGAGCTAGAACTTGAAGCTGACACCCTGGATCATAAAAAAGAATGCAGAGACCTGTTGGCTGGTGATCTGATTAGAAGCAACAACATTGCCTCTAGACTTAAAACCTTGTATAGAGCTCAAGAGTCTGCCTGGCATCAGAAGTCAAGAGTCTAGTGGTGTAAACTTGGAGACAAAAATACTCGTTTCTTTCACTTAGCTGCAACAACAAGACAGAAAAAGAATCAGCTTTTCTCCCTGGAGGTTGATGGCAAGATTTTGTCCAAACCTACTAATGTGAAGCTAGCTTTTTTTAACTTTTTCAGTAACCTATATTCCCACCATGATAGACCTAGAGCCTCATGTTCAAATCTGGAATTTCTAATGCTTCAGCCTTCATCCTTAGCTGCTTTAGAATTGTCGTTTTCTACAAAAGAGATTAAAGCTGCTGTTTGGGATTGTGAAGGTAATAAAGCTCTAGATCCTGATGGTGTTAACTTCTTTTTCATCAAGAAAGCATGGAACATTATAGGTGGGGACATCATTCAAATGGTTGATGAATTCTATCGGACTAATCTCCTACCTTCGGGTATCAATAGCTCTTTTGTTACCACAAGCTATCAAATTTCAGACCTATCAGTTTGGTGGGTAGTCTTTACAAGATTTTTTTAAAGATACTGGCAACCAAATTGAAACATGTTATGTCAGAAGTCATTACTGAACATCAAAATGCTTTCATCAAAGGGAGGCAAATATTAAACAGCGTCTTGATTGCAAATGAGGTTCTTACTTACATCGAAAAGAAAAAAGGTAAAGCTTATCTCTTCAAATTAGATTTTCATAAAGCCTTTGATTTTGTTTTATGGGAATATATTAATGAAGTCATGGCTAGTATGGGTTTTGGCCGTAGATGGCGAGGGTGGATTATGCAATACATCTCAACGGCAAAGATGCCTGTGCTTGTCAATGGATCTCCCATGGAGGAATTCAGCTTGGAAAAAGGCTTACGCCAAGGAGATCCTCTCTCTCATTTTCTCTTCAATATTGCAGTCTAGGGTTTGAGTTATATGTTGCAGCGTGGTTGTGATCTGGGATTGACTGAGGGTATAAACATCGACAATGTGGGTCCTGTAATATCTCACTTACAGTTTGCTAACGACACCCTTATTTTCAGCTCAGACTCTTTATTTATCTTGCAGAATATTAAGCGTATTCTCTTATGCTTTGAACTTGTCTCGAGGCTGAAGGTCAACTTCTATAAAAGTAGTATTGTTGGTGTAGGTATAGAAGATCATATATGTAACTTCACTGCTCAAATTCTAAGATGCAAGCAAGAACAACTTCCCTTCATATATCTTGGTCTTCCCATCGGTGCAAACTTGGGCAGAACTACGATGTGGAATCCTATTGTTCGCAATATTAGTTGCAGGTTGGCTCATGGAAAGGCAGATTCTTATCTATTAGGGGTAGATTGTGTTTAATCAAATCTATACTCAGTAATCTACCCATTTACTACCTATTTATGTTCCTCATGCCTGCTACAGTAGCAACAACAATTGAGAAGAAATGCAAATCCTTTTTATGGTCTGGAAAAGAGGAAAGTAATAAAGTATGCAATGTCAGCTAGGCAACAATTACTCTACTAAAAAATGTTGGTGGTCTTGGGGTCGGATCTTTAAGGGATAAAAATAAAGCTATGTTGTTTAAATGGTTATAGAGGTTTGGGTCGAAGGAATCAAGTATGTGGAAGGATGTGATCAAAAGCATACACAAACTCAACTGTTCTAAACTGATGCTGCAAGCTCCTATCCCATGAGCTAGAACTACATGGACTCGTATTGTCAATCATTGTGTTAAAGACAAGAGGTTACAGGATATTGTGACTCAACAATTTGTGGTTCTTATTGGAAATGGTAAGAAGACTGTTTTTTGGCTTGATACTTGGATTGATAATTATTGTTTAGTAGAGCATTTTCCTAATCTCTTCCACTTATCCAACGACAAAAAAGCCAATATTGATAAGATGGGAATGTGGGAAGGGTATGAATGGATTTGGTTGTTTTCCTGGATAAGACCTTTGCGGGGTCGCAACATTGGTTTGCTAGATCAACTTTATGTAATCCTTTCAACAGTGCACTTAGACAAAGAAGGAGAGGATAGACTAATCTGGAAAGACAATAAAACAGGAAGATTCTCAGTGAAATCTCTTTGTGGGTTGTTAAGTCCCAAACCTTACACAAATAGTGGCTTCTCTTTTGCTGGGATTTGGAAAGGTATTGTCCCTCCTAACGTGGAGATCTTTTGCTGGATAGCTATCATTAACAGAATCAACACCCAGTGTATGTTGGTTAGAAGAGGTATTTTGGATATTTCAGAGTCTAACTGCCCTATATGCTTAGCGGAGAAAGATTCAGTTGATCATATCATGTTGTATTGCCACAAGCATTGGATCATTTGGTCCAAAATCATTAAGTGGTGGGGTTTAGATTGGTGCTGCTCAAAGAGCTTCTAAGATATGTTGTCACAGTGGACTTATCTGGTGTATGGTAAATTTCAGAAGAAAGCTTGGTTGATGTTGTTTTTCTCAGTGGCATGGTCCTTTTGGCTCCTTCAAAATGATCTGATTTTCCAACAGAAAACACCTGACTATGATGCAATCTTCTTTCTTATTATCACTCATCTATGCTTATGGTCAAAAGCTATTCATTCTGATTTCCAAAATTCCCCTTCAGATCTGCTAAGATCGGCAGATAGCCTGATTCGATGGTCCAATGTTCAGTCTGCCAGGATTGTTAATATATGGTCTCCTTCTATGGTTAATAGCTTCAAATGGAATGTGGATGGCTCTTCTCTTGGTAAGCCAGGTCCCTCCGGAATAGGTGGTGTCCTGCGAAATCATTATGGCCATCTCCTTGTTTTCTCTATACCAGTTGGGATTTTAGATTCCAATTTAGCTGAGTTGAGGGATATTGTCAAAGCTATTGAGCTCTCAGCCTCTAATTGTCTCCTCCATCATAAGCATCTTATTATAGAATCTGACTTTGTCAATGTCATTAGCTGGATGCATAATCCTCACAACAAATCATGGATGCATCACAAGCTTTTCTCCTCTATTAACAGATTGAATGCATACTTTGGCTCAATCACCTACACTCATGTCTTTCGTGAGAGTAATTACATGGCAAATTACATGGCTAAATAAGGAGTGCGGAGATCAAGTGAATTTATTGCCTGGTTTTGAATCTTCCATCAGTCCTATGGGATCTTCTTGTGTGTTTTATGTTGTTATGCTTGTGAGAATGTTAAAGGTTGATCTTTGAGAGGAAAGCTTCAGTTAGGAGGTCATTCTGATGATTATTGGCAGTTCTCCCCGGCATTATTGCTTTCATTGCATTAATTGTGCAGAGTTATATGTTGCTCTTTGGCTATTTTTGTTTTTCGCTTTTCTTAGTCTAGGTTGTTATCTTAGTATTAATCTGCCATAATATGATATTATGTAGACCATGTATTAATCTCGCGCGCCAGCTTTTAACGTTTAATGAAATAATTATCTTTCAAAAAAAAATGGATTTGGGTTTGACCATAAGAATGGTAGTGAAATAAGGAGGTCCTGATTAATAAAGTGCAGCAAAAGGGTAAGAAAGTTATAGCGAGTCCAATGAGATTTCGAGACAACAAAACATGTACAGAGGTTGTTCATCAAGTAGAATCTCCTGTTCGACCAAAAAGAGAGATACCATTGAACTTTGTGTGCACTAAGAAGGTCATTATTGGATGAAAAGAAGTTTAGTTGGTGTCTTATCTAAGGGTTTGGATTATGGATCTGTTATGATCCAAAGCAGTGTGGGGATTGAGCTAGTTAGTTTCACCTTTCTAGGTAATTTGATGTGCCAGACCTGACAGCAGTTCTGATATTGTTTTTTTGAGGATATTAGATCTTATATTGTCTCAAATAGTCCTTACGATAGATTTAATAAGATTAATATATCTGGTTTCCCTATGGTTGCATAGTCAAGGGATTGTTTTTCAAAAATAATCTCTCTTTTTGGTAGGGTTGTTAGTTTTGATTCGTATATTGCTACTTACACTAATCTTAGCACAACGAGACTGATTGGTACAAGATGTAAGGACTCCCTAGTAGAAGAGGTGGTAGTCATGGTTGATGGGATTGAGTATAGGTTATTCATTGTGAAAAATAAAAACCTTGAACTCCACGACCTCAAAAAAGATCGTTACTCCATGGAAAGGGTTATTCAAATCAGAGAATAAATGATGAGGTGGACGGTGACAACGATGCGAGTTATGATGTGGTGCCTGAATTGGATGATGCCGCACTCGATATGTAAAAAATCAAGAAAATATATAAAGTTTAAAAGGCAGAGTTGCCACTCAATTTTTTTTTTGAGGCAAAAACTAAGAAAAGTTTAGAGTTTGACGAGGATATAACGGGAATTCAAGCTGTGCATTGGGGGCGTCCTACGTCGGGTAGTGTTTGGATTGGTGGCGCTGGGATCACCTACGGAAGAAGATTATGTTGGTCCTACTCATGTTGTTAGAAGTTGGCTGGAGGTTAGCAGTTGAGCTTCAACACACCCTCTCTCTGTTTTTTTTTTTTTTACCTTGTCTGCTAGGTTTTTATGAGTGTTAACTGGTAGGAGAAGGGGAGTGTTTATTAGAGTGCCCCCAAGTCGCTTATGTTTTCCATTTTATATATTTTCTTTATATATTTTTAAGGAATAAAACTGGAGCTGGCCTTATCAGCCCAGCGAATTTGGGCTTCTTGATTTGTTTTCTTTTTTTATTGGAAAAATATTAGGTGATGGACCGATGATGTGGAGGTTTTTCTCGGGAGTATGACCATCCAGGCAGGAAGAGAGTTTTTCTGGAGGATGACAATTACACCATGGGGAATCTCGGCGTATCCTTGTTGTTTCCGGAGACAGAGGGATATGGAAATCAGAGTTATTGTTGTGGTTCATAGTGATCCAGTTGATAAGTCTTTTCCTTGGTGTCAACCTGCAGATGAATTAGGTGATGGGCTTCACGTGTCCTGAACACTCTATTTAGGCTCTCAAATGAAAATGCAGGAGAAAAAGAAAAGGAAAGCTGCAGTGTGCAAGCCCAACATGTTATGTTAGAAAACAGAAGGTTGCCGTTTAAGAACATGGTTAGGATCAAAATTATTTTGAATTTTTTAAAAAAATTTTGATGTATTGATATTAAAAAAAATTAAAAAATATATTATTTTAATATATTTCTAAATAAAAATACTTTAAATCATAATTATTACTATAATCTCAAACACATACTCAATCCTATCGGAAGGTATTACTCTTCCCTCCAAGAGATATAAATTAATACGAAACATCGACAAGGAATCTCGCATGTCTCAAAGATGGGAAAGACAAAAGGTGTTGTCCATTAAAACTGTTATTGGTTTTAATAGTACAGAATGTATATAAATATAATTCTTTTTTATCAATTAGATATCAATGTGTATTGGGTTATAAATAGTCATCTCAAATTCTATAGTCACTCCTTTCATAATATGAACCAGAAAACTTATTTTATGAAAGCATATATGTTTACCATGGAGATATCTATTTAAACATAATAAATTTCATAACTTTGATGTGTGGTGTAACACCTTCTCATCATATGGTTCAATTCAATTTTTGAATCATTTTCTTTTATTATGTGTAGATCAAGAGAGAGTAGTTTCTAGTATCAACCATGTAATTTGAATGGGTTTGTTTAGAATTAGTTTTTTTTTCTTATTGTTTATTATGTTGTGTTTTCTAGGAATATAAAATGAAAGTAACATTTCCAAAAATATGTTTGATAAATGAATACTATATTTTTTAAAAATTATGTTTTTGCTTAAAAAATAATACATCCCATCATCAACTACTTTGCTTTTAGTTCAAAGCATGAGGTAAGCTTTTATCAATAACAGCATCTACTTATTATACCAAAGGAAAATATTCAATCCTTCTTTGCATTATATATAAACCTGCACAAAGATAGAATTTATGGTGTTTAGAAAATAACTAGTATGATCCTATTAGTTACTCTTTTGATTTTACTTTGAAAAAAAAAATAGATACAAAGAAGAGAGAAATAATAAAATTCATGACCCATCAAAAATAATATATACATTTCCACATATGATTTATCTCTCTTACTTGTATCTATTTATTTTTTTAACGAAAACTCCATAAGATAACTAATATGAAGATATCAATTACTCTATAAATATCATAAAATTACTTTGACCTGACATGATTGCTTATAAATTCTTGCACATCATAATACTAAATTTGTTAATTAATTAAGATATTATTTAATCAATAAATCAATAAATTATTAAATTATATATTATTAATAAAAGTCAATTTATTAAGGTATTATTTATTTATTTTTTCCAAACATTAAAGTTAATGTATATATCATGTATTGTTATATATGAACACTATCTAATTTTCAAATTACAAGTTATTTATTGTACCAAATGCAAATGATTAATCCTTAGATGTATTAATATTGTGTCATATCAATACACCTAGCATGGCCAACATGCAAATTAAAGTGAGTGATTTGATTGCTTATATAGTCTTGCATATCATAATTTCTTATAACATGTGGTGCAAATAACATGTCCGTTACTGGCCATGTAAATGTTAGTACTACACAACAAGACTTGAAAGCTACTTCAAGAATTTCAGCTTAAAATTTAATGAAATTATCTTATCTCAAAATAGACAGACATTTATTAATGATGTTCAATTGTCTCATTATGTGATTCATTAGACTTTAAAAGATAAAATTATGTAATACTTAAAAACAAGTTGACCCAGACGATGTGAAATTTCAACACCATTCATTCTCTTATGCTTTGCAAGTAATTTGTTCATAAAAATACATAAAATTCTCCTTTTAGATTTTTCATAATCTTTCTAGAATTGATTTAAATTAACTAATTACCATCAATCTCAAACTAATTGATGCAAATTTCATATAACTCAAGAAGGAAGAAAACGAAAAAAAAAAGTATAAATAAAACTACAAACTAACACTATACAAGGCAAAGAAAACATGCACATGGAAATGTTTCCATTCCTTCGCATCTATAAATAATACATTCTGGTTGCTCTATTTCCATTTGATGGAAGTTAATTCCGGCAAAAAGTGGAATTTAGAGTAAAAATGTCCCAAGACTTTTCTCCTGCTCGCATGTGTTTAATGTTCCCGAGGCCTGTGAATGAAGGAAGAGGAGCCAACTTGGCTGCTTGCTTGCTGGGGAGTCCTGGAGTGTAATTTGCAAATGGAAAGCATTAATCCTGGAAATTATATATAGATAATTCCGAAATTGAAAAACAAATTGTATTTCTAACATGATTTGAAAACAGTCATTCTTAATCTCTAATTTCCTTTCATGATTTGAATTTGAGAACTTCTTATAAAAAGCCCACATTTTTACTATGGACATGTCCATTTGAGCACAATAATTTTGATAACTTTGATTTGTGGTGTAATTAACACCTTCTCATTAAGTTCATATACTTTTTAATCAAGTTTTTTTTTTGTTGCTATCTTTTGATAAAGAGGGAGTAGTTTCTAGTGCCAATCTGTTAATTTGAATAGGCTTGTTTTAAATCATTTTTTTCTTACTATTTGATATGTTGTGTTTCGTTAGTTATGTTGTCTAGGAATATGACATGAAAGTGGCATTACAAAAAATATGTTTGATAAATAAATATTGTGCTTTTAAAAAATTTTAATTTGGCTTTAAAAAATACCACATCTCGCAATCATTTACTTTACTTTTTAGTTAAAACCATAGTTATCAAATTTGGTTCGGGTGTTGACCAGGTTGAGGGCAGGGTTCCGGGTTACACAAGTCAACTCGAAAATATTAAAAAAAATATTTGAGATTTTAATATTTAATGTAAAAAAAATTACGAAACAATTCATGTGGATATAGATTACACATGTTGTAAATAATGAATTTTAAAAGATTATTTCAAAAGGTTTTTTTATGTCACATTGAAAAGATATTATCTTATTCTTTTAAGTTGAAGTATTTAAACCAAAAAGATTATTTATCCCACATTGAAAAAACATAACTTTTCTCTTGTGAATATAGAATATTATTATTATTATTATTATTATTAACTATAACTAAAATTGATCAGTGTTTCACTGCTACTGTTCACTGTGAGTTAATTCATTGTGGATTGCACTGTTCTACACTATAGCGCAGATACTGTAGATTGTGAGTGATTTCACTGTGGACTGTACTGTTTGGTGGGGGCATGAGGTGAGGCTGTAGCCTGCAGGATCCAAGCGCCATGCTGGAGTCACGCCCGCTGGGGCTGCGAACACCTGGGGCTTGGCTGCCAGACCTGGGCGTTACCAGGTCCTGCGCTGGACCCCATGCAATTGGTCCAACGCAAGACCTAATGACAATGGGTCTTGCGCAGGACCCAAGTCTAATGGGTCCTACCTCAAGACCCAATTCGCAAGGTCCTCGCCAAGACCCAAATAATTTGTGTTGTAAATATTCTTCAGTTTTCTTAATATAATAGTGTGTTATAAATATTATTATTTCTCTTATAACTCAAAGTGTTAATATCAAAAATATTATTATTTTTGTTATAAATATTATAATTTTTATTATAACTCAAAGTATTGATATAAAAAATAGTATTATTTGTGTTATAATCATCCTTGGAATTCTTAATATAATTATTTATGTGATAAATATTATTTTTTTATTATAATTCTAAATATTCATATCAAAAATAGTATTATTTGTGTTATTAATATTATTATTTTTATTATAATTAATAGTAT
>Ga0307517_10013940_pt1 | contig 10859 bp, 9 predicted proteins | sample 23_EM_MG_FD_194515 | JGI IMG/M metagenome (GOLD analysis project Ga0307517, IMG submission 194515) | Populus trichocarpa ectomycorrhiza microbial communities from riparian zone in the Pacific Northwest, United States - 23_EM | ecosystem: Host-associated > Plants > Roots > Unclassified | place...
CCGAAACTTCACTTAATTCTTTTGTTTTTGACTTTAACCTCACGGTTAGCTCACTTTCTCCATTGACCTTTAACTCAAAACTTTCCATATTTATGCTAGTAAACACTAAGATGGCCTCTTTGTCTGTTGTCTTCAGGCTAAATTCGCCATTTTCATCTGTAGACGTTAGCCTTTTTGTTCCTTTTACAGTAACTGTAACTCCTGCTATTGGTTGTCTGTTTTCATCTAACACTTTTCCATGTATGTCAATATTGGAAGAAGAAGGTTGAGTTGAGAGAAAAGAGGAAGCCTCTTTTTTTTCTTTTATAATGATGGTTTGTTTATATATGTTATAAGTGAAGGGTTGATTTGCAAAACAAATATTCAAAGCATCTATAAGAGATGCGTTTGTGACGGCTATATCGATTAGCCTTGCCTTGTCTTTCCATTGATCTTGCAGGGCGTATAAATAGCCGGTTTGTTTTCTAATTTCTTTCAATACAGTTTCTAATGTCCCGTTCTTTATTGACAATGTTACCCGTTCTTGCGATAGAGACTTCGCACTAACATGCAATCCTATGACAATTAATAAGGCGATCATTTTCATTGTCTTGCATATTTTATTCGATGATTCCTGGTCAAACCGGAAATGGTAGTATGCCTTAAATTTCATGCTCTTGTTCGGTTTTGGTTACTAAATGAGTTTAGTTAAACTGGTTTATAATCGAGTTAGTCACGATTCGATTCTTTAAAGATGAATCAGCTACCTGATGTGGTGAAACACTACCAATTTTTCTTAGATTAGCTTTATTTGAATTTAGTTCACTTATCTTTGATTACAATAACTTCCAAAATTCTGCTTTCTTCGTTCACAATGAATCCGGCTCGCTTCAAACAAGATTTTATAGAATTAATATCCATTAGATTGTTTGGTAAGTCCAGATCGATATTTGCTTCAAGAAAAGTGTTATCAATGAGCGGTACGGGAGATGAATTGTTCAAGGCGGACAATACCTCCTTTATTGGGTAATTGCGAATGAATTTTTGTGGTAAATCATTGCTTAGCTCCCATCGTTTGTCTTTTGTTTTTGTATATGATCTCGAAAGCGCAGGTGATGCCTTTATTATAAGGCAATTTAGTTGCCTTTTTTCAGGTTCAACAATTGTCTTAAATATTGTTTCAAAATCATGCTGAACGAAAGTCAGAAGATCAGCATAATTTGTAGGTTGGACTGTAATATCGTAGGAGTACACATTGGTGTAGGATGAGATATTTTCAGATGCGAGTTTATAAAAATTTGAAGAATCTTTTGTTTCAATAAGTACCTGATTGGCAGGATATTTTGACATGATATTTTTGTAAGCAAATTTGTACATCCTATATAATGAAAAATTAGTTGCGTACCATCCTGTCATCATACCGGTTGAAGCATTTTCCATTCTGACTCCTTGCTCACCGTGTAATCCATCTATATATCCTTTAATTAGAAAGGAAGAGAAGTCTGGTTGTCTTAAATGGGCAACGTTATTATAATATAATTCTTGTAAGCTGTTTTTTTGAAGATCAATGAACACATCTCTCTTAGTATGCATTTGAATAGTTTTCCCTTCTAATATGTTTTTGATATTAACTGCAGTTACCTCTGTTGCACCTGTTATGGCAATAATTTTTCCGGTGGCATCAAGCCATGCTTCATGCGGCAATGTTTCGTAGGGGAAAGCGTTATCTAGTTCCTCACAATTAAACACAATAGGTAGTTGAATATTTACACCACCTCTTGCATTCTGATGCTCCAGGAGTGTCTTGATCTTTTCTCTGTCATCATGCCACACTTTCGTCTTCCCATTCACCAGCACTATTTGCAACTGATCGCCGAACTCATCTTTCAGGGCTTGCATATGAGGGAAAAGGGCGACACAGGAGGTGCATGATGTAGACCAGAAGTCCAGTATGGTCAATTTTGCCCGGAAATCGGAGAGCCGGGCTTTTTTTGAGTGATAGTTCAAGACCTCATTAAATTCGATGTCTGGCACTTGGTCGCCGATGGTTAGTTCTTTTGGATTCCCCGTAATGGCGACGTTTATAGCACTAGCTGGTATAGGATGAACCCTTTCCAGCTTCGCGGTCTGAGCGGAGGACTGACCGGGCTGCAGGATAATTGAGCTAATTAGTAGAGTTGTGAGCCTTGTTCTCATTTAACGTCGTTTTGAGTTAATCGAATAAAACCAAGAGACTGTAGACACAATCCCTTGCATGGTTAGTGGCGGTGATTAATGAAAATCACGACAACACATGAGAAAACCGTTCTCATAGCCCGCCTAACGGCGGAAATTCAATATTTTTTATGGCAGGCAGGCAAGAATAAGGGATAGGAAAGGTTGAGAATAGGGGAAAGGCTTAGCTCTAAAGGATAGGTTCGATATGTGGAGTAATGTCTGCTATCCGATAGCAGACATTTTAAGGTAACACGGTGATGGTTTTTCCTTCAATTTTAAAGTGGTAACCGCTGGTCTCAAGGATCTGCAATACATCGGAGACATAGCTATCGCGTTTGATCAGGGCGGTGAGACGATTAGCGGCTTTCGGGCCTTGATATTTTATGTCTACGCTGTACCAGCGGGCGATAGATCGCATAACTGTTTCGATATCAGCGCTATTGAATTTAAATAGCCCGTCCTTCCACGCAACGACCTCTTCCATGTCGATGGACGGTTGTATGCGGAGCTGGCCTGCCGTTACCTGGGCTTGCTGGCCGGGAGTTAGTAGGATGCTTTCGGTATTTCTGTTGACGCGAACCGAGCCGGAAAGGAGAGTAGTCCTGATGGATTTTTCTTCCTGGTAGGACATGATATTAAAACTCGTTCCCATAACAGCTACGGATAGATCACCGGTCTTGACGATGAAGGGTTGGGCTTTATTCCTGGCTATTTCAAAATAGGCTTCTCCGGTGACGTCAACAGTACGTTGGGGGCCGCTGAAGCTGGTAGGAAAGCGTAGGCTGGATGCAGCATTCAGCCACACTTTGCTGCCGTCCGGGAGGGTCACCTGGTATTGTCCGCCCCTGGGGGTGGAGATGGTGTTGTAAAGGGTCTCCGTGGAAGTATTATTCAATCTTTTATAAGCTATCTGCCCGTTCGTCAATTTCGTCAATTGACTATTTCCCTGTTGCGTAATGGCGCCGATCTTCGTATCGTTCAATAGGAGCGTGCTACCATTTCCGAGAGTAAGTATTGCAGTATTCCCTCCGGGAGGGATATCGTTCTTAAAGGAGCTGACGGTTGGAGGCGTTGGGAGCGGAGCGGACGTGGGTGATCTGTGAACCCACCAATAGCTGCCGGCAGAAAGGAGTAAGAAGATGGAAGCCGCGGCGTATATCCATGCTCGCCTGTTGGAACGGTGTTCGGAAAATGCGGGAAGGCTGACGACTTTTGTTTCTGCTGACTTGTTTATTTCCGCCAATTGCAGATCGATCTTGTCTTTGATATTGGTTCGGGCTTCATGGAATTCCTGCATTTCGGCCTGAAGCGTATCCGGATCGGTGAGCTGATTAAAAAGCAGCTGATTCTCCTCGGAAACATAGATCCACTGCTGCAGTTCCTGCTTTTCATCGGGGAGCAGCTCATCTTTGAGATGCTTCATAATGAGCAGGGTTAGCCTGTTAATTTTTTCCGTCATCGATTTAGTAGAGTTAGAAGTACCATTTTCCCCGCAGTAAAACGGCGGTTACAGATAGTATGACGACAGATTTAGGGTCCGTACCAACGAAAATTGATAAAAATTTAAAGATTTAATAATAAATAGATAACAAATGAAATTTATTTAAGAAATGATGAAGGAGGAAAGGCCGGCGGGATTATTGCAAAGTCGCATGATCCGGCAAATAAAGATAAAGGAGGGCCGCAACCAGGATATTCTTTTGTAGGATCGCCATGCGAAGCTGATTGACAGCCAATTGTTTGTGATTGCGTACCGTTTGGTTGGAGAGATGGAGGAAATCCGCGATGGCGTCGTTGGAGAGGCCGTCCAGGTAAGCCAGCTTGAAAACATTGCGGCGGGCGGGTGGCAGGAGCTCGATCTCCTGGTAGATCATTCGCAGGACCTCGGCGCGGGTATCGTCCTTGAGAATGCCTTCGGCGGGCTGCTGCAAAAGGACATACAGCATTTCCTTCTGCCTTTCGGTCTGCCGCTGCCGGCGGCGCAGGAAATCGATGCAGGAGTTCCGGGCGGTGATGTAGAGAAAGGCTTTTATATTCTGGATCGTAGCGAAATTCGGATGCATTTTCCAGAGCTTGACGAAGATATCGGCCGTAATGTCTTCGGCGTCCACCCGCTCATAAACGAAGCGTTTTACGAAATAGTAAAGGGTGGGGTAGTACTCGTTATAGATAGCTGTGAAAGCCCCGGAATCACCTTGGCTGAAATGAAATGCGATATCGTTACCGGGTTGCTCCATCTAATCAGGTTCTTTAGCTTAACGTTATTATGGGTGCACATTGGAAGTTTGGACAGGTCGCCGGGCTTATTCGATAGGTTGAATGAAGGACACATAGGAAGGTTTGAAATACGGGATGAAGTTAATATATATCAGGAAAACCGAAGAACTTTTTATATTTTTTTAAGACAATCCATGTATAGCACCTTCTACGCATATATTCGTTTCCTGCTATTCACGTACTTCTCGCGGATGACATCGCTCATCGGCTTCTGGTAGACCTTACTTTCCACCCAGGAAATAATATCGAGGTAGGCGAAGGCGCGGGTCTCGAAGCGATTCTTTTCCAGCTGCTTGAGCTTTTGCAGGAATTTCTCAAAGCCGGCTTTGAGCGTATGCCGGGACAGATGGAAGGTCTGCCGGAGGAAACGGAACATTTCTTCTTCCACTTTCGTAAGGTTCTCTTTCTTCGCCATGAACCGGTAGACGGATTTGGTCAGCGATTCCATGAGCTCGAAGTTCCCCAGTTCATAATGGGACATCAGGTGCAGCACCCGGGCGTAACATTGCAGGTCATTGCGCATATCCACCTGGTCGTTGATGATCCGCTGCAGGTAGTCGATGCAGGTGGCATAGTCCGCGCTGCCAAAATGAAGGGTAGCTATCTTATAGTTCAGGACCAGGATACGGTGCCGGTCGATGAAAAGATCGTATTCAGCCAGCTTCTGCTCCACCTCCGGCACCATCAGCAGGCCTTCCTTAAAAGTGCCCAGCATAAAATGCTGGTTGATCTTGGCCGTGGTGATGTAGACAAAAGCCTGTATTCGGAAGTTGTCGTTATCCCGCACGCGGTCCGTCTGGGAGAAATCCTCGAACTGCTGTAGCGTGATCTCGAATTTCTGATAATTCCTCAGGTCGAAATGCGCGTTCAGCAAGTTGTGCAACCCCTTGATATAATGGCTGGTCTCCACCCGGATCATCAGGGGCTGTTCGGCGAAGAGGTCGACCCACTTCTGCGAGTACCGGTAATACATGAGGAAGTCCTGTCGTATAAAAGCATACCAGTTATAGATCTGGTAAAGATAGAGCCGTTCGTAAAAACCGGTCTGCTCCCGGGCATTGGACGGCAGCTGCTCTTCCAGGAACCGCCGGATGCGTTCTTCATCCTTTTCATTGCGGGCATGCCCGTTCCGGATATACCAGCTATACACCAGAAGGGCCAGGTTGGACAGCCTGGCCATCATGTCGATCCGCCCGCTCACTTCCAGGGCTTCGGCGGACAGTTGCTCGGCCCGCATTTGCATGCTATGGGTGATATGCAGGGTCTCTATCCTTTTTTCCAGGGCGAGGACCTGGGCCAGGAAATTGAATTTCTGATTGGCCTTGGCGGTCTCTTTGGCCCGGTCGAGGATCCGCAGGCTCTGCTGGAACAAACCCTTTTTATAGAGGATATGGGCATAGTCGAAACTTTCATTCAGCTGCAGGTCCATGCTCTCGGCGCTCTTCAGGAGCCGGAGGCTGGCCAGGATCTGTTTGTACAGGTGGGTCTTTAAATTGGAGAGCTGGGGTTTTTCGATGCCGGAAAGCTTCTTGAGGAGCAACTTCTCATCATAGTCGTTGAGCTTGTCCATCGCATCGAATAGCTGGACGATCTTGAGGTCTTCTTTAGTGGAGCTTCTTTTGATGTAAAGCTTAAAATGCCTTTTTTCGGACTTTTCGAGAGAGTGTATCAGTTGGAATAAGGTATCTGAAAACCGGTTGGCCATAATGCTGTAATTATCCTGAAACGCAGTCCTACTGGGGATTTTAGTATTAAAAATCTCATTTTGACATAATTAATCCTTCTATAAGTTGATTAGCACCCGTATCCGGCAATCCGTACTTTTGTTATAGAGAATGAGATTAATTAAAAATGGCAGCAATCGCTAAGCAGGCATTCGTCAGAGGCTCATTCGAAAATAAAGCTGATCAGATCAGCTCAAAAAAGATATTTCTACCTTTTTTTCATATGGCAAGCAATCGTTAGAGGTCAGCTGTTTCTACAGTGGACCTTTTTTTTTGCAAAGTAGCGATCATTTTTCATATTCAGTAAAATAATTGCCTGAGTATAAAGGCTAATGTTTAATTAACTCATATACATTATATTACGGCTTACCTTTCCTGATCCTTCCCACTTACTTTCTCTTCTTTTTTGCTTTTTTACCCTGATGCTAAAGTTGCTAAAACATAGAAGGGCTTTTATGGACCTGTAAGGGCGGTTCGTCTACGGGCAGGCCCGGTTCATGTATTTTTTTCAATGCCTGTGAAGGGATATCCTATTTTGTCCTGTTTGTTTTTAGTTATATGAAGTCAGTTTTGATCTGTGACCACAAAGGTCTAAAGGGTTTTGTTTCTACAAAGCCCTTTTTAATTTGTATAAGTAACACATTAACAATCATGGAAAAAACTGCCCGATATTTTTTTTACCTAGCTAATATTGGCTACTTTGGCTATTAAATTATTGTTTTTGAGGCCTGATTATCCAACGAAACTCTTTTCTGATAAGCGTGACGAATATGTCCTTCTCATGGAATCTTTGGCCGCTACTCCATGACCGCTCGCTCCCCCTGAACTCTTTGCCTTTTTCTATCATTGTCTACAGTAAAACAACAGCATCGTGCAATCATTTTTCTTCATTCGCCAGGAAGGCAGAAATGTGAAAGTGGATTTTCACAACATCGTTTGTATAGAAGCCCGTAAGAATTATACCCGTCTCGTGCTGACCGACAGGACGCTGATGGTGCTCATCAGCCTCAAGCAGTGGGAAAGGATCCTGCCATCCGAATTGTTCTGCCGGGTGCACCGGGGATTTATCGTCTCCCTGGAACGCATCCTTTCTTTCGACAATAAGTACGTGTACATGCCCGGAAGGAATATCACCATCGGGGATCAGTATAAGAACGTGCTCCTGAACGTGGTAACGGTCGTAGCCAGCGAGTCTTCCGTGAAAAGCATCCTTTCGGACCTGGAAGTGTCCGTGGAAGGCGAGGTGTGCGGGTGAGGGTGAGCGATAGTTCCTATTTTCCCAGGATCTTTTTAAGATTGTCCCAGGTCCAGCAGTACAACCGTCCGGCGCCGGGTATCCGGTGGTATTTCCCGCCTTTGTGACCGATGATCTGAACGATCTCTTTCTTTAGTTCACGGGCGATCCCGATCTCTTTCAGCACGCCCCCGGCCCGGTGGGTAGTAGCGCCCAGCATGACCAGCACGGTATCGGCGCGGTTGATCCCTTCGCGGGCTTTTTTTTCCCAGTTCTTTTCAGGGGCCGCTTCCCGCAGGGATCCGTCTAATATTTCAAAAGGAGAATCCTGATTGCGGGACTGGCCGATCAGCAGCTCTTTTAATGCCTTGTCCGGTTCATATTCGAAACAGACATAGACTTTTCTCTTCTTGCTCATGTTAGTTGGCGATCTCTATGATCTGGTTAATAAGGGCTTGCGGGTGAACGGGAGGCGCTCCCAGGCGGGTGAACAGATCGTATTTTTCACGGGTCAGGAAATAATCGTCGTAATTCTCGACGACCCTCTTCCAAAGCTTTTCCGCGGCATATCCCGATGCGCCGACCGGGATGAGCCGGGCCTTATTGGCGGCGGCGATCTCGAACTCTTTCAGCATGCCATCCGCCTCTTTTATGGCGATATCTTCCAGCTTGTTCCCGAAAATGAAGAGCACGGTATCCGCCCGGGACAGCATATGACTGCGGTAGGAATGCCTGACAGGTTCGGAAGAACAACCCACGGGGAAAGGAAAAAGCTCCAGTTCATCGGTGATCTTCTCCTTTTTTTCCAGGTAGATCTCTTCCAGGGCCCCTTCGACGACATGGGCCCCCACTCCAGCCCGAAACCGGACACCAGCCGGAACTCCTTGTTTATCAATGCTCTGGAAAGACTTTTTATGAAACTTTTACCGAAATCCCCAAATCTCCCGTATTCATAGGCGCTTCCGGAAATAAACATCGTTTTAAAGGGGGGCCTTTTTGGCAGTTCCATACCCAAAAATAGTTGATTAATCCATTCTCTTATCAATGGCTAAAAAAATGGTAATTTGGGGGTCGGTTTCTTATATATATGGAAAAAATAAATCTCCCGGAAGTTTGGCTGCGAGGACCCATTGACGGCATCCCCCCCCTCTTGCAGCCCGTGGCGCATGCACTCGTGCAAGCCAGGGAAGAAGTGATAGCCCTGATGGATGGCTTCCCCGAAGAGCATCTTTGGTACCGCCCCGCCGGCGTTGCTTCCCCGGGCTTCCATCTGCAGCACCTGGCGGGTGTCCTGGACCGCCTGTTCACCTATGCGAGGGGCGAGGCCCTGACCCCCGACCAACTCAGGACCCTGTCCCTGGAGGAGGAGCCGGGCAGCCATCTCATGGAGCTGACAGACCGCTTCAGCAGGGAGGTAGACCGGGCCCTGGAACAGCTCCGGGCTACATCGGAACAGGACCTGGAACAGCCGCGGGGAGTGGGAAGATCACAAATCCCTTCCACGGTGCTGGGATTGCTGGTCCATGCGGCCGAGCATACCCAACGGCATGTGGGACAATTGCTCGTTACGGCACGGGTAGTTTACCCGATTTTATAGATTATGCAGGCAACCCCCGGGACCTTTCCGGCGTTTGGTTAATATTAAAATTCACTCATTTAGAGCTAGCTAAGATAATTTGGAAAAATTGCTCCACATAATAGCGGGATGCGCGCAGCAGGATCGACAGTGTCAGCAGATGCTCTACGACAAATATTACGGGCTTTGTTTGAAGGTGGCTTTCCGCTATGTAAATACCTACGAACAGGCGGTAGAAGTAGTGCACGACGCATTTTTAAAGATGTTCAGGAATTTTAGCCGCTTCGAGGTCAGGGACCAGGAGAAAGTGGAAATGCTGCTGATGGGATGGATCCGGAGAGTGGTCATCAATGCGGCGATCGATTATATGAGGAGGGAGATGAACAATCATCATTCTTATCCCATACCTGAACATGTGTGGGAGCATGGCGACGAAAGCCAAAAGTCGGATAACTCTGTGTTATACAAAGAGTTGATAAGTTTGGTGAAAGACCTGCCTCCGGCTTACAGGATTGTTTTCAACCTGCACGTGATCGAAGGATATTCTCATCCGGAGATCGCAAAAATGCTGGGTATAACGACAGGAACCTCTAAATCAAACCTATCCAAAGCGAGAGTGCATTTGCAAAAAGCACTGGCAGCCGAAAACGTAGAAACTATTTTATGTCAAATGTAAACGGGAATAATATAGATGACCTTTTCAAAAGGGCTTCTGACCATTATCCTCTCAGAACGGATGGTTCTGACTGGGATAGGATGGCCGCTGCCCTGGACAAGGATACATCCCATATCGACCCTTCTTCGTATGCAGAGGACAGGCAGCGGAAAAGGAGATGGTTCTGGTTGTTCTTCCTATTACCATTGGGAGGCGTAGCTTACTATGCCCTGCAGGGAACTACCCCTACTACCCGCACCCGGCAGGAGGCCCTCGTGCAAAAGGCGCCAGGAACAGCGATACCGGCACAAGGAGCAGGAGCAGATGAAACAAAGAATAAGAAAGCAATAACGAAATCCGCGCAAGCGACAGGAACAGGCACAGGTACAGCTACAGGCATAACGACAGGCTCTGGTCAGGGAACAGTCAGGCGGAACACAGCGGAAGAAGGCTCCGGCAAAATAAAGATCGCGCGTACTACCAATGATCCGGCATCGGAGGCAGGGACGAATACAGGAATTACAGGAGAGGCAACAGAGGCTACAGCCCACCGGGGCAAGGGACGGACAGGAGCAGGAAGCCTCGTTGCAGAAAGGACGCCGGCTACAGGTACGCAGCCAGGCAGAAGGGGCAAAGGACAGGTAATACCCATCCGGCAAGATGAGCCGGCCAATGCGCCGGGAACGGGAATGGCATCGGAAAAAGATCTGAAGGGCAGCGAGATCCTCACGAAGAGAGCCGCAACAGCCGATAGACCTTCACTGAATGTCCTTGTCCGGAACGATCACCCGGGAGCGCAGGTAAAAGACTCTGCAACGGCAAAGCCGCAGAAAAAGAATTCCAGGAACTCCTATTTCTACGCCGGCCTTATCGTAGCGCCGGATCTGAGCCTGGTGAAATTCCAGTCTGTCAAAGGAGTGGGGACGACGGCCGGCATCCTGCTGGGATATAATTTCAATCACCGGTGGGCGCTGGAGACAGGGCTTTACCTGGACAAGAAAAAATATTATACGGATGGCCAGTATTTCAAATTGAAAAATAATATCACTCTTCCCACCGGCTCTAAATTACTCACCGTCGACGGGTCCTGTGATATGCTGGAGATCCCCATCAATGTAAGATATAACCTGAGCCAGGGACCGAAGATGAGCTGGTTTGCTGCTGCCGGTTTTTCAACTTACCTGATGTCAAAAGAAG
>Ga0307517_10013941_pt1 | contig 10858 bp, 14 predicted proteins | sample 23_EM_MG_FD_194515 | JGI IMG/M metagenome (GOLD analysis project Ga0307517, IMG submission 194515) | Populus trichocarpa ectomycorrhiza microbial communities from riparian zone in the Pacific Northwest, United States - 23_EM | ecosystem: Host-associated > Plants > Roots > Unclassified | place...
GACTAGGGGTATGGGTAGGCCACCGCAAGATCGAAAGACGCGGCTCGGATTCGGTAGGCTGGATTCCAGCCTCAAATTCAGAGGGAGGGAGGAGTTTGGAGATCAGGGGGAGCGCACCTCTGAATAGGGATTCGGAGCCAACCTTCGGATCACTGTTGAACTCAAAAAAAATTCCACGCGTCGATCATCATCATGGTCTCCTCAAAGCCAAGCTCGTCCAAGAAGGCGAAAGTATCCGACAGCGCATCGAAAAAAGTCAAGGGCGAGAACTTCTACCACAATGCGAAAACCGCCGGCAGGTTGAAGATGATGAAGGGCGGCAAGCCCGTCTACGACCGTAAGGGCAAGATGGTGCAGGCCGCCGCTTTTCAGAAGGGAGAGGATGAGACAACACCTGGGAGGGTCCAGCCTGATAGGAGGTGGTTCGGTGCGTCGTGAAGTTTGGGCGTATTCCGTTGACGATGCGACTGATCAACGGGTAGGTAACACCAGAGTTATCACTCAAACTGCTTTGGATCACTTCCGAACGAGCCTTTCAACGAAACAACATGACCCGTACTCTGTTCTCCTTCGACGCAACAAACTCCCGATGGCTTTGCTCGACGATGCTTCGAACTCTAACTTGCGGAAAGTGTGTCTCCTGTGTCTTCGTGCTTGAGATAATGAAGACTGACGGTGGCATGATCAGCGAACGCATATCGTTGAGACAGAACCGTTCAAGGACACATTTGGTCCGAAAGCTCAACGAAAGCGTCCTCGACTGGACGTTGGAGATTTTGAAGAGTTGAGCAAAGTCGGGACCACTTCCCAGGAAGCGGAGGCAACGGCGGAGGACGCTCCTGGTGAGTTATCCTACCCGGATTCACGACAAAGCCGACGCTGATATTCCATCTAGTCGTCGCTCCTGTTGAAGCACAAACTCACGCCGACTACATTGAACCGATATACGCGAAAGGAACGTCACGGCGTATCTACGGCGAGCTTTACAAGGTCATTGACTCTTCGGACGTCATCCTTCATATACTCGATGCGCGAGATCCAATTGGAACCATGTGTGAATCCGTCCTGGAGTATATCAAGAAGGAGAAAGCTCATAAACAAGTCGTCCTGGTCGTCAACAAGTGCGACCTCGTTCCAAACTGGGTCACCGTAAGCCACCCTTCCTTGCTCAATTTTATCCTTGCTCAATCCGTTGTTAGGCTCGCTATATCCAACACCTCACACCCAGATACCCTACGATTGCTTTCCATGCCTCACCGAATCACAGCTTTGGGAAGGGCACCTTAATCCAGCTCTTACGACAATTTTCCCAGTTGCATTCGGACAAGAAGCAGATATCTGTTGGATTTATGGGATATCCCAACGTCGGGAAGAGTAGCGTCATTAACACGCTGAAGAGCGGAAAGGTATGCAGGGTGGCTCCCATACCCGGAGAAACCAAGGTTTGTTCCTTTCCTTCACGATGAGATTTGGCTCTTACCGACCTCCCTTCCAAGGTCTGGCAATACATCACACTCACCCGGAAGATCTACTTGATCGACTGCCCGGGAATCGTCCCCGCCTCCGCGCAGGACACTCAGACCGCCAAGGTCCTCAAGGGAGTGGTCAGGGTCGAAGCCTTACCAACTCCATCCGAACACATCCACACGCTGATATCCCGTGTGAAACCGATTTACCTCGCTCGAACGTATAATCTCCAAGTCCCCGAATCAGGGGAACCTTTCGATCCGGACGAGATCCTGGATAAATTGGCTAGGATGAAGGGAAGGTTACTCAAAGGCGGTGAGCCGGATTTGGATGGAGTCGCCAAGATTTTACTTAGCGACTGGGTGAGGGGGAAGATACCGTATTTCGTTCCCCCGCCCGAACGTCCGGAGGAGCTGAACAAGGCAGAGGAGAGGAAGAGGAAGAGGGAAGATGCGAAGGGAAAGAGGAAGACCCAAGCTATTGATGAACATGAGGAACGTCTGCATGCTATTGGGGTCAGGCAGAATTTGGGGTCGATCCTTCAGAAGAACACATTTATCGGTGAGGATGTCAGACCCATCGAGGAAGAGGGTGATGAGGGTCTTGAGGAGGAAGGAGGTGACGTGGATGAGGAGGAATGTGAGAGCGAAGAGGGAGACGAGCTTGGGTGGAACGATGTCTTCCCTGAAGATACACCGCCACCGAGGCAGTCGGATGACGATGCATCCGAGTCGGCCGAAGAAGAGGATCAGGTTGAAGGTGGGTCCCGACTCGTCTCGTCGGAAACGTACGACTGAACCTCTCCACCAGATGCAGATGGCGTCAACACCGACGAGGCGGAAGACATTCCAGTCCAAAAGGAGACCCGTATGACGACAAACAAAGTGAGTCTGCCCCACAACCAAGCAACGCAGATGTTTCAGAAAGCTTACATTTCAATTTCTCAGCGCAAAGCCACGAACTTCTATGCGAATGCCAACGTGAAGAACAAAAGCAGGAAGAAAGCGGCTCTCATGAGAGCACTCAATTCCAGCGCTCGGACAGATAAATCACGGAAACGTAGATAAGAAACTTCATAAATCTCATCCTTGTTACCGTCAGACGCGCGTATAATGAACAGAGTGTGAAAAAATTGTCGCTACCAATACCTGAGAAATCCGGAGGGGAAAAACATAAACTGAGACGAAGAAAAGACTGGTCACGTATTCGTACAACAACTCAAGAACTCATGAGCTCAGTTAACGTGCTAGGGCCAGAGGAATCTGAGGGAGCATCTCCTCCCACACAACATCCAGCACAAGAAGTTCCGCATCCACACCCCCCGTCCGGACACCCACACGCACCCCCGCAACATTCAAGCTTCGGAACGTCCACCAAACCCCAAGCCGACCGCGCTTTCTCCTGCCGCCCGCCGTTACCTGCAAAACGATCACTTGACCCACCGAAATCGACAGAGAACAAACCGGCAGGGAAAACGGTGATGTTCGTCGGATCGATATCCGCAGGACGATTCTTCGGAGGTAGGGGTAAACTGGCGGCGCGACTGAGGAAGGTTTCTATGACACCTCTGGAAGGCAGTTGCTGTGAGGCTGGTTCGGGTTCGGGTAGAGCGACACCTCCCAAACGGTCGACGCAGTGAGGGCAGCCGTCAGAGCAGGATTTGAGGTTGGAACCTCCTTGTGTTGCCGTAGATGTGGGAGGTACGCGGTGCTCGATACATCCTGGGCAAGCGCATTCGAAGCCGCAGGAGCATCCGGTACCCGCTAATAACACGACAGATTTGATCGAGGGGATGGAAGTTGGGGTCGCGAAACGTGGAGCATCGTGAGGTGGGGGGATCATCCGTTCTGGATCCAAGAGCAAAGGAGGAAGATCGGGTCCCCTCACATGACCAGTACCCTCCCTGTCATTGACCACTCTGGGGGCATTTTTGGAGGCGCAACAGCTTTTTCGGACTGTGGGAGGTGCTGGGTTTGGAAGAACTCCGGATGGTGGAGGGACGAGGGAAACGGGGCTGGAACTGATGGAAGTGGCCACTTCAACGAGGGTTTCAAGCCTTCCTTGGTCAATAGGGCCAGGTGCACGTTTGCATTGACATTCCCAGATGCTCTTGCACTGGCAGGGGTTCAGCAGACGATCCACTGGAAGAAATTGAGTCTGATGCTGCACGGACGACGAAGAGAAGTCTGGTGCTGACCTTGGTACCGAGGATCAGAGACGCGGTTGTCCGTTGGGACCATGGGAGCATCCTTGATTCCATCTGGTAGTGCTGGTGCGATGGGTACGAACCGTCGAACTATTTGATGGGTGAGGGTCATCGTAAGCGCTCACATGGGGACAAGAGATGGCTTACGATTGGAGCCAGAACCGGAACCTGAAGCAGAGTCTTGCCTATTGCGACCCTCTGCGTTGACTTCACTACATAGGCACTTTGAATGCACCCGTCGGGTCTTCCTCAGCTCGCGGCACTTCTCACACTGGGATACGGGACGGCCTTTGCGCTTGATCTCGAAGAGTGGTCGCTCGGTGTGATTGCAGGAGGAAGTTCGGTGTCCTTTGATGCAGGATTCGCTTATGAGGGTCCTTTTGTCAGCGGTGTGGAAGTAGGTGAGGGTGGGTGGACGAAAGGGCTACCATGCAAACTTCTTGTCGTTAATTTTCACCTGGTAGATGGTCGGTGAGAGGGAAAGCGTGAGGGCGGTGAAAGGACAGACCATGACTACTCCATCTGAGGCGGGGATAAGGACGTTGGGGATGAGATGAGGAAACCCTCTGGTCAAGGTGTCGCGGCGCTTGAGAGGATGAGTGATTTGACTGATTGGCTATTTCCTTTTTTGGGTTCGTCGCTTATATGCTAGTGGCTCACGGCCAAAGCCCCTGACCAACTTGAGGGCGGGGACACCTTGCTCGAGGGCTGAAGCCTGTGAGGCTCGATTCAACTTTGGACCCCATGGGCTGACTGCCTCCAGAACCGACGAGGAACACGTTTTTACTGTTGGCGAATTTTAACCTACGAACTCTCTTCTTCAAATTGGCCATCCTTGTGTTTATCACCATTTCCAACGGTGAGTTGTCGATGTCTCTGGATGCGTGTAGGGTGAATTGAGCAGAATCGTCGGAGCAACCCAAATTCTCGACCCGATGGAGACGATCTGCGGATGTCTCCCCACAGGATTACATTCGCGTCGAGTAGTGGTTCCAAACAGTGGCGGGTGCAGTCGACATCAAACCTTCGTGGACACGATCCTCGCCCGCCCTTGACCTCATGTCTTCGGTGACTGGAAGGCGTTTCGTGAATGAGGAGGGCAAGCTGATTACTATCACTTTGCCCGCGCAACTGGCTCGGGATATGCCCGGCATCCCTGGGGTCAAGGCGTCTAGATATGAGTTATATCCGACGGCTCTGGCACTCGTGTTCTGGCTTCTGCGCCAAAGCTGCGATCCCTATCCCCCATAGTTTTCCCTACTACGCACCCTTCACCCTGTTGATCGGGGCGCTTCAGGTACGTCAAGAATTACAATCTCGTATCGGGGAGGATCGGTCAAGCAAAGGGGACGCTGTCTTTGCGCGAACGGCAGAGGATGGTACCCACCGACCCAAGGCTTGGTGTACTTTGCTGCTGACACAATCGAGATGTAGAACGTTGGGTGAGCCAGCACATGGTCTCACCCGCCCACACCCAGGTCCAACAGGTCGGAAAGGCCTTCGGGCTGTCACCTAGTGTCCTGCCCCTCAGAACAATTCATCGTACCAAGCTTCTAGATCTGTCGTTCAAATTACATCTCACGCATTCATCACGTGGCATCTTGCGAAGAACACCAGAGAATCGCAACGGTGGTTGATCCCGAGGCTGAGCACCACGATCGCCGGGGAACGCGAACGAATACAGTTTCCTCGCGGGCGCACAGGACAACGACAGACGGCAATCCATCGAACCCCTATATGCCCCTAAGTAACATCAGCAAACCAACCCCCTCGCTTGCTCGGCAACAGGACGATAGTCTCGGTTCTGGAGTGGATTTTGAGCCTAGGCGTCGACTTCCCCATTCAAAATCTCCTGACGCGGTTGCTCTCCCTCGGCAGACAGATTGCTGATGTACCTGAATGATTGTATCGTTGAGAGGCGGAGCGTTGTCAGGGTAAAACATTTGATCACTTTGATTCTGCAGCTGGAGACATGCATGAGGGCGGGCGCCTCACTGGTGCGGTTTGGGTCTGCTGGTTGCGGGTTAAATATCATCGACATCCACGACTCCAGGCCGTTTCCAAGTGGCCCCGGCTTTTGGAAACGAAGTGAAGTGATTCGCGACGCTTTCTGCCAATTTTACTTGTGTGAACCCCGGTGCTGGTTCGGGCCACAGGATTCAAGGACCAAGAGCTATGCATGCTTGCCGGCGGAAGGGACCGACGTGCGCTCACATCATTCGCAGGTATGCCGGATCACTTGAAGGTTCAGTGTTATTGCTTTACACCCGGACGAAGAATTGGTCCCTTCCGAACCCTCGACTCCGGAATCCATATTCCAAATCGGTACTTAGTGTCGAGTCCGCGATCACACAAAGCACAACTTCTTGCTCGGTCGGCGGTTCTTCCCAATCAGGACATAGTCAGTGAGTGAGAGACTACACCCATGCAGGGTTGGACGTGGCCCATCTGCAAATTTGAAATATTTGAGCATCTGCGAGTAGGCTCGCTCGAGCAGGGCTGAATGTGTCCTTCTACGAATACTTTTGAGCCGACTGGCCGCAAGAAATTCGTAATTAGGACGAGGAGAACCCCAACGGTCGCGATTCACTCCGGGAAAGAGCTCAGTCGACCGAGTTTCATCATCGCAAATTTCAAACTGCCAGCGCTCTGACGTTCTGTCAAAAAACGAGCAACAAGCCCGCGAACATTCACTTGGTTCCCATTGTTCCGGTGTGTATCCGATTGGTAGGATTCCGTCCAGGAGATGAAGACGTCGCGTTTTCAAATGCTCGCATCCACCCGCGAGGGTGATTTGTCGGGATTGCTCTCGTTCGGGGTCCATCCGCGCTTCCGCAGCGCCCATCCGGACTGCCTAAATTCATCGCCCAAACCCTCGTTTCCCACTCCGTTCCGCCCCCACGGTGCGTAACTAGCTCACCCCTCATCCACCATCTAACCAGAGCGAAAAGGTTGCTCGCCCAGCAGGATCCTAATGATTTCTCCTACGTCCGAGGCCATTGGGGAGAGTGGAGTTCGCATTTCCCCAGCGCCGAAGAAAAAGTCAAGGCGACCTTGCGACGCATGTAGAAGGAGAAAAGGTGCGCGGTACTCAACACTCATCCCGAGTCGATTGGCGGCTAACTCCCTTTCCCCCCCCCTCCTAGTTCGATGTGAGTGTTTAGGGTAGGTTGTGGAAATCACTGATGGGAGTTCACCATCGCGCTAGGTGGTGGAAACGAGATTCCTGGAAGTCGGTGCTTCACTTGCACCACCTATCGTCTGGAATGCACCTACCTGGAGGCGCCCAAGGTACGATCGTTGTTCGCCATTTATGAGATGACCTCCTGACGCATCATGCCCAGAAACGCAGTGTCCCTGAAGCGTGGGTTTTGTGCCCCTCGTGGAGAAAGCGTTGATATTTACGGTCCCCGAAGCTATGTAAGGAACCTGGAACGTCGACTCGAGCAGATGGAGAAGCTGTTGCACAAAGTGAGGGAACACCATCTACTCCTTAGCCGACTTCCTGATTTAATTCCCTCTTTTAGATACGTCCTGACACCGATTTCTCCAAAGAGCTGAGCGGAACTGCTGAAATGGACGAGCTCGTGACCACGGGTCAATCTCACCCTCAAAACTCTCCAGCCAGCGTGGGGGTCCACACTCCCGATGGAGATGATGGGCTTCAATCCAGCGATGATGAGTTCGCGACTCTCGATCTCACGAGCCCGTGGCGCCGTCTATCCATCAGTTGCAAACCCACCACATCCTTTGGGAAGTCCAGTGGTCCGGTCCTGATTCGCGCTGCAGTTGAAATGAGGTCAGAGTTCTATGGAACCGACGGACCAGGCCCGAGTCCAATCGATGAAGAAGCCAATCCGGAGGGATGCCGCCCTCCTCACCGACGGCCGGAATTCTGGGGCTCGGAATCGGTAAATTTGTATTTATGCCCAGTCAATTCCCACCATTACTCACCCCATCCGGTAGTGGGGCGACCTTAAACTCGATGACCCAAAACCACATTACCACTTCCCAGATCCCGACCTACTCCCAAGCCTCGTGGATAACTACTTCGCACACATGAACCTAATTTTTCCTTTACTACACCGACCCACGTTTGAACAGTCCCTCGCTGACAACCTCCATCTTCGCGACGCAAGATTCGGTGGCGTCGTATTGTTAGTGGCCGCGGTTGGTGCTCGATTCTCCAGCGATCCCCGTGTTCGCATGCACGGAACCGATCCAACCCCGGATTCGGTCGGTTCCAGGTGGTTTCACCAGGTTCAAATAGTGCCACGCTTATTTTCCACCCTCCCGAGTTTGTATGATTTGCAAATCTATTGTGTACGTCGCCAGTTATCGGAACCCCTTGTGAAATCCTGACTCTCCGCCGATAGTTGTCCGTGATGTTCTTGCAGAGTTCGGCTGCGGTGGAACCTTGTTGGATTGTCACCGGAATCGGTATTAGGCTTTCACAAGCAATCGGCGCTCATAGAAAGAGAGTGTATGGGAAGACACCGACGGTAGTGGATGAGCTCTGGAAGCGAGCCTTCTGGTGAGGCGATAGCGCTGGTGATCGGCGAGCACGACAACTAAGCTATCCCACAGGGTACTTGTCGCGCTGGATCGGCTCGGTAGCTCCGGCCTTGGGCGTCCATGCACGGTACAGAATGAAGAGTGAGTTCAGCTCAGATGTGTGTCGGGATATTTGTAACAGTACCCCGATGTTAGCATCGACCTTGAATTTCCAGCAGAGTGCGATGACGAGTACTGGACCGCTACAGACACCAATCCGGCCTTCACGCAGCCTCCTGGGAAGCCATCGAAAATATCCTTCTTCGTTTCATACTTGAAGCTCAGCCACATCCTCGCATCAACACTCCAAACGATAGTAAGCACCTCCCCTTGCGACCCACAACTTCTCCCTTCACACAACATGCGCAGTACTCGATCAAGAAACCAAAATTCTCGCCCACCCCCATACGCGGGAACTGGGAACAGAGTATCGTCGCTGAGCTCGACTCTGCCTTGAACAGCTGGTACGACTCAGTGCCGGACCATCGTGAGTTTCAAAATCCTGCCCTCACAGTACTTTACTTTTCCGACCATGCCAAATCCAGTTAGATGGGATCCACACCGCGAGGACGCTGAGTTCTTACAACAATCTACGGTTCTTTACGCCAGTTATTACAGCCTCCAGATCTCCGTGCACAGACCCTTTGTCTCGTCTTCACAAAAGCCATCGGCCCTCTCGTTCCCATCGTTAGCGATCTGTATGAATGCTGCACGTTCGTGTAGTCGCCTAGTCAAATACTCGAAAGAGAGGCTATGGCCGATACTGCACCATTTGACGGTACCTTCACCTCCTAGGGCGTAGCCGATCCTCGGTTTCTGATCGAGAATGATATTTCTAGATGCCGACATTTACAGCTGGAGTTGTTCTGCTGTTCAATATCTGGGGTGGGAAGTGGGCGGAGATAAATATAGGCCAAACGGGGGAAATGGAGGATATTCGTCGATGTGTGAATGTGCTCGGCATGGCGGAAAAGAGGTGATGACTCCCCTTTAATTACCGCAAAAAATTGACCATGCGATCCAGCTGGAAACCTGCAGGCATGCTCAGGGATATCTTGTGCGAGCTTGCGTACATCGGGGACCTTCCCTCACCCAATCGGATTACTGGCCACTCGAGCAAACGAGAAAGAGACTCGGATGATCCCCTGAGCGCTGGAAGCACGAGCCCATACACTTCGTCTCCAACTGCAGGAGGACCTCAGATCATCGCCGCACCAACCAACGGCTTTCGAGAGCCAATTGTTACGCAGGACCTTGGGAACTCTTCGCGTTACGCCACCGTGGGGGAAATTACCGTTGGACCCGGTCCCTCTACTGCCGGAATTCGTGAGCGACCTCCAGTGTCGAGTCAGGAACAAAGCCCGATCGACAAGAATGCCGACGAGAACACCATCGTATCCGCTAGAGGTGTTCCCATGGACACTGACGCGATTGGTACATCGTTGTTCTCGATTGACCCACAAGTGTATGGAGATATGGTGTTCAACCTTGGTTGCGCCAGCGCAATAGCGCCCGGAATGGGACAACAGGCGTTCGGGGGTTCGGTGGACGATGGCTCGAGCAACACTACTTTCGGCCAAGAACGGCCAGAGCCAAGACCTCAGACACACTGGCAGCCGCCCGCCAACCCACCAACGTCGTACGATGACGGTGGGAGGGGGATGATACCCAACCCCGACGGGTCGATAATGTGGACCAACGCACCGCACGGATTCGCGTGAGTTCCTTCGCGACCTTCTGTTCTAACTCTCCGGCGCTATTTTGCTGGGTGACTGAAATCTGTCGTTCTAGATGGGAAGATTGGGGGACGTACGCCCACAACTTTAGCAATATGACCCGGCAGCACTAGGGAAGATGTAAAAACGCGTGTATGTGTTGATTCACTCCTCTCTCTCTCAACGCCGTATTACATATATATTTCGGACACTATTACTCTGTAGAATAAATACATAGCCCTCGAATGTTTCCGTCCCCGCAGCCTCCTGGTGGTCAGCAGACCCACTGCGGTTTCATCTCGCTTGCTTGGGTATAGGTGTTTCCACGGACACAATCTACATCCAAAAACACCTTTTATGTCGGCGGATGGGTGTTCGCTAGACGTGGGATTGGACGACAGTGAAAAGCGATGAAAGCTGACGCCCGCACAGGTAGGAGATCGGTGGTAGTGGAGAGGGTTCCGCGATGCAAAAGATTGATCTTCAGCGTGGCAGTCCATTCCAAGAGACGAGGACTTCAGGGAAAAGCGCAAACAAGATCGTGGTCTTCGTGATATTGGCTAGGCGGCATTTTCCGGCGGGGCTTTCCTCCGGCCTCCTACCGGTGGGCACCTGGCAGACGTATTTCTGGCTCAGACCCACGAAGATTTCCGAATACCTGAGGACCGTAGCGGGTTCTGTCAATGACAGGTATTAACACGATTTTATGCTTTCGTTGTTTCCACTTTTCCATGACTACGATACGCAGCATCAGCCGCGCTGAGGTCCGCCCACGCCGAGCCCTTTGGTGACATTTTCGAGGGACGCGGTATCCGAAGAGGAACGGGGGACAGGCTGTCCAGAAGCGCCGATTCCCAAATTCCTTTGAAGCGAATCAAGCCCCTCCTTCACGCGGATCAGTCGACGGAGGCGCATC
>Ga0307517_10013942_pt1 | contig 10858 bp, 10 predicted proteins | sample 23_EM_MG_FD_194515 | JGI IMG/M metagenome (GOLD analysis project Ga0307517, IMG submission 194515) | Populus trichocarpa ectomycorrhiza microbial communities from riparian zone in the Pacific Northwest, United States - 23_EM | ecosystem: Host-associated > Plants > Roots > Unclassified | place...
TAAAGGGCATTCAATCTCAAACTTAAACTGTTTCCTTAATTCAAGTAAAATATATTCTAAAAGAAAACAAAGAATTCTCCGAAAGGATACATTGAATTCAAACATCCGAGGTACAGATCTCTTATGGCGAATAAAAAAAATAAAAAAATTGAAGAAAATATATACAACAAATTCAAAATTAATCTTTGTATGACCTTCAAGAAACACAAGAAAAATCAACTGTTTTCTCTAATTTCAAGGTTTAAAATTTTGTTATGAGCAAGGATTATAATAGATTGACTTAAAAAAGAAGAAGAAGGGTAACAGTATAACAGGGACAAAAAGACTGTTTCCTAAATTCGATCTAAAACTGTCTAATATACCGCCGCTATCTTCAACCAAAAATACATTTTCGTATCTGTATTTGATGTACTGGATGCTGAACAAACACAAACGGACGGACAGAGAGAACTACCACGAAACAGAGAGAAATTCATGGTTCAAATCAAAATATCTTAATAAAAAATAAAATAAATTTTTTTTTAAAGTATAATTTATAATAAATATAATTTTAAAGGTTATAATTAAATTTATAAATAAAATAAAAGCCGAAGGAATGAGAAAAAAAATCAAATTAAATAATGTTTTGTGAGAAGAGTTATTATAAAAGAGTGTTTTTTTTAAATGTTAATATTAGTGGTAATTGTTAATAATCCACTATCCTTTATAAAAAAGCACATAGCTAGATACTGAAGTCTGTGAAACAAGAACACGAAGGAGAGAAAGAAAAAAGAAGAAATCATGTCGAAGAAAGGAGAAGTGGTTTGTGTTACTGGTGGAAGCGGTTGTATTGGCTCTTGGCTTGTCCGTCTCCTTCTCGACCGTGGGTATACCGTTCACGCCACCGCAAAAAATCTCAGTAAGTTAAAAAAACGACTTGTAGTCCGTCCAATATTGTTAGCAGTGGTCGTCCTATTGTGTTTTGCTAATTCTCTTTCCTCTGATTTTGAATTGAAGAGGATGAAAAGGAGACGAAGCATCTAGAATCACTTGAAGGAGCAGACACGCGTCTCCGTCTTTACCAAATTGATCTCCTCGATTATGACTCCATTGTCGCCGCAATCAACGGCTGTGCTGGCGTCTTTCACCTGGCCTCTCCGTGCATCGTTGATGAAGTCCATGATCCTCAGGTACTAGAGTTGTAGTGATAACTTGTCGCCTTTTTGCCTTTGATTGATTTTTTATTTGTTTAGTTACACAAAATTTCTGTGCATTTCCTTCTTTATTTTTCCTGAAAGAATGAGCTTTTGGATCCGGCAATTAAAGGAACAATAAATGTACTAACGGCGGCAAAGGAGAACGGCGTCAGGCGCGTCGTGGTAACGTCTTCGATTTCTTCTATTACGCCCAGTCCTAACTGGCCTGCAGACGTCATCAAGAATGAGGATTGCTGGACGGACGTTGAGTACTGCAAGCAAAATGGAGTGAGTACCGAGTAGTGTCTTGTTCTTTTAATTTATTTCCTAATAAATATTACTTTGTTGACTTTTGTGGATTATAATGTGGTTGATTTTGTTTGTTTTGTTGTGGTGATTAGTTCTGGTATCCATTGTCAAAAACACTAGCCGAGAAAGCTGCGTGGGAGTTTTCAAAGGAGAAGTGGTTGGATGTGGTGGTGGTGAATCCGGGTACAGTTATGGGTCCGGTTATTTCACCGGTGCTGAATGCTAGCATGGTGATGCTTGTGCGCCTTTTCCAAGGTTATGTTGTTCACCAACTCAATCTATGATTACTTGTTAACTGCATTGTCATTCTGGGAAATGTGTATGTTCGTCAACTAATGTTGAAGATTCATATAGTGTTAGGGCTGTGTACCTTTATGTTTCTTTGAATGTACATTATTTTTGCAATTCAAACCAATTAATCTGAGACATCTGACTGAGGTTTGAGGTGGAAGTAGAGTTTGAAAGCATGTGGCTTATTGTGGATGTCTGGTTTAAGATATGGGGTAATTTGAGTAACACCAGGAAATGGGGAAAGTGAACAGAAAGAAAGTTATAGGGACGAAGGATAAGGTGTGGAAAAGATTGAAGTTCTTTTCTCTTTATCTTGGTTGGTAGAGCCGAGGGTAGAAATAGAGGAAGCGAGTAGGAAGGGTAAAAAATAATAATTAAATCATGCTTTCCTCCCCGTGTCCACATGTTCTGGGAGTGAAAGGACTTTATGGTTGTTAAATGGAAGCTAAATTTTCCTTTTTTTAGCTACTATTTGTGAACAAGGGAAGTAGTGTTCACTTGGTTCAATTTCCTTCCAGTCCTTCATCTTCCCTCCCACTTCCCACCTACCCAACAAGTTGTCAATGTTTAGCTTCCTTGCCATAATTGAGTTGGCACTTGGACACTCTAAGCAGTCAGATCATAGAAGTAGCCTATCCATAGTTTGTAGAACAGCAGAATTAGTCATGAACTAGAATCCAACATCACTTTTATTTCTTTTGCACTAATAGGCTTATAGCTTATAGCTTCAACAGCACAATTAGATTTCCTTCTAATGCACCTTTTTCTCCTGCCGGATAGTAGCTGTGTCAAGAAAAAGTTTTCGAGGAAAATGCATAGAAAATTGCAAGAACCAGGAACAAAGATTAAACTTTTTGTTAGTTTTGATTGTCTGTTCATGTGCATACCCTTCTTTCAATAAGCTAACATTCCATTATACTATTGCAGACATGCAAACATGTTTATGGAAGTATCTTGCTAATAAGCCTCTAACTCAATCATTTTGACTCTTGGATTCAATTTCCTTTACTTCATTAGCAAACTGGTACTAATTTAACAACTTTGCTATTATGATTTCTTGAATAAGGAAAGCACTAACAATGACATTTTGTCCTTATTGCAGGCTGCACTGAGACATACCAGAACTTCTTTATGGGATCTGTCCATTTTAAAGATGTAGCCTTGGCACATATTATAGTGTATGAGAACCCATCAGCAACTGGCAGGCACCTGTGTGTTGAAGCTATATCTCATTATGGTGACTTTGTGGCCAAGGTTGCTGAGCTATATCCTGAATATAAGATTCCTAGGTAAAGAATTTAAGTTTGTTTTTGAGTGTGTACTGTGTGGTGAATATTTGACCCGACCTATGTACATTTTTTATGCCTACGAATTTGATTGTCTGTTGTCTGCAAAACACTATTGAAACCATGTACTATATTCTGAAATCTACTTTCCTCTTCAAAATGCTCTACTACATAATTTATCTAAACTTTGCCCATGGATGTACATGTGCGAGGAGCATTAAAGCTATCGAAGTCTTGATTGTCGTTCAAAGTGTCTCGGTAGTTGGGAGCATTAAATTTAACTAGTCTTGCTCTTTATTCTCATACAGAGTTGTGCTTGCTGTTGCGTTGTGGATCAAACTTCCGTCCATTGCCACCCCTGCTTCATTGAGATCTTAAAACTTCTTTCTGGCTGTTTGATGGTGTGAATCATTACTGCTTGATCCTTAATGTGCCTATTGGTGCAGGTTGCCGAAGGATACCCAACCTGGGTTGTTGAGGGCAAAGAATGGAGCCAAGAAGCTGATGGACTTGGGTTTAGAATTTATTCCCATGGAGCAAATTATCAAGGATGCAGTTGAAAGTTTAAAGAGCGAAGGATTCATTTCTTAAGAAAAAGCTTCAGGGATCAATATATGGGGTAGAACTGATTAGTGTGTTTGTGCAGGAACAATCACAGCTTGCATATGGAGGTTACCTGTAATGTTGGCAGGTCTCAGTGTTACAGTTTTGCTATGTGGACAGTTTGAACAGGTTTATGAATTCGAAGAAAAAAAAAAACCCTGGTTTTGCTTTGCTTCGTCTTAAATTCTTGGTAATTAGCATGAATGGGATCGATTCAACAAAATCATTGCAGTTTATGAAGTCTTTAATTGCAAGCTTGTAACAACTAGTTTTCTGATAGTTATCTCCTGTTTATGATATGCAATCATTTAAAATATGTGCTATCGGTGTCCTGTAACAGTCTTCAGTAAGGGGGAATTTTGTTTGTTCATGCTTTGATGATTTGATCATAAGAGATTATAGTCCATCTTCTGAGGTGAGGTAAGACTCCTTTAGTGGTGTTAAGAGCGTGGGAGAGGTGGTGCTCGGCAAGTGCAAGATCGAAGGAGCGGGTAAAACGTAAATGTTGCACGCAAACCCATCAACATTTCTACATTTTTTAAGTATGAGGGCTAGAACCTGAAGGAGCTCATATCTTTCTTTGGGAATGAACCTGTTTTTTTTTTTAAATAAAATAAAATAAATTTGGGTTACAGGTAGCCTGTGTAAAGCCATTTTCAAAAGGCAGTGGGCAGTGTTTGGCATTGCAGGAGGAAAAGTATTTTTTAAAAAAATTAATTTTTTTAATTTTAAATTAATATGTTTTTAATATTTTTTAATATTTTGATATGTTATTGTTAAAAATAATGTTTTAAAAAAAAATTTAATATATTTTAAAATAAAATATACTTTAAAAAACAATCAGTATAAAACTTCTAACCATCTTATTAATATCTAAGCCCGGAAACCCAAAATCAGTACTACTGGAAGGAAAAAAAACTATTAGAATTTTATTTTCTAGCACTTGAAAATTTAATAAAAAAAACAGAAGAAGAAAGGGGTACTGAATTCCCTGTTTTACAGGATACATTTCCTTGTGGATGGAAATAATGGATTTACTCTCTTGCCCTTAAAAAAAAGCACAAGGTTGATGATTGAGAGTAGAATTTTGTTTGCAATACAAGCTTTTTAGTATTTTTAAATTCATCAAGGGCAAGGCAATTGTTTAACTTTTAAATTGCATAGTAAAATATCATAAACACCCTTAACATTCAAATATTGTTGGATGCCATTTAGGGTAAAATTATATTTTTAATTAACAGATGCACGGTAAAATAATATATTTGCTCTTATAAACAAATAAAAAACTAGTTACTAAAGAGGGGTGTTTGGGTTTTATTCTTTTTATTTGCACAGTAAAAATACCTCCTTGCTTTTGGGGTTTAAATTTTGATACCTTGATTTTGAGGGCATTTTTGCCATTGCCCTGTTGGTTTTTTCATTGTTATTGAGTAAATCTATGGGTGATTTTGTCTTTTGATAAATTAAAAGAATTAATTCACTAACGTGTGTTGGGCTCACGTCATCCAACCTGTTGTATTTAGATGATGCGTGCAGTTGATTCCAGTAATTAAAACATCGTTACAAAGTGTTTTTAGATTCATTCTGGCGTCTTCTCCATGTAACGGTGGCGCATGCATAAAACAACCCTCCAGTTTGGCTCTGACAACTATTTTTTTTTTATTTCTCCTCTCTCCCTCAATTTTTGAGCTATACCCTACAGTTTTTCAGACCAACCCCTCAAGTTCTTTTTATTTTTTATTTAGTCCCTGACTCTGGTTAATATCTGTTTCATTTAAAATAATTTATGCAAACCAAAATTTGTTTCAATTTCATTCTCGTTTGATTTTTTTATGTCATATTTTGATCCTCATTCTTTTAATTTCTATTTATATCATCTAAGATAATCTTTATAATTTATAATTTTTTTGCAATTTCACCCTTATTATTTTTTTCATATCAGATTTTATTCTCATTTTTTTAAATGTTTTTTTTTTGCTTTGCAAAATTTTTTGTTTAATTTTTTTACTCAATTTCATCCTTCAACGGTAAATTAGTTTGGATTTGAACTTTTTGATTAAGCCCGTATTTGAGATTTCACGAGTTGCAATTTGAAAAATTAACCTAATATAAAGAGGTTTGTCAAGGGTTGCTTTGTTTTTGTTTTTGTTTTTTTTCAATTTTTAAACTAATGTTTTTTCAATTTTTTCTTTTGATATTTATTTAATTAGAAATTGAATTTTGTTTTTTTATATGCTTTCTATGCCTTTTGTTTTTTTATTTGTTTGAGTTATCTCAGAATTTTTTTTATTTATTGTTTTTTGTTAAATTTATTTTTCCAAAATAAATTTTATTCTTGAATTAATTGAAATCGATTGGTTGAATATAAACTGGATACTCATTTCAATGTGTTTTGTTTAGTTTGCTTTTTTGAGGCGTTACTCTACCGATCCATGTGACTTCTTTTGATGTAGTTGTGCATCTTTTAATTGTGGATGGTGTTCACTTTAGAGTGACTTTGAGTTTCAGTGATTTTTTCTTTATTTTTTTTTATATTTATGATATTGATAACTTATTTTTCTAGTTAATTATTGTCAAAATAATTTTAGGATTCATTTCTATCATTACCTTCAATTTAAATCAAGCTATTAAATTAACTGATTTTACTGAATATAATCAAGCACGGGCATTGGGTTTTTTTTTTTAAATACTATTGTTGCCTGAGTTTTTCTTATGTTAAAAAAAATAAAATTGAATTAGATGGCGGCATAGCGTGGGTTACAGTGTAGTTGAAAACTAAGAGCACATGAAATCAAGGCAGTGGATGATTCTAATAAATCAAAAATTTGTCGTAGTTTTTTTGCCTGGAATAACATAAATGGACCGTTTTGACTGTGCTGGCAGCGTATTGTGTGGTGGCAGAGTCAGCTGACATTAACCTGTAAAATCCATCATTTTTGTTTCCTTGAAAAATCGTCTTAGAATATACTCTCACTGCTCCAAGTTATCCTCATCTTCACTTTCAAATAACGTCGTAACCACCTAATCTCTCTTCCTCTTCTTCAAATTAAAGCAAACAATAATTAATTAAAAAAATCATAAACTTTCAGTGATGGCTTCTCGTCTAACAACCACCGCCCTCTCTTTCCTCACTTACCTCTCGATTCTCTTCTCCTTCTCTTCATCTACAACAATTCTCCCTTCAAATTCTGATAAAGTTTCCCTGGCACTATACTATGAATCTCTCTGTCCATACAGTGCCAATTTCATAGTGAATTACCTTGACAAGCTCGTTGAAGATGACGATCTTCTCTCCATCGTTGATCTCTACCTCTCTCCTTGGGGCAATGCCAAAATCAGGGGAAATGACACCTTTGTTTGCCAGGTTCTTTATAAAAAAATGACCCTTTCGAGCTTTTATTTCATTGACAATTATCCAACTGAAAAGGTCAAATATTTTTTTGGGTAAGGAATTGCTAGGCTGCTAAATTTTGTTTATTTGATGTTTAAATTGCAGCATGGTCCATATGAATGTTTATTGAATACAGTGGAAGCTTGTGCAATTCATGCTTGGCCTAAATTGGTTAGACTTCTTGATTTCTTCAAGTGTGATTTGATTTGGTTTTTAGAATAAGTTTTGTGTGGTAAGTAAGGTACCCAGTATTGGTATTTGTGTGTTTTGGTTCTGTCTTAAAATTGTGATGTTTATGATGCAGGAAGACCATTTTCCTTTTGTTTACTGTGTTGAGAAATTGGTTTATGAGAGAAAGTACCCAGAATGGGAGTCATGCTTCGAAGAATTGGGTTTGGATCCAAAGCGTGTTTCCGAGTGCTATACTGGTGGATATGGCAATGAGGTTAGTTTACTGTTAGATTTATTATGCTTTTGAATGAATCAATTCAAGTTGTGTGAGGCAATTTTGTGTCACCGTGCTCTCTATGAACTAACAAATTAAGTTACCAAGAATAGATCTTCATATGTGGTGATTCCTCCTAATTTACAGTAATCAACAGTTGCTTTTTTAAGTTGTTCATTGAAATGTATGGACCTCGTATCTGGTTGATTAAGATGATTTGGTCTATTGCATATTAGCTGGAGTTTTATGTAGACGCACAATGAAGTTAAGGCTTTGATTTCATGATTGTTGATGTTAGGAAGCTCCAATAAATTTCGACAGTGATTTGTTACAGATTCTGATGACGATCTGAGCTTAGTCAGGGAAAATTGTCCTTTTCAATTTCCTGGGGCACAAGTAGGGAAACGCCTTTGATTGAAGCAAATGCATTAAGAAATTAGCTATAATCTTATGATACTTGCTACTGTGGTTTTATTTGCTGGATTGACTTTAAGGGGGTAAGAAAATAGTTTTGTTTTCTTTACCCTGCTATGAAGATGCTGCCTGGTTGGTTATAGGCAAAATACTAAACTCTGAAGCTTGGAAGAGAGAAAAGTTTGAATCATGAAGATGAAAAGTTGTGCTCGTTAGATATCTGAAGAACCAGCATACTGTTTAAAAGAGGGATAGTTCGGGCAGGCAATACATGGACAGTGAGGTGAAATTGAAATGGAATAAATATATTGAAATCCCTGTAACGATTTTAATTGCTTTAGACCTCTGTTTAATGCCTTGCGACAGTGAGGAAAGCCTGAAGCAATGCTTGAATCAAATGGTTCTAAGAGAAAAGCCCATGCAACTAGAAACCTTAGCTCTGATTCTGAAATTTCAATGTACGGTGATCATGTCATCTTCGGCATTTCTACCACTTGTGGCCTGGTTACCTGTATTTCATAAATGGTCATTGTCTTATACCGCATAAAGATAACTCAATGTTCTGCTGACTTCCTAATGTTTCCTTCTCTCTTTTGTCGTCATGTTATTTATTTGATGGTCCAAAAATTGTTTTCGGCACATAACTTATTGTATCTATATTTGGCACTTCTATGCAGCTTGAATTAGAGTATGCTGCTGAAACAAATGCCCTTCAGCCTCCACATAAATATGTGCCATGGGTGGTGGTGGATGGACAGCCAATTTATGAGGTTTGTTCTTTTAACTTCAACCATGAGAAATTTGTGTTGTTTGTCGACTACAAAATTTGTTCACCAAAACTTTCTGCATCCCGGTTGCAATTTTGCTATTTGTGATAATTGTTCTTCACTCATGAACCATTGATGATTGATCATAGGTTATTGATTTCTCTCTACTTTTTATTTTTTTTAGTTTTAGAGGATTACTTGATGGAATTTAGAAATTACTCTGTTGTGATTTTTTTAGGACTACGAGGACTTCATAAATTACATCTGCAAGGCCTACAAAGGCACTGCCACACCCAAAGCTTGCAGCAACCAATCTCGCCATTCCATCCCAAGGGCAAAAGCAAAATCAATCCCTCCAGTTTGCTACAGAGATACGATTGTATCAACATTATTGGAATCAGTAAGATCAGCAACATCATTGTGGATGCAGTAGATGAAGATCCGGGCTGCTTATGCATCTCGATTTTATTTACTTTCCGAGTTTGATTCCCTTGTTGTTGGCATTGTAGTAATGATGTCAAATTAGCAGTACTCAGGCGCATGTCTAAAGCTGTTTCCCCCCCTTTTCTCGACTGAGCATTATCTATCTATAGTCATCTACTACTTGATAACATTGTGCTGTGATTGTGGGATTGGGATATGGTTAGATGATAAGCTGCCGGTATATATTATCAATTGAGCTACAGGTATGTGTCTCGACGAATAATTGTAGCCTGTATTATGATGTTGCTTGATAACAGACGGTCCAGTGGTTGGTTGCATGGATCTAATATGAACCTATATAGAGATGAAGGCACTTGAGCGGAGCAGTGGATAGCCGATGCTAAGAATTGGAGTTCTGATAGCTCAGTTGAGCCTATGTTTACAAGATCACCTGTACGACTTACACATCAGGTGGAGGCGTGCCCATCGGAGCGGAACAATCCAGTAGTTCAGATTTTGTCATCACGATTCTATTCTCCACTAGCAAGACTTGAAAGCAGTAGCTGTTACACGCCTTTTGACATGGTCTTATATGCAGTAGCGCTTTCTGTCTCACCGACGTCGGGAATTTTTTGTTTGAGCTTGATTTTGGTTAAAGCAACCATCCGCTGAACCCTCTCATCTCTCCCAGATTATTTACACAGATTCATGGGAGTCGTGTTTAAACGTCGGCGAGGTTAATACTTCTTAAATTTTAAATAAAATCTTTAGCAGACCTCTCTCCCCCGTCGATATGTCCGAGTGATTAAGGAGACGGACTCGATATCTGTTGGGCTTTTCCTGCGCAGGTTCAAATCCTTCTGTCGGCGGCTTTTGCTTTCGTATTCGTGGAATGCTCTTATTCTTTGATGGGCTGATTGGTTCAAGCAATTGCCCTCCATTTCCAGCCCAAATTACCAGATCAAGGTTTGGACTTAAATATGCTGAGCCTACTACCAAGACCGTCCTGGCCTCTTTCTTTCTTTTTTTCTAAAAAAATTCAATTTTCCTCTTATGCTCCTTGGATGTCCATCCTCTTCCTCTGTTCAGGTGGATATGTTTTCTTTCGAGAAAAACAATTGAAGGGACTCTTAAAGACTGGTGACTGATTACTATATTCTTTCTTATCTATATTCTTTTTTAATGATAAAAAATTTCAAATCAGTTTTCATATACTAAGATGAGTTAAATTCACAATTGATTTCAACCTCAATAAATTAAACTGTACAAGTGACGGAAGAATGTCAAGATATCTATTTTTCTGTAGAAAAAACTAAACAATTATATGAGCAGATTTAACGAATAATTATACTTGGATTATAAGACAACATACAAATGTGTATATTTTGGATTAGATTTCGAATCATGTTTAACAGTGCACATATTATATTTATTATTCATCTAATCTAATAAAGTGAATTTACAAATAAAAATCTATCTAAAAAAAATATCTATCATGTTTCATGTTAAATTATCATCTTTACATGCTAAGTATATACATATAGCTCGAAATTAAGATTACAGGAAAAATAAATTATCTAATTCTAAACTCTTATCACTAACCATCTCCTAGATGTTTCAAATTATTGTTCATTAAAAGTATTGTTCATTAACACCATGAATATGCGCTATCGATTACGTGATATCATGATAATCTTGTGATCACAAACAATATAATTAAATGAATCAGGCACATCAATTTTCTCATGATTTTT
>Ga0307517_10013943_pt1 | contig 10858 bp, 8 predicted proteins | sample 23_EM_MG_FD_194515 | JGI IMG/M metagenome (GOLD analysis project Ga0307517, IMG submission 194515) | Populus trichocarpa ectomycorrhiza microbial communities from riparian zone in the Pacific Northwest, United States - 23_EM | ecosystem: Host-associated > Plants > Roots > Unclassified | place...
GGTGTCCAATATTCGACCTCCTTACGAAACTACAAAGGAAGCAATGGAGTTTGTTGCGGCAGAGTGTTCTCTGTCAGAAGAGGAACAGACGATTCTTTGTATTTACTATGGGAAACATACGACGGAAGCAGCTGCTTTGTCGCTTATGGGAGGTAGTCTTCGTCGCGCAGTTTTCAGAAAAGTCCTTGAGGGGCTACCTTCTGATTTTTTGTATTGGGTTCAAGGATGAATAAATAAGCATTCCTGTCACTGTAATAAACACAAATGTACGACAGGGAAGGCGGTGGTCACCGGAAAATTCCGAAACAGGACACGTCGTCAAGTGTCTGAAGTCCTGACAACCTTACGGAGTCCTCTGCCCAAAAAGGGAAATCTTTTATTAATTATCTATTTAGGTACTCTCACATCGGGGTTTCCAACATTTAAAAGCCTTTTAAATTTGATAGCGGAAATACCTGAAAAATGAACAAACATTTAAAATGTCACATGGGATGCCAAATATTTTTTGCACTGGCAGTAATACTAATAGTTTTGTATTCCCAATAAAATATAATTTGCTAAATGAGATTGCATATTTTTTCTTCAGTCATCATTTGCACGAATTTTAAAAGCTGAAATTTCCATATCTTTAGAAAAAATTACAATACCTTTACTATAAAATTTGCCAACAAGTAGATTCAAAATTATAAGTATTCAATTTGCGAGAAAAAGAATCTTACAGTTTAGCTATTCAGAATTATTTAAAACAAGGTAATTCCCACTACCTTAGTAGTGGGTTTTAGGGGCCCAACTGACGTCATATGGTGCAACAGGCCTAAGCACCGCCTATTTTGTGCAGTGGCCAAATTGGTGGCGAAATTTTTTTGAATTTTGACATCGCATTGACCCATTTTCAGAGCATTGTAAAGCGTCCTAAAATGCCAAAAATGAACACTTTTACTCCAATTTGTCAATTCCTGACAAATTATCCAGCCAAATGTCGCATTTATAATAATTATATAAGCTGATGTGTCCATATGAACTAGGGCGACGCTCCGTCGCGGGACCTGCTGAAAAGCTTTCTTTGGAAGTAACGGCTTTCTGTGTTCTAGCTACACACATTATGTACAGTATATAGCAGTCGAGATTTTGGAGTAAGTAATTCCATGTCGTAGCTCGTGATTTGTTAGTCGGATGGGTTTATTGTTAAAGGCCATGATCGTCGTCAATCTGTCCACAGAAGGGGACGTCGCGAACGGTACACGAGGAACCATTACGGCCATCATCCTAGACCCAAGAGAACAGCGCTCGGAGCCCGATGAAGAAGGCGCCATCAGACTAGTGTACCCTCCAGCAATGATTCTATTCGAACCGGACGGGGGTTCACAAATACCATCAGCGTTTGTGGACGGAAGGGTCCAGCATGCCATAAACATACCAAAAGAGCAGATACCCCTGACTCCCTGCGCCACTAACTTCACGGTAACGATGCCTGACGGATCGAAACTGTCGATTGGACGACGACAGTACGCACTGACAGGAGGTTATGCGTTTATAGACATCAAGTCACAAGGACAAACAATCGAGTTGACCTTAGAAACACGCCTACAGGCAAAATATCACCTCAGTGCTTATGTTGCTCTATTGCGAAGCCGAGGACGAAACCATACGTTTGCTAAGCGACTTCGATGACACGCTATTCAGGACACATCCGAATGCCGATTTAGAGGCCGAGATGCAAAGGCTCAGTATTCTAGCTGCCAGACTATCGTAATGCCTCCCCATTAGACCACAAAGGCTAGTATGTAATAACAGACACCTGAATCAGACAATACACGTAGGACCTTAGCATTCATTGAAGTTTTTAGCAGATGGCGTAGATAGTGTCTCAGGTATGATGTAGGTTTCACCGGCAAGGTGTAGAATTATATTGTTTTACATATATACCGCTTTATATATTGCCTCTTATTAGGGTTGCGGAAAAAAGTCGGTGGGGTACATGTAAGTAAGTATATTACAAAATTTAAATTTCCCTGATGTAAATAATGTAAATTACATCGTAAATTACATTTTTTACAGCGATCACGTGAGCATTTACCAGCTGACCGGTGCTCAAAACTCCCCATTTTCAGCCTCTTTGTCCAATCTTTGTCTACCAAAAGCGCCATGTTCACAGCGAATGTTCTTGCGTTCTCATTCCCTCATTAATTTCACAGCGGGCATGCCCACCTTGGGAATCGAATCCTCGACTCCTACCTCGGGACCTTCCTATTCTTGGTCTTCATTTGGTGAGAGTAGCCAAAAACAAAGGTCATTTTGATTTTTCACATCGAAATCAGCACGGCAAGAACGGGTGCCGCGAGAAGGCCACTCAGCCCTCCTTGTTCTTTTGTAGGAATTTATAAAAATAGGTTCGGACCGGTAGAGCAAGTAGGTCACCTGACCGATACTTATTTCCATTTTATACAGGTCGATTTTCCAAATATGTAAAAAAGTGGTAATTTACACGTAATTTACGTTGTAATTTACATTTTGTGAAAAAGTCGGACTTATTTCCGCAACCCTACCTCTTATGTCTTAGACAGCACGTGCTCACATGACGCGTGATCACATGTTTCCCAACACTCCCCCTCAAACCGTTGACAGGCCGAGTTCGTTGACGTGTCGTGTGAACTTCGGCTTTGTTAGTGCTTTGGTGAGTACGTCGGCGGTTTGTTCGGGATCTCTACAGTCAACGATGTTGACGTAGCCGTCGTTTACTAAATCTCTGACCCAGTGCCACCTGATGTCTACATGCTTGCTCCGTTTATGGAACTCGGGATTCTTTGCCATCGCGATGGATCCATTATTGTCCCCTAGGATGAGGATGGGATCTGTTTGGGGATATCCTAGCTCTCCATAGAGCTGGTACAACCACATGGCTTCGCGCGCAGCTTCGGATAGCGCGACATATTCTGCCTCAGTACTCGATAAGGCAATAGTGGTTTGCTTTTTCGATCCCCAGGTGATTGCGCCACCATTCGACATGAAGACGTATCCGGACGTGGATTTTCTGTCATCGGTGTTCGCGAAGGCTGCGTCGGAGAATCCGTAGACTATGTTGGTATCTGGTGGGCCAAGGTGACGGTTTGCGTGTGTGTGGTAAGTGATTCCGTAGTCTCTTGTTCCTTTTATGTATCGCAATAATCTTTTTGCAGCACCATAGTGCTCGAGACTCGGATTTGCGGTATATGATGCTAGCCGGTTTACTGCGAAAGCGATATCGGGACGCGTCGCTATTGCTAAATATTGTAGAGAACCTATGAGCGATGCATAATCGTTGCTTCGATTCGGCTCACGGATCTCTTTATTAGGTTCGAGTTTGTGATTTGGATCGAGAGGTGTGGATACGGGGTTCGCATGTTCCATCCCATATTTGCGAAGGATGGAGTCGATGTATAACGGTTGAGAAATCGTAAGTGTTTCTTTAGTTCTCGTGATTTCGATCCCTACGATTCGTGAAGGATCTCCTAGGTCGGTTACGTCGAAGATTTTCTCCAACGCCATTTTTAGGTTCGCCATTCCTTCATCCCATGTAGCGAAGAGGAGAAGGTCATCAACCCAGACCGTAATCGACCGGAATTTGTCCTCGTTTCGTTGAACATATGTGCATGGATCTGATTGCAACTTTTTGAAGCCGATATTCCGTAATTGCTTATCCAACTCTCTATTCCACTCGCGTCCAGATTGTTTAAGACCGTAGAGGGTCTTTCGCAGTCGACATACTCGTGATGTTCCATCTCCGAATCCTTCAGGTTGGCGCATGTATACGTTTTCCTGCAAGGTTCCATTGAGGTAAGCGCCCTTAACATCCATTTGTTGCACCCTTAAATCTTTGCAGGGTACAATCGACAGGATTGCACGGATGGTTTCCAATCGCACCACTGGTGAGAATGTGTCCGTATAATCAAATCCTGGCCGTTGCGCACATCCTTTGACCACTAGGCGAGCTTTATGTTTTTGCAATTCGCCTTGCTTGTTATATTTCTTTAGGAATACCCATTTATTAGGTATCGGCACAGCATCTGTTGGGCAGTCAACTAAGTCCCAAGTTCCGAAGTGCTCAAGCTGGTCAAGCTCGGCTTTGATCGCTTTTTCCCATTCGGGCCAATCTTCGAGGGTTTTTGCCTCTGCGACGGTCTTCGGATCATCTGTGCCTAGAATGGCATGGTAGGAATGTTGTAAGGGTGTTAACAGGTGAGTTTCGTCCTGTTCCTCGTCCGGAAATGGATCATTGAGGTATCGATAGTTTATTGGTGCCTTAGTCCGCAATTTTCGGCTTTGACTCGGGTTTTCTATATTTGCATTTTCCATTTGTCTTTTGTTTGTGTTTGATTCTGCTCTTTCTGGTTGTCGTAGCAACTCCTTGCTCTGCTCCCCCTCGCGCGGACCAGCGGGAAGAGACTCCAGCAGAATAGGTTCAGGCGTTGCCTCTCGTTCAGGCAATCGCCTGGGAAAGACATAGTTTCTCGAGGTGAGTATGTTCCTCGTTTGGGGGTTATAGAACTTGATTGATTTAGATCCGTCAGTGTACCCAACAAATATCTGTTGCTGTGACTTCGGGAGGAGTTTCGGCCTATCCTTGTGGCCTTGTATCAGGACATATACAGGGGAGCCGAATTCTCGGAGATGAGTTACATCAGGTTTAGTTCCATACCACTCCTGATAGGGAGTTGTATTCGACAGGGCTTTCGTTGGTACTCGTTCGCGAAGATATGCTGCGTGAAGAATTGCATATTCCCAGAGGAAAGTGGGTACGCTACGCGCTAGTAGCATCGCGCGTGCCAGCTCGACTAGCGTACGATTTAGACGTTCGGCTGCACCATTCTGGGAAGGTGAGTACCCGGCAGTTGGTTGTGCCTCTATACCGCGTTCCTGTAGCCATGCAAGGAGAGATTCATTCATGAATTCCTTGCCGCGGTCGAAACGAAAGGCTCGAGGGTTTCGCCCCTGTGTCCGTAAGTGTGTTACATAGTCCTTGATCGCTTGCGGTGCTTCATCTTTTGATTTGAGGAAACGAATTCGTGGGCGACGAGATGCGTCATCAAGGAATGTCTGGAAGTATAGGTTTCCGTGGATAGATTGCACAGAGCATTTTCCCCAAAGGTCTGTGTGTGTTAAATCCCCAGGCTTTGTTGATCTTGGCTCGGATTCGGTAGGGAATGGTTCAACGTGCTGTTTGGCCTGGATACAAGCCGTGCAGTCATACTTTGGACTGCTCAGATCTACGTCAAAACCTGTAGCAAGGTTCCCGGTCTGTAAACGTTGAAGGCCGCTCAACCCTATGTGTCCGAATCGTCGGTGCCATGTTTCCCAAGTTGCAGGTGCATCACGAAGTTGAAACGCCTGTGCCGAGGACGTTGCCTTGGCCTTGTATATGGTAAAATCATCCATTTTATATAGATTATTTCTGACTCTTGTGCCTTTAGCCATCTTTCGGCCATCTTTGGCAGTCAGTGTCAACCTCCCTTGGCTTGCGTGGTATTCACCACCGGCCTTGTCCCAACGACCAAGGGATAGGAGGTTATTCGGGTTTGATGGGATGTATAGGACATCCTCGAGAGTCAGGAAGTATGATTTCCCTTCGATGACACTCTGAATTTTGACTGTACCCCTTCCTTCGGCTTCAGCCTGTGCGTCGCCGACGCCACTCACATATTTTCGGAGTGGTTGGAAGGTTTGGAATGCTTCTCGCATGTTCGTTATATGCGAGGTGGTCGCAGTATCTGCGATCCAATCATACAAGCCAAAAACGATGTTATTGCCCTCCTTTGCGAGGGTTTGAGGGGTGGGTGAGCTATTACACTCATCTACATCCATAGTACTTGAGAAGACCATGTCATCTTCTTGTACTTCCTCTATTGTCTGATGGGCCTGTGCCCTTTTCTGCTTCTTGAATTTTGGTTTGTTTCGCTCAGCCTTTTTCTTTTGTAGCGCATCGTGTTCGTGGTCGCTATGGCCAAACCATCCGCATTTCCCGCATTTGGCCATGCCTAACCACTTACAGTTGTCCGTAATGTGATTGGTAAAACCACAATTTCGGCATCGCATGCCTCCGTTGGACGAACTGTGCTTCTTCGGCTCACTAATGCGATTCGCGAGGGGTTGGCTCGTGTTGTTGGAGTTGTTTGGAGCATAGGAGACCTGCATCGTGATGTCTGTGGGCTTGCGACTCTTGCGACGTGTGTATTCTTCTTTTATGATTCCAATAAACTCTTGAGAGCTTGATAACTTCTTAGGGTCATTCTCGACGGCCCCCTTGCGCCTCCCAACATACGGTTCGGTAAACGCGTCCCACGCACATGGGAGAGATGACGCAATGATGGTTTGAATTGTATATCCGTGATGCGGAAGTCTTCGTCGTCAAGAACATTGAGTCGCTCCCATTTCTTCTTGAGGCGGGTTAAGTGGTCAACGATGTCATCGCCATCACTCGCACATTGACGGAAAAGGTCGCGTTGAATGGCGATGGCTACCTGGTAGTCATGAGTCTCGTGGATTGACTCGAGACTCTTCCATATCTCGTGAGCTGTGTTTAGTCTGCTGACGTGTACCATTTGATCCTTGTTGATGTTCATAGTGATCAAAACCTGCGCATATATATCGTTAGCCCTCCAGTTGGCCAAAGACGGAGTGGCCAAAAGGGGATCAGGTGTTGGCAGTGTGCCGTAGACATATTCTTCGACGTTGCACAAGCTGAAAATTCGGCGGATCCTTTCGCGCCATACGATCCAATTTGTATCGTCGAGAGTGTCCTTCATCTTGACAATACTTGAGCTTACGTGCTCGATTTTCTGGATGTTCGGTTGTGTAGCATAAGCTACTGTAGTAGGCTGTTGAGACACAGCAGAGGAGCCACTGGCAGATGTGCCAGAGGGATTGTCGGGGCCCATAACCTTTTAGCAGATGGCGTAGATAGTGTCTCAGGTATGATGTAGGTTTCACCGGCAAGGTGTAGAATTATATTGTTTTACATATATACCGCTTTATATATTGCCTCTTATGTCTTAGACAGCACGTGCTCACATGACGCGTGATCACATGTTTCCCAACAGAAGTTACAATTAACGGCAATGGACCATCGGAGTGCTCAACAGAACGTGTTACGTAATACAACCAACATCCGTAGGGGCACCTGATCTAATAATATCTAATAATCTATTGGCTGCAGATATTGTTATGTAAGATTACATAATATAGCCTGGGAGGTACCTTGCTTTTCAGCAGGTGATATGGATTAAATTATGTCAGCTGGCCAATTACTTGTCAAAATAAAAAAACTTCATCAATTTTGATCCAAATAAAAATCGCTTTGGTCATTTTGTTCTACCAATGAAAATAAACGTTTTTACCAAAGGAATCGGGGAAATTTTGGTCACGTTGTTTTGCTTGCACAAAATAGGCGGTGTTTAGCACCATAGTTGGCAGATGCACTTTCGTCTCCTTTTACTCCCGATCATGCATGGATCACGTTTATCAGCTTACATACCGTCGTTATGTTATGCTATATTTCAATCTTGTTTCAATCTAGTTCTTATCGCTCTTTCCATAAACGATTTACAAATCTCTTCTAGTAGTATACTGTTCAACATAAACATTAAAATGTATAACAATGATTTGATACTTACCTCTCTATACATTAAACACCTGTACTTGTAATGACTGTGCCATACATTAGTAACCCAATCATGACAGACCAGTGTGTGAAATGACGAGTCAGAACAAAGAAGGTAGTGGGCATTGCCGCTTGCCGGCCCTACTGCCATTCTTGCGACATGCAATTGACCACTCAAGCTTCATGAAAGACGCTCAAGCGCTCATCGATCATCGCCCACCCATCACCCAATCATTGCCCACCTCAGCATAACTTACATTCCGTACAAATACTACGGCCCGAACTATCAAGCAAAAGTATCGATGTTGACGAGATATCAAAATTGAGGCCTGAGGGGCCATGGAAGGAGGAAACGCAATTCTTGAGTTTGGTCCATTCAAGTTTGTAAGTCTTTGACTTCAGTTTACTCTGTCGATTAACCACGTATAATCCAACACAACCCAGACATCCAAGGATCTCCATATACTAGTATAGAAGTCCGTGAATTGTTCGCCGCCACTGGACTCTTGAGTTTCTGGATCCTTGGACACGGGACACCTGGATTCTGGGACACAGGAATCTGGGGATTCCATCAGTATCGACTACTGCGTGTTGGAAATGTAGGTTAGTTCATCATTTTCCTCAATGACACCGCATTTGAGGTCTCCGGAGTCAATCGCGGATGGCTCATCGAGTCTTACTCTGAGTATTGCCCTGACGGACAGTAGTGTGGGTTGCAAGAGGAGAGGGGGTTCAAGGACAATAAGGGCAACAGGGCTATGGTCATTCAGGAAATTGTAGCCAGTAGGTCACATTTGTGAAGCACGCTGCACTCATCATGATGTATTCAGATATCCAGCAACTTTGACAGGTTCACGCAGCGTGTAAAGTGCTGGACTTCCAACGGTCACCGCCTCCCCGAACGTGCTGCCATCATGTTGGTGAGTTCCATTATCCCCGTCATCGTCGTCTTCGTCATCAGAATCTGTGCTGCCTGCGTCATCCCCATCGCCTTTACTTCCGAAATCGGGGTTCTCACGACTTTCTTCAACAGGTCCCCCAATGGCCTTCACTGTTTCACCGTAGTATGCTTCCAACGGTCTCGAGCTTTTGTGTCTCGTGGCTCACGGAAACGGTTGGCTTCAAGGAAGATGATGGGAGGGACATGATGGACACGTTGGACAAGGTGCTTGCAGACGAGGAAGCGGCTGACCGCAAAGGTCGGACAGGTACGTCCATTAGATCGATTTAGCTGCGAAGTTTCGGAAAAGGAAAGTTGCAGATAGGCGAGTTTATGCTGTGTTGTCCACTGGCGCGAGCGACGGAGCGATTCAGGCGACCCCGCTTCTTAACCCTCTCTCTATGACACCCCGTAAGCCTAATCCATCGCCAACAATCCGGAGAAGTCCAATCAAATCTACGTTTGTGATCGATGAGGATGCCGCCGTTGCTCGCACGCCTGACTTGCCCTCGGCGAAAGTACTTGGTAAACGTAGAGCTGTCGATCCCCCACCAGAATTGCGATTTCGGTCTGATCTGGCTTCGTTACTTCCATCCGCACACGTTACCTCGCCTGACCGTCGTATTCAACTATCCTCCGATGAAACTATGGCCTTCTTTATTAATTATTGTCCATCTCCGGTCGTGACGCGTTCGCCAACACATCATGACAGTGCTATCTCACCTCCGGTCGATAATTTACCATTAGGCTATAGAGGGCTATATTCGAGCCCTGGTCATACTGCTTCCACTACGAATGTCCTTGACGGGCAACAGCAACCGGCGACTATGTTATATCCCTTGAATACCTATCCCGATGCAACAACCGACGTTGGATATTTTCCAGATAATTTCTTCAGCGAACGGCCTCTTGGTTCTGGGCCTCTTGGTTGGTCTCCCTTCCAAGCCTCCCTCTTTACATCTCCACCGTCTGAACCTAGTTGTTCCTCTAGCCTTGAACTGCCTTCGCCGCCTGTTCTCCTCCAGAAATCGCGAACACGAATCGTCTCATCTCCTCTCCCTCGTTCTCCAAAGCTTGTCATGTCCCACGTCTTGGTCCCTCCGCTTTCGAGGCCTAAATCTGACTATGTCAAATTGTCTAGCCTCGTACCACTGTCTGTTAAGAAACCCCGTTTCAATTTAGCAGAAGGTGATCTCAGAGAGGCTTTGGAGTCCGCATGGCAACAAACCGGAACGCTGGGCGTTCACCCGAACTTTACGAGGGCGGAGTCCCTTCGAAGAAAGGAAACAGAAAAAACTACGTGCGAACATTTCTGCGTCATCAGGTTCTCTCGCACCTCGAGATCGTGATTCCATTTTCGTCAGGAAACCGGCGGGGAAGCGATCTCGAGTTGCTGGTGACGATGAACCTATCGCTCGGAGAAAGAAACGACCTCACGATGTTATCGATTTGACACTCGACTCCTGCTCGGAGATTCTTGAAGAACGAAAGCCGACGCCGATTCACCCTCAAGAAGCGGAATCGCGGCTTAGAATCAACGTCGCTGATCCTGTCCCATATAGCGCCTCGGTTTACAATATCCGTTTCTCTCAATCTGTGAGATTCAAAGAATGGTCTCCAACAGTTTCTCTGATAGGCCACTCAAGAAATTATGTCTTTTCGACGTCCATGGCACCTTAATTTCCGCCAGACATGTATCCTTGTCCAAAGTTGAATATCCACGTCCATTGATCACTTTCTTGTGGGCAGGTTGCATCGCCGCAAATGATAGAAACTCTGCGCAAACTGAGGAAGAAGCTGCGAATCACGTTGGACCTGCTGCCATACCAGTTACGTTGCTGGGTTTGTAAGTGGTCCAAATACGAGGGTCTTTGTCTCGTAGTCGTACCCATCCGTTTTGTTTTGTGTGAAAACGCAGCCGATCAATCATAAAATTATACCAAATGTTCAAAATCAGCTTCTACCGCGATTTGAAAACACACATGTCATAGATGTCCTTAAAGAAACTCATGAGTAATGTTCGATATATTCAGATGACTGGCATGTCTCTCCAGCCGTTACTACAAATCACAATTACCTGTTTGGAATATTTATCAAAAATACATAAGGCAATCAATTGTAGTAGAAGTAAGCAAGGATCACAGATTCAGAGTATAGTGATATGTAATGCACCTCCATAGTGTTGAGCGGACAGAAACGAACGGGGAAGCAAAACGGCTCGAGAGAGCCAGTCAATTTTCGTAGCACATTATATACGTACAAAACAGGTCCGTGCACTATCTACC
>Ga0307517_10013944_pt1 | contig 10858 bp, 4 predicted proteins | sample 23_EM_MG_FD_194515 | JGI IMG/M metagenome (GOLD analysis project Ga0307517, IMG submission 194515) | Populus trichocarpa ectomycorrhiza microbial communities from riparian zone in the Pacific Northwest, United States - 23_EM | ecosystem: Host-associated > Plants > Roots > Unclassified | place...
TCTTTACCATTACAATATATATATATATATATATATATATATCATCATCAAAATTAAATATTTTCATGTGCTGGCTAGGCTACATTTCTATCGTTCACTAGAGAACACGTATGTGCGTGGGCTATATATAATATATTAAATACTCTCCTCTTAAAGGGGTCCTAGACAACAAGTTGCCATGTGCATTATGATCACATATTGACTTTCTGAATTCAAAAAGTTTATCTGCCGTCATAAAAGATCGAGACCCATAAATATAATTATCTGTTCCTCCATTACTGTTTCTGTTACAAGTTTTCCTTCCCCTAGCTAGAGAGGGTGATCACTTCAAAGCTATATATAAATAAATCTCACTAGCTACAAAACCCTATCTGTAGAGCAAAAACTCTTGCAATATTTCTCTCATATCATGGCATCCAACCCTTTTTCGAGCTGTCTAATCGATACGAGCTTTGATCTCGACGAGGCCCTAACCCTGCCTCAGAATTTAAGCCAACAAATCACATATTCAAACTCTACCATTGTAGCTGATATGCCCACGGCACTTACTACAGGTGATGCTGTTTGCGCAGTTTGCATGGAGGGTTTCCAGTCAGGTATAGGCGGTAAAAAAGTCCCATGTGGGCATGTCTACCATGAAGCTTGCATCTCCGCCTTGCTCTCCCACCGCCACTCTTGTCCTCTCTGCCGCTGTGACATCTCCGGCTAGCTACTGGGCAATAAGAAAATTTTAATTTGGTCTTGTCTTGGCTTATAAGACTCGCAGTTTTGAGATGATTTATGTTCTACTAGCCTAATCTATAGCCATACTTACTTTGATGGTAAGTACGGAATATATGCGTCGATAATGTAAAATTCGTGCTCTTTTTTATTTTGTGCTGAAAACTCCGTCTCTCAGAAAAATATTTACGGATGAAAAAAGTTCCACCGGAGATGATGAGCGTAACCATCCTGTTTTCTGTCATGAAACTAAAGATTACCTTCTAAGACAAGAAAATAATAAAACATGATATCAATAGATGGTCTTGGAACCCGCTATCAATGAAAGATACAAAGCATGCGAGATAAAAAAAAATAATAATTAAAGAAATATTAAAATTATATATCCCTCACTTACTCTATCCTTCCACTAGATGTCATCAATTGTAATCACATTGAAAACAAAAGAGATTTGAGAGATCTAAAAGTAAAAAATCACATTGAATAATAAATAATAATAAAAAAAGGTCACAATATTGTAAACTTATAATTGGTTACATTTTCCAACATTAATAATTTGCTTATAATCTTGGTAGCCCTTCTTATCTCACCAACTTAACCCCTCATTGCAACATTAAAGTAAACATAGTGATTCATTCCAAGCAAAAATTCCTATTTTAACCCAAAATGCTTGTCATAAATTTATTTTAATTTTATTGATATCTATTTTCAATGTGTTTTGAGAATATAAAAATTTCTAAAAAAAATATGTTTTCATTGCAATTCAATTAATTTACTTTCATTTCATAATTTTCTTAATAAAAAAAAAGGTTGGGGAGTGAAATGATAGGCAATTAAGAAAATAGAAACCGAGATAACAGGGGATCAGATAACATAATAGGAGATCAAATTAATTAGAAAAGGTAAAAGATTAAAAATAAATAAGGATCATCTTACATAAAAGTAGAGATTTAAGTAAAATTAGAAAGATCGCAATTGATTTGGACCATAAAAATTTAAAGAAGATATTTTGAGAATACCAATTTATATGAACAATAAAGCTCCTCTCTTCTTCTTCTTTTTTTTTCGCCTTTTTTTTTTGCCCTTTAATTTCCTTTCAATTTAATTTTTTTTATTTTATCCTCATATATTTTTAATAATTTTTTTCGTCACTTTTACACCGACCAAATTGATTGGATCACATCAAGAAACCTCTTATAATAGTTAGACAAGAAGTCAGATGGAGAGATTTTTTTTATGTTGATTTCATTCTCTCTTTTTTCAATTTCATCCTCAAAATTAATTTCAATTAGTGAATGCAATTTCAAGTTTATAAACATTGATGCTGCCAAAATCATAACATCGGTGATGAAATCATTGATGAAAATTTCATTGTTTCAATAGAGTTAGGTTTTCGAACATTTTAAATGGGAACCTATAATTGATGCATGGTTCGAAAGGTTTATGTTTAATATTAACTTAAATATTTTTTTCTTATGTTAATTAGGTTAGTTTATTAACTTATTAATGAAAATTTTCTTGTACAAATTTTAATCGCAAGAAAACAATTGAATGTGATAGAGCTGACAATGCTATTATAAGGAGGTTTTGAGAGAATCACGCTACAACTAGGTAAGATTGAAATCAAGATAAAATTTTTTAATCCTTTATTCAATTTTATTATTCATTTACTAACAAATAATTCATTTGTACCATATAAGTTGCATGATTTTTTATTCAAGGCACAAAAGAAAGCCAAAAAAAATGTGGAAGAAAGAGAGCTTCCAGGGCTGGAATGAGGTGGTAGTTTGGAAGGATTGTAGACCTCCGTAAGTCTCAGAGGCCGTGTGGGTAGAATATATTCATCACGTGATGTCCGATTGCATCATGCGATGATCACACTCTGGTGCAGAGAATTGGAATCGGCGTGTTCACAATTCCAATACCACAGACACCAACGACTCCATTCCATTCATTTCGCATGTGTAGTGGATGTTAATATTCTTTTTTAATTACATCCATTTTTTGTTTTTTGTTTTTTTATAAATATATTTAACTAAAAACAATTTTCTCTTGCAAGATACGACTCTTGGACGCGAACCGAGCCCGATGGAGCTTTTTGTGGAAATGCATGTACGAATTGATGACCACTAAAAAGGGGTGCAACAACTCATAGATAACCGAGCTTAGTACCACAAAAGAATTTAAATAATTAGAAAGATTATCTGTCATTTATTAAATTTGCCTATAATAAGAGTGCGCATTCTACTATTGATGATTCTCCTTTTGAGATTATCTATGAGTTTAATCATTTGACTTTTTTGGATTTGTTTCCTTTTCTTATTGATGAAAGGGTTGGTCTTGATGAAAATAGAAAAATATAGGTAGTAAAGGCTCTTTATGAGAATGTGAGGTGGTAAATACAAAAAAAAGGAGCAATATACATTCAAAGCTAGTAAAGGATGAAAGAGAGTTATTTTTAAACCAGAAGATTGTGTTTGAGTGCATATGCAAAAGTGAGATTTTCTCAACATAGAAATCTAAATTGATGCCAAGAGAAAATGAATCATTCCAAATCCTTAAGAAAATTAATGATAATTCTTATAAAGTAGATCTACCAAGTGAGTATGGTGTAAGTGTTATTTCAATGTTTTTTTATCTCTCTTTGTTTGATGTAGGTGATGATTCGTGAACTAATCCTTTTGAGGAGAGGGGATGATACGATCGAGACTATACTAAAAGATCCATTGCAAGTTCCAATTGGACCAATTACAAGGTCAAGAGAAAAGAAACTTACAGATGCATTCAATAGGCTTATTCATAATATTTGAGACAATGTGGATTTCAATGAGGCAACATCAACAAATAAAAATTAAACCATAGTCAATTTAATTCATGCATAAAAAGAGCATGATCCATCATTTCTCGGGTTTATTTAAATTTGGTATCATGGGCTTTTCTTTGGGGGGGGCGGGGCTTGTGGCATTATTAAAGAAATTTAATTAAAGAAGTTTTTTTGTTTGATTGGAATATCAAGTGGCGACATGTCTAATTGGCCAAGAATTCTTTTCAAGCAAGGATCTTATTCTACATCTAATTTTTCTAATTTATCATAGGTGCAAATTAGGGTTTTAATTTAAAATTATTATTATCTAATTTCAATTTTTTGGGCTTGATTTGAGGAACTTTAGGCTTTATTTTTATTTTGGGTTAATGGTAGTCCATTAAGTCAACTAAGGTTTATTGTTTTAAGTATAAATACAATTGTAGAGATATTATTTTTTAAGTTATCAAATATATTCTTTCCGCATATAGTGTGTGTGTGTGTGTGTGTGTGTTGTGAGAGATTTCTCTTGCTTTGGCTCTTCAAATAAGTTCTCTTGACTTATAGAAGAATTAATAAATCTTCATGGAGTCTTTCATACTTCTCATACATGATTTTCTATAATCATTGGGTGAGAGTTTGATTACTTATAGTTTTGATGTCTTGGTACAAGTTATTATTGTGTCAAGCTCAATTCCAAACCTAATCTTAGCTTTCTTGGGAAGAGTCAATTTGATTTTGAGTTTTTAGATCTTTATATCCATAGGGTTCACATTAAAGCTAGATTTGAAAGCTTCAAATAAATATTTTCTTAATTGTCTTTGGAACTCTTCTCTAAAAAATAAGTTCATCCTTGTCCAAAATAAAAGACCATCTAAGAAGAACCTAGACCATCATATCACTGATATAGCACCCCTAAATAAATGCCTAGCTACCTATCCATTTGTGAGTGTGAGCATGTGAGTGTAATGAAAAAAAAGAAGAAATAAGCAAATGAGGGACATAAAAAGACTAGTAATGTGGTGTGTGAGAGTGAAGAAAAAGAAAAGTGTGTATAAGTGAAAAAATATGACATGAGTAGTCTATAAGTGTAGCTTTATGAAGTTGGTGCAAGAAAGAAAGATAAATGTTATGATTGTGAGGAAAAAAACACTTGCATAGTTTAAGTATTTATGCATGCCACGAGTGTTAGTGGGTAAGTGGCTTAAGTGGTGTTAACTTTAATTATTAAATAGAGTGTCTTATATGTGAGTGTGAAACATCATTAATTGTGATGTATTGTATATTTGTAACAACTTAATAAAATTTCAGTGTTTATTACCCACCACTACTATTGTTCTAAATCCAATAAGTGATATCAAAACTTTTGGCCAATATTCATACTCAACACATTGTTCATGGTATTTGATCATTAGTTCTCATTTCTATATATTTTATTAAGGAAATTGACAAATTAGCTTATTGCTTTACTAAAATTTAACTTGTAGAGACATTCATGCAAATAAATATACTAGTTTGAAATTGAACAAAACTCCATTACTAAAAGATAGTATGGTTATGTTCAGGAAAAAAAAAAAGAGTATGATAATAGAAAAAAGCTCATGTAGGAATGTATGATAGGGATTGATACTTAATACCTCTGAGTCTTGTGGAAGAATTCCTCTTTCAACAAAATATTAATGATATTTTGCTAATGAAATCGTGGTTTCTGAAAACCAGCAATGAAAAGAAGTAGGTTATGTCTTTTCAAATAGTGTCTTATTAAATAATTTAATGATAAAATTCCAAAATAGAACTAAGAAATTAAGGGAAAAAATGGCATATTATCATAACTTCAATTGTAGCTTATTAAATAGTGTTTTATCTTTCTTTTTATTTTATATTGCTTTACATTACAACTTTATTTACTTTCACACATGGGAGTAAAACAAATAAATATTTTAGGGTTTGACATCTAATTATTTTCATACCTTGTTTAATTTAACAAGGTTGCTTCTTATTTCTACTTAATATTCAGTTTCTAATTGCAATTTGTTTTTATTTATTAGAGGGGAGAAAGAAATAATAAGTAGGGTAATTGATCTAAAATTCTCCTTCAAGATCAGCACATATAATTGTATTTTAGTTTTGTTACTTCAATCCGATGGAAGTGGGATTTTCTTTATAGATAAAGAAGATAAATAATTAGAATAAAGATACTATAACAAGGAGAATAGGCATCCTACAATGAAAAAGACCAACAAATAAATTAAAGTCTTACCAAAATACCAACAAATATATATATCTGTGTGTGTGTGTGTGTGTGGTAATAAAGTTTTGAATGTTTGTGATAACAATTTTCTTAGAAGATAAACATCCTTTTTAAGTTGTAGACACACCCTCTCTCCATCCACAATATCATTCAAGGTAACCACAAAACAATATGCCTTAATAAAAACACTACATTCCTTCCTTGCAAACCTACCATCTATGTTGAAAACAAACCTTCGACCATACTTTAAACTATCCAAACCATTTCTTGCATTGCCTAGAAGCCTGGCCTGATAGATGTGACCTTTATGTGTCTCCGTAAATTAGGTAATCATTGAGGACATTGAGATACAAAATAATCATATGCATTGGCTCATAGAAATTATGCATGTGCAACAAGACCATAAACCTCGTAAAACAACCACGACCGACAATCTAAATAGACAACATCTAACATGATATTTTTCTATATGGAATTGGGGTTCCCAAGTGAACCAATCCTTACATAGTGAAGGGTCTTGCTAACAAGTATTACCCTTTAAAAGAAATAAAAGTTGGAACAAATGTATACAAGCAAATCCCTCCGCTCAAAGCACTTAGAGAGAGAGAGAAGTGTTCCATTACTTAATTAGTAATTATCGACTAAGGATCAACAACTTTTGTCAAGTTGAAGACATGTCTCAATTTTGTAACGGTTATTTGTAATTCCAGTCCTAAATTCTATTAGTACATTACTATATTATTGTTAGTGTTATGTTATAGGTCAGATTAAAATTTTCTTTTAGATGCAAAATATATCCAAGTGTTGTTAATATATTTTTTAGCACAGAAAAAAAAAATAAACTAGATGGGGATTGATCCGATGTAGTCTGGTCGACTTGGAAGATCCAAAAACATATTGGATGACCAATAAAAATGTAGTTTGACTAAAAAAAATCAAGATAATATTTTTCAAAAAATATTGAAACGAAATATATTAGATCAATTCAGATCAACTCAGGTAAACATTCCAAAACTGCAACCCAGGTCATGAGACTCTGATAACCCTATAGAAAGTAAATTAAAAAAATAATATAAAACTCAATTCTCAATCAACCTAATATTGAATGATAAAATTAAAAACAAAATTCAACTAAAAAAACAAGTCGAGTCAACCTAGGTTAACTTACCAAACCTCAGTCATGAGACTAGGATAACCTCATAAAAAGCAAATCAAAACAAATTATGAAGCTCAATTTCTATTAAACCAATGTTGAAGGATATAATTAAAAAAACACCAAAGTCAATCGACCAAACTCGAGACCCGGGTTCTGAGATTTGGATAACCTCATATAATGAAAACTAAAACAAATTATGAAACCTAATTCTCAATCAACCCAATATTAAAGGATGAAATTGAAGAAAAAAAATAACTAAAAAAAGGATAAAAAATTTGAGTCAACCAACCTAACTTTCAACCCAGGTCATAAGATCATGATAATCCCATAAACAATATGAAGCTCAATTCTCAATCAACATAAGGTTAAAGGATTAAATTGATAATAAAATAAAAAGGATAAAATAATGACTCGAGTTAACTCGAGTTAACTTGCGAAACCCAGGTCAGGAGACCTTGCGAAACCCGGGTCAGGAGACCGAGATAACTCCATAGAAAGAAAATCAAAAGAATTATAAATTTTAATTTTCAATCAACCTAATGTTGAATAATGAAATTGAAGAAAACATATTCAATTAAAAAAGGACAAAAAAAACCGAGTCAACTTGGCTAATCCGTAAAACTTGCGACTCGAATCATGAGACTATGATAATCCCATGAAAAGCAAATAAAATAATAATTATGAAACTCAATTCTCAATCAACTCAATGTTGAAAGATGAATTTGAGAAAAAAATATTAAAAAAAGGATAAAAAATTACCCGAGTGAATACGGCTAACCCGCAAAACTCGTGACCTATGTCATGAGACTGTGATAACTTTATAGAAAAAAAAAATCAAAATAGATTATGAAGTTTAATACCCAGTAAACTTAATGTTAAATGATAAAAAATTTTAAAAAATAAATTTGAAATTATAAAATATCCTAAAAGAATTTAAAGATCAAAGTGAAAAATAACTTGACATTTCACTATTTTGCTAGAGTGAAATGCCGAGGGTTTTTTAGAATAAGTTAACAAAGTAATTAATAATTTTTTTTTGTTACTACTAGTTAAATAAAATAAAATAAAATAAATCAAATGCACGTGCACAAAAGGCCGAAGGACATAAGGCTACAAGGTGCTTCATTATATTCCTAAAGCATACTACATAAAAATATACTACACTCTAATTTGCAATCTTATCACCAATTTAAGTTCATGGACCTATCTTAACTAACAGTGTCTGTAGTGTACCAAAGCAATCCATGGATGGGATGATGGACGTGACCAGTGGCGGAGCTAGAATTATTTGTTAGAGGGCGCCAAAATTAATATAATAAGATATAATATTTGTTTCTCTGAATATTCAAACCATGGATAACTTTTGACCCAATAAGACTGAAATTGACGAGGATGTTTTTTACCAGTCAGCAGATATTCAGACATTAAAGGTTGATATGGTCCCAGATTAATGTATGCCCTTTGAATTTTATCTTGTTGATTAACCGAATATTCCTAAATTTGAGGATGATTACTTGGATTTCTAATTAAATGAGCAATGTCAATTCTGGTAAGAGGTTGCTCACTAATCAACGCAGATTTTTTGTAAATTGAAGCACATTGGGGCTGCTCAACCATAACTTCAATATTACACATTGGAGTTGGTTCACTAGGCTGTGAGTCATAAATATTTTTTTTTCAAAAAAAGAATCAATTCTTCTTATTTTGTTCATGGTTCAACCTAAGATCAAAACATATATCGTAAGAAAAAATTGATAATTTTGATGGCTCTGCTAAAAACAAAACATAAAAAAAATCCAAACATAATAAAAACAAACTAATAAAATATATCTAATTAATTAGAAAAAAAATCATTATAACAAGAATTCAAAAAAACAATTGGTAGAACTAGCAGATCTGAGAAAAAAAAGGAGCAAAAATGGTAGAATTATAAAAAAACCTCATCAAATTATTAACAAACATCTTAAAACAAAATAAAAATAGATTTTAAATTTAAATTACCTTATTTTGTTTGATAAAAGATAAATTAATTAATGACTTTGTTTTAATTTTTTTACAGAAAAATTTTGCTCGTAATTTATGTTTTTATTTCTCTGTTTGATCGGCTGCAGGATTTATATTAGTATAAATTGAAGGTACTTGGCTTTGTTTTTTATTTCACAAAGCAATTTTTTTATATTTTTTTCTGTCCACGTATGCCAATATGCCAAGAGTAAATTGAAAATCAGTAAATTGAAGGTTTGGCTTTGCTCTTTATTTCACAAAGCAATTTCTTTATATTTTTTCTGTCCACGTATGCCAATATGCCAAGAGTAAATTGAAAATCAGTAAATTGAAGGCTTGGCTCTGCTCTTTATTTCACAAAGCAATTTCTTTATATTTTTTTCTTTCCACGTATGCCAATATGCCACCTTAATCTCTGGGTAATGAAAAAAAATTAAAATGTTTTAGGGGGGCCCGGGCCCCTGCTTGCCCCCCCTTGCTTCCGCCCCTGGACGTGACCTGAATAAGGAAAGTTTGCAAATTTGACCATTCTAAGCGAGTAACTACAAGAAAAGGCCAAAATAAGAAGAAGCAATTCCTGCTAATGAGACTAAGAAAAATACACGTATTATATACGTCAGAAATTAAATTAAAGAAGCCCAAAATTAAAATAATGATTGATATGAATGAAAATGTATAACCATACAAAGCTATACTAGTTGTCAAAGGTTATAAACAAAGATAATTGGTTGACTTTGATGAAATCTTCTTCCCAATAACTATGTTGAAATCCATAAGAATTTTGCTTGCTATAATTGCATATCATGATTATAAGATTTGAAAAATAGATATCAAAATTGTATTTCTAAATGGAAATCTTCAAAATATATATATATGAAATAACCTATAAGTTTTGAATGTAAGGAATTTGCCAACAAAGTATGCAAGCTATAAAAATCTATTTATAGACTTAAACAAGCTTCAAGGAGTTGAAATATTTATTTTTATGAGATAATCAAATAGTTTAGTATCATAAAAAATATGGATGAGCCTTGTGGTTATATGTAGATGACATATTATTAATAGGAAACAACATTACTTTACTCAAGTTAGTAAATATTTGGGTGTCCAAGAATTTCTCCATGAAAGATATGAGAGAAGCAACATATATAGTGAGAATAAAAATATATAGCGATAAATAAAAAATGTTGCTTAGATTTTTCATATCCATGTACATAGACAAGATACTAAAACAATTTAGCATGGAAAAATCCAAAAAAGAATACTTACCTTTTTCGCATAAGATACATCTCTTTAAAGATATGTATCCTAAAACATAAATTGAGAGAGATAAGATGGAAATGATTTTATATATTTCGAATATAAGATCCATAATGTATGCAATGCTATGTATAAGATCAGATGTATCTTATACTTTAAGCATAACAAATAGATACTGATCTAATCTAGGTGAAGGTTACTAAAAGATAGTTAAAAATATTCTTCAGTACTTGAGAAAAACTAATAATGTTTTAGTGATTTATGGAGGAGATGAACTAGTAGTTCATAGTTATTTGGATGTTAGTTTTCAATCAGATATTGAAAATAAAAAATCTAGTTTAGTTATATTTTACTCTAAAAAATCAAAGTAGATTCTACGACTAAAGTTGAGTGCAACTATGCGTTTGAAGCATAGTTTTTAAACCCGACCCGGTGATCAACCCGGTATAATAATTGGGTCATGGGTCAGATGGGTTGACCCGGGTTAACCCGGGTCAACCTAGAAAAAAAAAAAGAATTCCAATGCAACGCCTTACCAGCAGCTTCAAGCATTCCTGGTCTTAGTGTTTAGTCATTTTACGCTTTCATCAATATGTACATGTTGAACAATAACAAATTATTAAACTACATCTTATATATTCTGCAAAATGCAGGCTTTTATTGC
>Ga0307517_10013945_pt1 | contig 10858 bp, 7 predicted proteins | sample 23_EM_MG_FD_194515 | JGI IMG/M metagenome (GOLD analysis project Ga0307517, IMG submission 194515) | Populus trichocarpa ectomycorrhiza microbial communities from riparian zone in the Pacific Northwest, United States - 23_EM | ecosystem: Host-associated > Plants > Roots > Unclassified | place...
TGTCGAGGGCGCGGTGCCCGACAGCATCGACGGGCGGTTCGACATGATCGCCGCGGTGCTCGCGATGGTGATGCTGCGGCTGGAGAGCGACCCGGCGGGCGTGCCAGCGGCGACTCACCTTGCCGAGTCGTTCGTCGACGACATGGATCCGCAATTGCGCGAGATCGGGATCGGCGACTTACTCGTCGGCAAGCATATCGGGCGGATGATGGGGATGCTCGGCGGGCGGCTCGGTGCGTATCGCGACGGGATCGCGGCGGGCGACCTCAAGCCGGCGTTGGTCCGCAATCTGTATCGTGGAGACACGCCGGCGGACGTGGCGCTGGCACATGTAGAGGGCGAGTTGCTGGCGCTTCGCGAGGCGGCGGCGGGGGTTTCGGTCGATCGGCTAATCGACGGCGAGCTGCCGTGAAGGCGCCCGAATTCTCGCGGCCCGAGCGGATCGACACGATCGGCGAGCCGCGCACCGTGATGATCGAAGCGGACGCGGAAGAACGCACGGCTCTGGCCAAGCGATTCGACCTGATCGGCCTCGACTGGCTGGCGGGCGAATTCACAATCCGCCGCGAAGTGGCCGGGATCGCGGTCGAGGGCCGCGTCACGGCCGCGCTGACCCAGGCGTGCAGCGTGACCGGCGACCCGCTGCCGGCGACGATCGACGAACCGGTCGCGCTGCGCTTCGTCGCGGCGAGCGATGCCGCGGTTGAGGAAGTTGAACTCGACGACGGTGACCTCGACGTAATCCCCTATGATGGCGTCGCGATCGACCTGGGCGAAACCGCCGCGGAAACGATGGCGCTCGCGCTGGATCCCTTCCCGCGCGGGCCCGGCGCCGAATCGGCGCTCAAGGCTGCCGGCGTGATCAGCGAAGAGGAAGCCGGGCCGTTCGGTGCGCTGGCCGGGCTGAAGGATAAACTGGCCGGAAAACAGAGCGGTTGATCGCGTAGTTACAATCACGCCGTCGCCTCGCCAGCCGAAGCCCTTTTTGGTATATCGGCACGCCCTTCGGGGCAGCCGCTCGGCACCAGGAGAGCATGCCATGAACACCGCGCTCGATGAAGCCAAACTCCACGCGTTCGTTGGCAAGATGCTGGGCGATCTCGGTGGCGCGATGAGCGTGCCGACCGTTCGCATCGGCCACCGGCTCGGCTTGTTCGATATCCTGCACCAGGGACCGGCGACGGCAGCCGAACTCGCCAGCCGCGCCGGCGGCCTGCACGAACGTTACGTCCGCGAATGGGCGCTCGCGCAGAGCGCCAACGGCTATGTCGACTACGATCCGCAGGGCGAGTCGTTCAGCCTTTCACCCGAGCAGGCGATGGTGTTCGCCATCAAGGACAGCCCGGTCTATCTGCAGGGCGCCTTCGAGCTGGCCGCCGCCGCGATCGAAGCGGAACCAAAGGTCGAGGAGTGTTTTCGGCGCGGCACGGGCATCCGCTGGGGCGATCATGCGGGGTGCCTGTTCTGCGCGACGGGGCAGTTCTTCCGGCCGGGCTATGTCAACAATATCGTCCAGAACTGGTTGCCGGCATTGGATGGCGTCGAGGCCAAGCTGCGTTCCGGCGCCCGCGTCGCGGACGTCGGCTGCGGCGTCGGATTCTCGACCTTGCTGATGGCCGAAGCCTATCCGAACAGCAGCTTCGTCGGGTTCGATTTTCACGAACCGTCGATCGCCGACGCGCGCGGCCATGCACAGGAGCACGGCCTCGCCGATCGCGTGCGCTTCGAAGCGGTCGCGGCGAAGGACATCGCCGAGCAAGGCTTCGACCTCATCACGATGTACGATTGCCTGCACGATATGGGCGATCCGCGCGGGTGCGCCACGCATATGCGCCGCATTATGGCCGACGGCGGCACGTGGATGATCGTCGAGCCCAATGCCGGCGACACGCCCGCCGACAACATGAACCCGGTCGGCCGGATGTATTACAACGCCTCGACCATGGTCTGCATCCCTACCTCGCTCGACCAGGAGGTGGGGGAAGGCCTGGGCGCGCAGGCGGGCGAGGCGCGGCTGAGCGAGGTGATCCGCAGCGGCGGGTTCGCGAGCGTGCGGCGCGCGACCGAGGGGCCGTTCAACATGGTCCTAGAGGCACGCTGATCGAGGGCTGCGGCCGAGCTTTGCGATTCGGCCGCGGCATGCGCCAACACGCGGCGACCGGCCAAGCGAAGGGCTGAACTGCCTCCAAGGTTCACGACTTTAGGGGGTCTGGACGTCCCGAACGCTGCGAAAGTTACCGATAAACCGCCCAATCTTTTAACTTTCGCGCGCACCAATGCGAGCAGCGGCAAGCCGTTTTGCGATGCGGATCGACCATGTCAAAGAGCATGCGGCAAGACTGTCAGGCGAAATCCTACATTGCAAGGATGGACCGCTTTCGCGCGCGGCATGCCAATAGCGGAGCCCGGGGTGGGCGAGGCCCACCCCGCACGCCTTACATGCCGTCGACGGCCTTGCTGACCATGACGTTCACCGCGACGCGGCGGTTCTGCGCCTTGCCCTCGGGGGTGGAATTGTCCGCTGCCGGATCGGCCGTTGCCATCCCGGTCGGGGTCAGCATACGGTAGGGTTTCCAGCCGCACGTTTGCTGCAGGTAATTGACGACCTTCGCGGCGCGCTTCTCGCTGAGCGCCTGGTTGACGTCCTCGCTGCCGGTGGAGTCGGTGTAGCCGAGGACCAGGAGCAGGGCGTTGTTCGTCGCCTGGGCCGAGGCCGCCGCGGCGCAGAGATCGGCCTTCGCCTGCGGCGACAGATCCGCCTTGCCGGTGTCGAAGTTCACGTTGGTCGTGCCCTTGACGATATAGTTATCGATGTCGGCCACGCGCCCGCGCAGCGCCTCGGTCGCGGCGGTCTGTTCGTCGAAGCGCTGATCGGTGCCGTTGCGGATCATCGACGCGGTCTTGAGGTCCTTGGTCTTGAGCGCGATCTGGCTCGCAACCAGGGCGTCGCCCCATTGCACCGTCTTGATGCTGACCGGCAGACCGTTGAGCAGCGCGCTCGAATCGAGCTTCTTGCTGTTGGCGTTCAGGAAGCCGCCGCTGGATTTGATCCGGGTCGCATCGCTGACGAAGACCACCGTCTTGCCCCCGGCGGTCGTGACCTGCAGCTTCTCGCCCTTGCGCGCCGAGATAAAGCCATCGACCGCGGGGCCGGCCGGCATCCCGGCCAGGTCGGCCGGCACCGTGCCGGTCACGGTGATGTCGGAGGGCTGACCGGGGACGGGTTGGCCCGGCGTGGTCTGCGCATCCTGCGCATACAGGCTGCCCGACATCGTCGCCGTGGCGAGCAGCAAAAGAATTCTGGGACTCTTGGAAATGAAACGCATCGCGTGGCTCCTTCAAATTTGGACCGACCGGGGCCGCGTGATCGCAGCGCATCGTCCGGCGGTCGCCTCTTCGTGTTGCCGTAAAACGGCAGGTTGAACTCGGTGCGCCGGCGCCATCTGGATGGGCGCGCGGGGCTTTACTCGGACACCCGTGACTGACCGGGTGTTGGGGCTAACCTTTCACGCGCATGAACGTTCCGCGGGAGTCAGGGGGTAGGGGGGATGATCGGAGCCGATTGTGCGGCGAGCCGAGAAACTCGCCTTCGTTCTGTCCGAAAACGTCCGGCGGAAGTCGCGTGGAGTCGCTTAGTCGGCGTCCGGTCCGAGTCCGGGGTCGAGATCGCGCGGGCGGGTGAACACGGTCAGCGCGCATTTACCCGCCGCGACCGCGCCCCAATTATCGCCATCGCACGTCATCACCGCGAGGCTCGCGGTCGGGAACTTGGCTTCGACCTCGTCGCGCAGCGTGTCGCCCGTGCGGTCGGGGACGAGCAGCAGGATCAAATCCTCGAGTCCCGGATTGTGTCCCGACATCAGCAAGGCGTCGGCGTGGGTGGGGGCGTGGTGGATCAGGTCGAGCAGCATCGCCGCCGAAGCGAGATAGGCGCGGCGATCCCATTCGGGCTCGATCGCGCGGCCGTAGCCCGCCGATACCTGCTCGAGCGTCTCGACCACGCGCACTGCGGGGCTGGCGATCGCGTGATCCCAGCTCAGCCCGCGCTCGCGCATGTGCTGGCCCATTGTCCGCGCGGCGCGTTCGCCCTTGGGGTTGAGCCGGCGGTCGAAATCGCGCGCGGCGTGATCGTCCCAGCCCGATTTGGCGTGTCGGAGGAGGGTCAGGGTCTTCACGGCCGCCTTTTTTCGTCAGGGATCGACCGTCTCTTGCACGACCCGCGTGACGGAAGAAAGACGCGATTGCACCCGCGCGACCGCTTCGTCGAGCGGCACGCGCGCGATCGGCACGCCCGGCGGGAAGGCGGCGAGGAGGCGGCTGGGCATCGCCGCGGACAGCAGCACGAACGCGCCGCGGTCGTCCGCGCGGCGGATCAGTCGGCCGAACGCTTGGGCGAGCTTGGCGCGAACGAGGCGGTCGTCGAACGCCGATCCGCCGCCCGCCAGCCGCCGCGCGGCGTGAAGCACGGTCGGCTTGGCCCAGGGCACGCCCTCCAGGATCACCTGGCGCAGGCTTTCGCCGGGCACGTCGACGCCGTCACGGAGCGCATCGGTGCCGATCAGCGAGGCGCGCGGCTCGTCGCGGAACATGTCGACTAAAGTGCCCGGGTCGATCGGATCGACATGCTGCGCGTAGAGCGGCAGGCCGTCGCGCGCGAGCCGGTCGGCGATGCGGGCATGGACGCCGCGCAGCCGCCGGATCGCGGTGAACAGCCCGAGCGTCCCGCCCCCCGCCGCCGCGATCAGCCTGGCATAGGCGTTGGCCAGACTCGCAAGATCCCCGCGCTTGACGTCGGTGACGATCAGCACCTCGGCCTGCGTCGCATAGTCGAACGGGCTGGCGACGTCGAAATGCCCGGCCGCGCGGTCGAGATGCGGCACGCCCGCGCGCGCGTCGGCGATCTGCCAATCGGGATCGCCCCCTTTCAGCGTCGCCGAGGTTACAAGCACACCGTGCGCTGGCTTGAGCACGGTGGCGGCGAGCGGGCGCGTGGGGTCGAGCCAGCGGCGGTGGAGGCCGATGTCGAACTCGCGCCCCTCGATGCGGTCGACCGCCAGCCAGTCGACGAAATCTGGATCGGCGGGGCCGCCGATCCGCGCGAGCAGGCTGATCCACGCGCCGACTGTTTCGGTGCGCCAAGCCAGCGACGCGATCGCGCCCTCGACGCGAGCACGCGCCTGGCCGTCCAGCCAGTCTGGCCCCTCCGCCAGCACTGCCTCGAGCCGCTGGCCGAGCGTCATCATCGGGCGGAGCAACGCCTCCAACCCTTGTGCCGCGGCGGCAGCTGCCTCGATCAGCGCCGGGAGAGGTTCGGCGAGTTCGGTCTCCAAGCCATAGCCTGCATCGCCATCTTGCGCGCCGCGGGCATAGACCATGCCGCGGGCAGCGCTCAGCAGCTTCTCGACCGTGCCGAACGGATCGCCCTCCGCGACGCGCTGCAGCCAGCCGTCGCTCGCCAGCGCACGCGCCGCCTCGACCGCGTCCTGGATCGCGACGCCGCCCGCTTCGTCGTAGCTCGCCACGTCCGACAGCCGCGCCGCCAGCCCGCGCCGCCTTCCGCGCGACGTCGCTTCGGGGCCGACGATCCAGCGGCGTAGCTCGATCGATTCCTGGCCGGTCAGCGCAACGCCGAACATTGCATCGGCGGCTTCGAACAGATGATGCCCTTCGTCGAACACGTAGCGCGTCGGGCGGCTGGTCGCCTCGCGCCCCCGCGCGGCGTTGACCATCACCAAGGCGTGGTTGGCGATGACGACATCGGCCGCGGCGCTGGCGCGCGCCGCATGCTCGATGAAGCACTTTCGATAGTGCGGGCACCCGGCATAGACGCACTCGCCGCGCCGGTCGGTCAGCGCGGTCGATCCGTTGCGGCGGAACAGCGTCGGCAGCCAGCCGGGCAAGTCGCCGCCGATCATGTCGCCGTCGGCCGAAAATGCCGCCCAGCGCGCGACGAGGTGCGCGAGGACCGCCGCGCGGCCCGCGAATCCACCCTGCAGCGCGTCCTCGAGGTTGAGCAGGCAGAGGTAGTTCTCGCGGCCCTTGCGCGTCACCACGCGGCGGCGGCGTTCGGCGGCGTCGGGGATCAGTCGCGCGGCCTCGTGGTTGAGCTGGCGTTGCAGCGCCTTGGTGAAGGTCGAGATCCACACCGCGCCGCCGGCTTGTTCGGCCCACAGCGACGCGGGCGCGAGATAGCCGAGCGTCTTGCCGATCCCCGTCCCCGCTTCGGCGAGCAGTATGTTGGGATTGTCGCGCATCATTCGCGGCGCAAAGGCGGAGGCGGCGGCCTCGGCGAAAGCGCGCTGGCCGACGCGTTGTTCGGCATTGCTGCCGGTCAGGAAAGCGAGGCGGTCGGCGACTTCGCCATCGTCGAGCGTCACCGGGCGCGGGGCGGGACGGGGAGGTGCCTCATCCCATTCGGGCAACTTGGAGAATAGCCAGCGTTCCTGCTGTTCGGGCCGTGCTACGCGATCGGCAAGCAGCGGCGCCCATGGCCAGCGCAGCCGCGCCAGGCTTTGCGCCGCCGTCCACGCTCCCTCGCGCTCGGGCCAGTCGCCGGTGGGGATCGCGAGCAACGCGATCGCCGCGTCGCGCAGGAACGCGGCAATGCTCGCCTCATCCTCGGGCGGCGCCAGCCCGGCGACCCGCGCCAGCCCGCGCGGCGTCGGCGGCAAGAAGGTCGCGGGCCTGAGGAACGCGAACAGCTCCAGCAGATCGAGTCCCGAGAGCTCGGCATAACCCAACCGCTGCCCGACCAGCGGCGCGTTGAGCACGATCATTGGCGTGTCGGCCGCGCGTCGGATCGCCTCACCCCGCCCGACCGCGCGCGCGCCGTCGGTATCGGCGATCCACACGCCGGCATGGCTTGCGTGAAGGGCGGGATAGGGGAGCACGGCTCGACCGTGAGCGATGCGGAACAGAATGGCAACCTAGAAGCCGGGGTGACGCGGGCGGCTCGGCTCGCTACGTGGCCTGCATCATGACCGTCGATGCCGCTCTCCGAACCGCCGCTCTCGAATCCAAGGCCTGGCCCTACGAAGAGGCGCGCAAGCTGCTCAAGCGCTGGCCCGACGGCAAGCCGGGCGGTGCGCCGATCCTGTTCGAAACCGGCTATGGGCCGTCGGGGCTGCCGCATATCGGCACGTTCCAGGAAGTGCTCCGCACGACGATGGTGCGCCGCGCGTTCGAGACTTTGTCCGACGCGCCAACCCGGCTGCTGGCGTTTTCGGACGATATGGACGGGTTGCGCAAGGTCCCCGACAACGTTCCCAACCAGGCGATGCTGACCGAGCATCTCGGCAGGCCGCTGACTCGCGTGCCCGACCCGTTCGGCAAGTTCGACAGTTTCGCGGCGCACAACAATGCGATGCTGCGCGCGTTTCTCGACCGGTTCGGGTTCGACTACGAATTCGCCTCAGCGACCGATTACTATTCCAGCGGCCGGTTCGATCCGACGCTCAAGCTGGTGCTGCGGCATTTTCAGGCGATCCTCGACATCATGCTGCCGACGCTGCGCGCCGAGCGGCAAGCGACCTATTCGCCGATCCTGCCGATCAGTCCGAAGAGCGGGATCGTGCTGCAAGTGCCGGTCGAGGTGATCGACGTCGACACCGGCTTGATCGCGTTCGAGGACGAGGGCGAGCGGATCGAACAGAGCGTGTTCGGCGGCGGCGCCAAGATGCAATGGAAGGGCGATTGGGCGATGCGCTGGACCGCGCTCGGGGTCGATTACGAAATGTCGGGCAAGGATTTGATCGATTCGGTTACTGCGTCGGGCAAGATCACGCGCGTGCTAGGCGGCCGCCCGCCCGAGGGCTTCACCTACGAAATGTTCCTCGACGAAAAGGGCGAGAAGATTTCGAAGTCGAAGGGCAATGGCCTGTCGATCGACGAATGGCTGACCTATGGCCCCGATGAGAGCCTCGCCTTCTACATCTATCGCGAGCCGAAGAAGGCGAAGTCGCTCCACCTCGGGCTGATCCCGCGCGCGGTCGACGATTACTGGCAGTTCCGCGGCAATTATCACGGCCAGAACGACAAGGAACGGCTCGGCAACCCGGTCCACCACATCCACAACGGCCAGGTGCCGCAGGATGTGTTGCCGGTGACCTTCGGGCTGTTGCTCAACTTGGTCGGGGTGATGGGCGCGGACGCGACTAAGGATCAGGTCTGGGGCTATCTCGGCAATTACCTGCCCGGGGCCAAAGCGGCGGATTTTCCCGAGCTCGACAAGCTGATCGGCTATGCGCTGGCCTATGCCCGCGATTTCGTCGCGCCGACGTTGGTGCGGCGCGCGCCCGAGGGGGTGGAGGTCGCGGCGCTGAAGCAACTCGACGCCGATCTCGCCGCGCTGCCGGCAGATGCGACCGCTGAGGACATCCAGAACATCGTCTACGAGATCGGCAAGAGCGGCGGGTTCGCTGAGCTGCGCGACTGGTTCAAGGCGCTGTACGAGACGCTACTCGGGTCGAGCCAAGGCCCGCGCATGGGCAGCTTCATCGCGCTCTACGGGATCGACAACACCCGTCGGCTGATCGCCGAAGCGCTCGCCCGGTGAGCAAGCGGCCGCGTTCCGTGCTCGCCGCTTTCCTCGCGGACGAGGCGGCGGGCGGGATCGTGCTGATGGTGGCGGCAGCACTGGCGATGGTTGCGGCCAACTCGCCGCTTGCCGACGCCTATTTCCACTTGCTCCACGTCGAGACCGGCCCGGTGCTTGCGCCCAAGCTCGGGCCGATGACGGTGCATCTGTGGATCAACGACGGCCTGATGTCGGTGTTCTTCCTGCTCGTCGGGCTGGAGATCAAGCGCGAGCTGATCGGCGGCGAGCTCGCGAGCGCGGAGAAGCGTCGGCTTCCAGTGATTGCCGCAGTGGCAGGGATGGCGGTGCCGGCGTTGCTCTATCTCGCGATCACGGGCGGCGTGGTGGAGGTGCGGAACGGCTGGGCGATCCCCGCGGCGACCGATATCGCGTTCGCGATCGGCGTGCTCGCGCTGGCCGGGCCGCGCGTCCCGGCGTCACTCAAGCTGTTCCTGACCACCGTCGCGATCGTCGACGATATGGGCGCGGTGGCGATCATCGCCTTGTTCTACACTCACGGGCTGGCGTTGGCGGCCCTCGGTGGCGCGGCGGCGGTCGCGGCGGCGATGTTCGCCCTCAACCGTGCGGGCGTGAAGGCGTTGTGGCCATACCTGATCGGGTTCGCTGTCCTGTGGCTGCTGGTGCTGATGTCGGGCGTCCATGCGACGATCGCCGGCGTGGTCACCGCAATGCTGATCCCCGGCGGCGGCGAGGGTGAGCATTCGCCGCTCCACCGGCTCGAACACGCGCTCAGCCCGTGGGTCGCGTTCGCGATCGTGCCGCTGTTCGGGTTCGCCAATGCGGGCGTGTCGTTGTCGGGCATGAGCATGGCGACGCTTGCGCAGCCGTTGGTGCTCGGCATCGCCCTGGCGCTGTTCCTCGGCAAGCAGGCCGGCATCTTCGCCAGCATCCGCCTCGCTGCGACCTTCAAGCTCGCGCAGCCGCCCGAGGGGGCGAGCTGGGCGCAGGTCTACGGCGTCGCGCTGCTCTGCGGCGTCGGGTTCACGATGAGTCTGTTCATCGGCGGGTTGGCGTTTCCCGGGACCGAGGCGATGATCGATCAGGTCAAAGTCGGCGTGCTCGTGGGATCGTTGCTATCGGCTCTCGCCGGCTTCGCCGTGCTGCGGTTCGGGCGATGAGCGGGTTCTGATGGCCCTGACGAAGGGCAGTGCGGACTATAAGCGCCTGACACTGGCGATGCTGTTTGCGGGGTTTTCGACCTTTTCGCTGCTCTATTCTGCGCAGCCGCTGCTGCCGCTGTTCGCGCACGATTTCCACCTCAGTGCGGAAAGCGCGAGCCTCGCCGTCGGACTCGCGACCGGGCCGCTCGCGGTGGGCATCCTGGTGGCCGGCGCGCTGTCCGATCGGGTCGGACGGCGGCCGATGATGGTGGCGGCGATGTTTCTGGCGGGCGGGTTCAGCCTCGCCACCGCCGCCGTGCCCGGTTGGCCGGCGCTGCTGGCGTTGCGCTTCCTGACTGGCGTCGCGCTGGCGGGCGTGCCGGCGGTGGCGATGGCCTATGTCGCGGAGGAGGTCGACCATGCGTCGGTCGGATCGGCGATGGGGTTGTATATCGCCGGCAGTGCGATCGGCGGGATGGCGGGGCGGCTTGGAGTGAGCTTGCTGACCGACCTGGCCGGATGGCGCGGCGCGGTCGCGGCGGTCGGCGTCGCCGGGCTGGTGATGGCGGAGGCGTTCCGGCGGCTCGCGCCTGCGTCACGGCACTTCACGCCGGTCATGCAGACACCCGGTCAGGTCGCGCACGGCTTTCTCTCGCTGTTCCGCGATCGAGCGATGTCGTTGCTGTTCGTGGCGGCGTTCGTGCTGATGGGAGTGTTCGTCAGCCTCTACAATTATGCCGGGTTCCGGCTCATGGCGGCGCCTTACCGCCTCGGCCATGCGGCGGTCGGCGCAATCTTCTTGCTCTACTTGGCGGGCTCGGCGAGTTCGGCCTGGTTCGGTGGCATGGCCGGGCGCGTGGGCCGGCGGCGCCTGTTCTGGGTGCCGGTCCTGCTGCTGATCGCGGGTGTAGTATTGACCGCCGCGCAGTCGCTCGCGCTGGTCATCGCCGGCATCGGCGTCGCCACGATCGGCTTCTTCGGGGCGCATTCGATCGCCAGCGCCTGGGTGGGGCGGCGTGCGCTCGAGCGGCGCGGACAGGCGGCGGCACTGTATCTGTTCTTCTATTATGCCGGGTCGAGCGTGCTGGGGTCGATCGGCGGGATCGCCTGGACACATTGGTGCTGGCCGGGCGTAACGTGGTTCTGCGGGGGGCTGGGCGGC
>Ga0307517_10013946_pt1 | contig 10857 bp, 5 predicted proteins | sample 23_EM_MG_FD_194515 | JGI IMG/M metagenome (GOLD analysis project Ga0307517, IMG submission 194515) | Populus trichocarpa ectomycorrhiza microbial communities from riparian zone in the Pacific Northwest, United States - 23_EM | ecosystem: Host-associated > Plants > Roots > Unclassified | place...
TATATATATATATATATAAGCAAAATATGATTTCTATCTTTTGAGAGATTTAGTTAAATGCACACCAAATAAAATATATTTTTGTAGTTTTGAAATGAGACAATTTTTTCATAAATTTTTGAAATTTTTGAGATTTCAACGAAAAAACAAGTATTTTAATATCAGGTCAGCATCTTACAATGTAAGTATACAGCCCCGACATTAAATAAAATTGTTGGAAAAATATGAGTAGGACCCATAAATAATTTTAAATTGGTCCTTGAATTTTTTTTTTTTAGAATTTTAGGGATTTATTTAGGGCTTGTTTGGCAAAAAAATCATTTTTATTCAAAACAAAATTGTCAAAATAGGTTTAAGGGTGTGTTTGTCAAACAATCTCTTAAGCCAAACATTCCTCAACAAAAAAAGCAACTAACCAAACAAATTCTTAGTACCTTACCCAAAACAAAATCAATTAGGTTGCCTCGAAAACACTAGTTCAACCCTGAACTGAAAACTATGTTTTGACCTGAAACTAAAACAAAACAAACAATTAAACCAAAAACAGATCAAAACTAAAATAAAAAAAACACAAAAACATAAAAGTTTTTTGACAAAAACATATCAAACACCAAGAACATGAAGAACAAGATGAATATTCAAACTGAAACCCAGTAAACACAAATCACAAACCAGAAAAGTTTTCATGCAATCAAGGGCAATGTTTTGTTTGTAATCATGCATAGATAAAAATTCAAGCATTCATTTTCTTTGATTAATACTCAAAAGTCATGATTTGATCAAAATGTGTTTTGGCAATCAAAAAAACCCTAGAATTTAGATGCATGAATACGGGCTATTGATGCGTTATAACCCTGGATTATTTGCTAAAGATAACATGCTAACATGTATGTGCCAAGATTTAACTCAAAACAGCTCCAAAACAAAAGACTAAGACAAAGTTCATGCAAAGAACATGAACCTAAAATCTGGAAAATTTCTAAAAATTAAAGAACTATTGCCGAAACCCAGATTTGACTTTTTAGGCCTTTAAACACACTGCTTTTAGTCTTCACAAACCACATTACCAATACCAAGCATAGTTAAATACAAAGAACTAACAAATAACATCAAATCATCAATAACATGCATGAAGTTTCAATTCCTAAAAATATCAAATCTTATCTAGCCTACATATCTAGGCAATTTGAATTCAAAATCAGTTTTCTAAACATATTTTGGTCATGAACAAGCCTTGTAAAGCTAGGATCAACAATATTGTTTCATAATGTATTAATGAAACTAAACAAAAAAAAAACATTGTTTTATCAAAACTAACCTAACTAGAAAGCTTTAGTCACATTAAAAATATCAAACACGCCCTAAAATAAACATCAAATCAAAGAATCAAAATCACAGCAACACAGAAAAACAAACACAACCCTTACTCTTTAAGCATTACTGTATTTGCAAACATAAATGCAAACCAAATGACAACCAAAATCTCCTCAAGCATGCCACATGGAGTCCATTTTTAGGTTAAAATTATACCTTAGAAGCCCTAGAACAACTATCGGTTTCTTTGCTCTCCTTTGTAAAGTTTTGCTTCCACAAACTTAGTGCCCTTTCAAAACTGAATAAACCTTTATGCTAGGCTCGTAAATCCTCACAACTAGGGCGTTTTCTCAATATTCTCTCCTCCTTTTCTCTCCTTTTTTCCTCTTTCTCATTTATGATTTTTAGGGGTTATTTATAGGTTTTGCTAGGTTTTTCATTGGATTCAATCAAAGATTGAACATGATTGATCAATCCTAGCCCTCTGATTGGAATGGAAGGGTTTTGGACAAAAAACAATAGCTAGGAGCTTTGTACCAAACTAGTTTTGCAATGATGATTTTGGTTTTGGGGATTTTAGTAGTTTTACCAACCCTTGATAAAAACCTATTGAGAAATTTTTTAGTGTGAACAAATAAAAAAAATCATTGGTTTTTTCAAATGGGTGTCACAATCATGGCTAACTAGGATGACCACTTTTAAGGCCTTGTCAGAGCAACTCTGACTTCAACGTTACATTAGACCACTTGAAGTTGCTAGGGTAAAGGAGGCACACACCTTTCATTTAGATCCAACCTTGTTCAATTGAAGGTCTGTAGCTTCACATTCATTCGTTCAAAGGTGCCAACTCGATTAGCCTCGAATTTGAGAATGCAAGGAAAGCTGATCAAAGACAAGATGTTGAAGACTTCTATAGAAGAATTGGGGTATAAACATCCAATTTCATAGGCATAAGGTTGTAGAGAGGGTGTCTCTTAGTTGGAAGGTGGTGGTTACAGCCTCTAAGATGGTTGGAAACGCTATATTTATTAACCTGAAGATACCTACTCAACTAGCCAAAATTGCCAAGGAAGAAAATGAACACTGGGTGAAGGACACGTTGTCTAAATTAAACCTTAGAAATTAATGTTTTTTAATTTGGGGTTTGGCTAATTTCAATTTGGTCCCTACTCTTCCAATTTCTTTTAATTGCCCTTGTAATTGTCTCCCAACTTTTAATTGTATGCAATTACACCCTTGTCAAATTCAAATATCAACCCCAAAGTTCAGCGCCTTTTACAAACGAGTCCTTGATTTTCAATTCATTTCAATTTGGCCCCTGATTTCACCAATTTCTACCCTCAAAATTGTGCGCCACTTACAGGTTGGTCCTTAGTCTTGGGAATTTGCAATTATGTCTTTAAATGGAAATTTTTTTTAATTTTATACATTTTAGTCCTCTAGCTTTTCCACTTGTCATCTTAGTCCTCCACCACCCATCTTAGGCAATCTTCTAGGCTTTCATCATGTAGGACCCTTGTATATTTTATTTATTTATTATATTTTTTTTATGTGTGGTAAAAAATGGGTAACAACACACATCACTGGATTTAATATTTTTTTATTCATTTGATTATTTTTATTTAATTATACGACAATAAAATAGGCGCATGGGACTAAGGTAGCAAAAACAGAACTAATTTTTTTAAGCTAAATAATAAAAACATGTCTTTTTTAATTTAAATTAAATAGAAAATAAATTATTGATAACAAAGAATGAAATTGTACTATAAAAAAAAACATTGAGGGATAAAAATGCATTAAATAACAACAAAGAGGCTAGAAGGTCAAATAAAAGGAAAAAAGTCAAACACATGCCTAGGCCTACATGTCTGGCCCATTAATAAATGGCATGGCTCATGTGCCAAGTTTCTTGTTTTTTTAAAAAAACTTTAAAAGGATGGATTGATTTTTAAAAACAATTAAAAAGGCATAGATTACACATCATCAAAAAATGAGAGTAGGGTTTTTTTAGCCCAAAACCTAGATATTCAATGTATTTTTTACCCAAAATACCTTAAAGATCTTGATTACCCATTTGTAGCTTTAAAAAAGTTCAAAAACTCAAAATTAACATGAATCTCAAAAAACTTGATCTTAGATCTACAATATCAGGCGATATTGATAACAAAGGACACCCTAATAAAACTCTTTTCTTCGAATATAACACATTGACACTAAAATCGACTATTTTGATGGTCGAAATCAATGTCAAATCAAAGAAATTTAATAATTTTTTTTTCTTTTTTTAAACCAGAAACTGAGAAATAACAAAAATAAAATTATGTACTAAAATTTAATCTTAAAAAAATTAAGGGATTGAAAAAAAAATATCATTTCAAAAATTGAACTTTTCACACCAAGTTTCGAATCCACCATCTATTTTCATTGTATTTTCCACTTTGATCCTCATTTTTTTAATTTTACCTCTAATTAATAAATAGAAAGCTATTGTCCTTCAATTTTGCAATTTAAAAACTCAATCGATGAGAAAAAAGACTTTGGGGACTAAAATAAAAATATTAAAACAAATATTACTCCAATCTACAATGAAAAGTCAACGGGTGTATATTAGAGTTTATTTTTTTCTACACCTAGGCAATTTTGACGAGGAAAATAAACCAAGAGATATCCTAAGGCTGACACTATTACCTTATATTAGTTATGGCGTATATTAGTTAGGGCGTATCAAAGGTAACTTACAAATATTACAAGTTAGTTTGCAATATAAAAACAAAAACAAAAAGACTCCGACATTTGTTTTTTAATATTATACATTTTTAATTATGAACTAAAAAATAATGTTTTAGTTTTATAAAATAAATTGAAAAATATATAAACTGATAAATAGTAGAAAGAGTTATTAGATTAAATTGAAAAATTAATGTTTATTGTAAGAAGCATAAGATAAATGTACATATACATATTCAAACTAATAACGAGGGTAATTTAAAAAAAAAAATTATTAAATTATTTTGCCATAAAAATGGATATTTGTAAGAAAGGCAATGATTTAAATTTGGAGAAAAAAATGTAATTTTTAGTTGAAATTCTCTTTTCTTATTATTTGTTTTGTTAAAAAAAAAACATATATTTTTTTTATTACTTATTGAATAAAAATGAAAGCAATTAAAATAAATATTATAAAAAATTCTATTGATTTGAAAGAACGAGTAAAAAATATATCTCTCTAATCAAAACTCTAATTTTTTATTCATATGTTTTTTTCTTTTTTATTTATTTATGAAAACATGCCTTTGTTTAAGAAGTATTTTTTTAAAAAAATTAAGACTTATCATAATTTTAAAAGAAAGTTTAAATAAAAAACAACAATAACTTCTATATGAAACATCAAAAAATATAAAATATGAGAAAAGATTTATAAAAGATTTACAATAAAAGAATAAATATTTTATTTGCATTAAATGGTCATTAGGGAAATTTAAAAAATAAATAAGCATATGAAGAAAATTGCAATTACTGATTGTCAAAATTTGTTCATTTGAGAACTCTCTCTCTCCTTTTTTTTCTAACTATCTCTCTTTTCTATACATTCAAAGACTGAAATGCAAATAAATAAACTTGCAAACCAAAACATAAAATTCCCAAAGAAGAGGGATCAAATATGAAGACAGTGAAACTTGAGGGATTGACTTGGGAAAACATTGTTCATAAACCTATGTCAACACAACTTGTAGGGTTGTAATTGAAAATAAATAAAGTTCAATGATCAAAATGAAAAGAAATCAAAATATCAGGGATCTAGTTAATTTGCTAATGCTAATAATGTTAATGTTTATATTAATTAACAAAATCTCGTAGCTCCTCTGTAAAGGCCTTATTAATCACATACAAATTTTCCGTGTAGGGAAAAAAATTCCCTGAATGTGCTTCAATTGAATTGAGTAGTTCATTTTTCTATTTACACCTACAAGAAAGGGAAAAAAAAAGAAAAAAACAGGAGATAGAAATTCATTACTCCATTGGAAGTACTTCCGAAGTTTTTGGAAGACTTACCAATTATGTCCTGCTAGATGCTTCGCTGCTATGATGTCCAGAGAATTTTGAACTAAAAGATGGTCCTGCTGGATGATTCTTGGGAGACGACTATAGAACTTCTCGTGTGCTATGATGTTTCTTGAGAAGCTATATCTCATCTCCCCAGGCAGCAATGGAAGTGATTCAGCAGCAAGGTCCAATTGCAGGATGTGAGGAGCTCTTTCTTTCTGAAATTACAGAAATTGATCAAACACTTTGCATTGAGGGATTAATTAATAACCAGCACCTTCATACACCGAACTTAGATCTTCAACAGAAATGCAGTGGACATAATCATCCCGGCACCCAACAAAAATCCTGCCACCAATCATCACAGGTGAAGAGAAAATGTCTCCGGGGAGCTCCAACCTTGCAAATTCCTGAACTATATTTAAACCAGGTTGATTTTGCTTTCCGGAATCATCCAAGTTAATCTGAAGCAGATGTACACGTCCAGAACTGGTGCATACACAAACCAACCTGGAAAAGTGTTGCAAACAAATAAACTAATTGAATATATATATATATATATATATATATATATATATATATATGAAATTTCTTACAGATTTGTACAATTTCTTTACCTGTCTGACAAAAGGCAGGGATCAGATAGCAGCTGCAAGTGCTCGTCAACATATGCAGATGCAGTAATTGGATCTCCAACATTATACTCCCAAAGTAAATCTCCTGTTTCCTGAAAGGAACACAAGAATCAAATAAAGTATGCAAAGAAAGCAAAGTGCCGTGAATAAAATTATGATACTAAACATTGTTACTGTTTCAGTGCACGTCACTTTTTGCCTAGCTCTCTCCTTTCTCACTCCATATGCCTAAACATAGTAACTCTTTCACACTAGTATATCTGAATGTTTATGTTGTACACGGCCATACCATTTCAAATAACCTCTCTTCAACTCACCTCAATGGATTGATGCCTGTCATGACACCTTCTTGCCCAAGAGCTAATTTCTAAATTCCCTTTATATAATTAAGTCAGACTAAAGTCTAGTGAGATCGGTTTAATACTACTAGACCAAGTTTTTTAAAGATCACATGCTCATGTAATGAACTAAATTGACAACAAATTATAGCTTGGCATAAATTTCAGATTGATGCATCACTAAATAATGTACATAACCTAGTAATTACAGTTGCATTTATCAATCACACTTGAAAATCTTAAACTTCCCAACTCTAAGTTGCAGACATTGAAAGAGAAAATGCACTGCGATGGAAGTAAAATTAAGGCTGGTTGTGCAACAGATAAATGTCATGTTGTCAAGATTTTACTTTAGCCTAAATTTAATATTTTGAGATCAAAATGATAAATTTGTGAAATTATAAAAAAGAAAGTTAAGTTCTGTAACAAAATGACATGTTGATAGGTTGTCATGACAAAGCACATATGAGGTATGCTACAATTTCTTTTATTAGATAAGAGAAAATTGTATTAATAGCCAAAAGGACTACAAAAGCTTGATGGAGAATAAAACATCCTCCCAAATAAGAGCGTAAATGGAAATCCATAAAAGAGCAACCCACTCCACTGAAAACTATCATATCCTACAACAATCATCTCTAAGTGTACTGGTTTTTAAATTCCAACATTCCTCTCGAAAAGGCACACCATGGATCTGCACATGTGAGGGGTGTTGAAATGAAAATATAAATTTAAGTGCTTGGTAAATGTGCTTGTAATTTTAGCAAAAGGCTAAGGCTTTATAGATTGCAGTCAGATCTCAAAAGATGGAGGTCTTAAAATAGCAACACAAGAGTTGATCCCAGAAGCAATGTTGGAAATAACCAGCAACAAAACCATAAACTTTTCTGCAAATATTCACACTAAATACAATGTTAATACAGGATCTTACCATTTCAAATGAATAAACACGTCCATTTCTAGAGCATATCAGAACCTGTAGAAGAATGAACTTTGAAATCAGCAACATGTATTTTATAGCCAATGAGTATATGAGCATTCACAAGTAAAGGAAAGTCCTGGATTAATATATGCCATACAGATAATAGCATGAAAAAACTATTGTCATCAAAACTGATATTATTACACAAGGGAGAAGTTTAAGGTCTCTGGAACCATTAACATCAAGCAGTTCTAATTGAATGTTTACCCTGAAATGTGCATGGGCATATGAATAATATGTTAGACAAGCTTAAAAGATCAGAAACGGAAAGATAACTAGAATGCTGTTGGGGTATCCTCCTGTACCATCTAATTGTTTTACAAGTTTTCTAAATATCCACTATGAAAACATTCAAGATCATTGCATCGATTATTTAAAGAAACTTATGCCAAAAAAAAATCACAAGAAAATAAAACAAGCAGGATCTACATGACAAAACAAAACATCAGCAAAACAGATATTTAACAAAAGAGTGCAGTTACTTTTCCTGCCATTTTTTCTTTATTTTGTTTATTTAAAGAGTCGAAAAAGAAAAAAAAAATAATAGGTGATGGTGCTGCAGGCATCAGGTTAGGTGCTGATCTGGCTTTGTTAGCAGGAAGCGAGTTTGTCGTTGTCTTTATTGGCTTCTTTATTTTGGACTTTAGTGAAGTGATGTGATTAAATAGTTATGTGAAAGAACGTTATCATTCCTTTGTTGCAAGTCCATGCAGAGGTAACAAAAAGAGGCATAAAATGTTTTACTACTGAATGTTTTGTTGATAACTTTATGGCTTACGATTTCTTATTCTTTGCATGATCCTCTTCTAACCTACTCTCCTCCTAGCTCCAAGTTTCAAATAACTAAACTGCAAATTCCAAATTCCTGAACATTTAAATCCTCAAGCCTCTGATTTGTGCATCAGATACACAAGCAGGAAAGCTAATGGTAGAAATAACTTTGTTTGCTTATTCCTTACATGATAAGATGACAAAACAAATGCAAAGGAGAACAGTTGAACTTGATACAGAAACAGAAACAGAAACAGGATTAACTTTTCTGAGTACAGGAATGAAGATCAATATACTGCCTATACCTGGGAAGGAAGCACACAAGATATACAGGCTCCAGCAAAAACAGGACCACCAGTTCCACACTGAAGCAAAAAATCATTTTCAGAAACATGGATCAGTAGTCGTACCAGAAGCACAATCATCACCATTGGAGTTCAGGCAAGACCATGACAGGGAGGAGAAATATCCATGTCACATATTTTCATATACTAAATAACAAAGAAAGAAAGAAAAAAAGCTACAACTTGTTTAGTCAGGGAATATAAAACAAGACTGCAGCACTTATTAGGTTACAAATTTACCTCAATTGCGAAGTAGCTGCCTGAAAATTCAAGATGATATTTTGGCAACTTAAAAAATTTGATGGCACCCAATTTTGTGTTATAATTACAATTGTCTAGTTCTGCTATGTATGATTCCATATTAAACTCTCTAAGTATTCAACTAAACAACATATGAATTACATGTATAATTTGGGTATCTATACTACAGAATTTCCATATATGCAAATAGGAAAATAAAAGGCCTAAAATGAAAAATCTATAATAAAAAAGTATAAAGATATGGAAATCCAAAGAGCTACACTAGTCTCAATGAGTCACTGAGTAATTTGTCCAGATCCTTCAATACAACACTTACTGTGCAATTATATGTGTTTTTTTGCCATATTTGAGCTGTGGAAAAACAAGCAATGTGGCAACTATCTATCTCCACGGAAAAAAAGAGGACCCCACCATGGCAAAGGAAAATACACACATTTCTTACTTCGGTTTGAGAAAAGAATATTTGTTAACATATAAATCTATCATGAGTTACATGATGATATAGAGGCTGTTTGGGGTGCTACTGCAGCTCCCTGGATGCTTCAGGTAAAAGTATGCTGGTCAGAATTTGGGGCAAATCAGGATGTACGAGCGTTGGAAAGAAAATGAATAAATCAGAGCACGCATAGAGTGATGCTGCTGAATCAAACTAATATTAAAAAAAAAAAAAATTCATATACTGCACAATTGAGAAAATGCCTACCCTCCAAATGATGGAGCCACAGAAATCCAATACAACAATGTTCCCGTCCACTAAACAACAAATAACTGCACCCACAGAAAAGGGAAAACAGACCAGAAGGATGATTTATGAAGTGATTAATAATAAAAAAACAAAAAAACAAAATTACTTCGAAGAGAAATATACAAATGAACCATGCACACACCATTTCCACTTGAAGGACAAAGTGAAAGTGACCCAAAAACTGGGACCTTTAGCTCATGCTCCCATAAAGTATTAAATGGCAAAGCCTACATTTACAAAACAAAGCCAAGTAACCATTAACCTACAGAAAGCAAGCATATAAAATTTACTTTATAACCAGAAAAGTGCCTCATGCATGTTAAAGAAATAAAAGGAAGACTTATGATATGTTGAACATCCACTTATAGACATATCTCTAAGTTCTCTTTTGAAGAAGGTGAAGTTCAGTTAAAACAGATTGGCTTCTCAGGAAGTAAAAACTAATCTAAAAGGAGAGAATTGAATTTGCACACCTTTATTGATATAGCTGTCACATGGCCACTAGTAGATGCCACATAAAGAGTGTTGTGCACCTACATGAAAGCAATTCGACATTAAATCAGGTGATAGAGTAAAATGATTTCAGTAATTTCCGATACAAGTATATCATATTTTGACAATGGGAAATAAATGATCATCAGAGTGTAACGAGGCATAAGCTCTGCTTGTGATCGGCACAAGTCTTTAGATTCAATACTTACCAAAAAAAAAGGAAGGGAACAAGATCCCAACTTTATAGATGGTGTGTAATGAAAAAAGTTAGTCCTGTTGTTGCATAAAGTATTTCGAATCAAATTGCTATTTTTATCTTATGTAATCTGGTGCAATAAAAAATGGCTTGCGACACAAGATAGTGATGAATATGATGGCCCTCTGGGAGTTCTTCAAGTTCTAGCATATGGAAGAAAACTACTCTTAAAAACTTATAAAGAAAAAAAACCATAGTCAATACACATAGATTTATTTTGACATGAGATCTAGAGTTCCAAATACCTGTTCAGTAAAAAATGTAACTATAAAGAAACTGGTGAACATAAAAGTTGTAAGAAGAGAACCAAAGATGAAGACAATACCTACCAACAAAAAAGAAAAAAAGAAAAGCGAAACAGAGTAAAATGAATATAAGAATACAGTTAGCATACTGTGCAATAAGAGAACCTGAATAAAGCCAACCATAATCAGAATGAACACAAGTGCATACTATATTATGTTTCACATAGTGTCTACATGCAGAAACAAATAAGAAACACGTGACAAATAAATTTAATTCTAATATTCACCTCGTCAATTGCAGGAGACCCATATATACTCCCATCACATGAGAGCTTATAAATACAGCAATGATTTCTGTAGTCAAGCGCATATAAATTATGGTCATGAGAGCCACACCTGCGAATGTTTTGTTACACAGATCAATTCT
>Ga0307517_10013947_pt1 | contig 10856 bp, 12 predicted proteins | sample 23_EM_MG_FD_194515 | JGI IMG/M metagenome (GOLD analysis project Ga0307517, IMG submission 194515) | Populus trichocarpa ectomycorrhiza microbial communities from riparian zone in the Pacific Northwest, United States - 23_EM | ecosystem: Host-associated > Plants > Roots > Unclassified | place...
CAAACGGCAGCGAATTTCCTCGAGGGGCTACAGGACCATGATTTTGAGCTGGAGAAAGATTTGGTCCTCATGTGCTAGTTCCATGGTTGGGCACCGACGAACTAACCCCAGTAGCATTTGGACTCCTTCCTTGCGAGTCTTCATTGGGTCTACCTGTATCTTGCCCAGATTCCCTCTTTTCCCTTTCTTCAGTTTCCTTGAGAAGAAAATCAACCCACATATCTGCAAAGGACTGGAGAAACATATACTTGAGATGAAATTGCATTTTCATCGCACTCCTCTCCCAAGAAAAATATACACTTGTAAAAATGATATACTGAGATAGCTGATTATCTTTTAACGGAAAGGAAAAATCCTTTCCTAATAGCTAAATTCATGCATGCACTGTTGATGCCTCACTAGAGGCTGTAGAATGTCATTTGCCAAATAGGCATATGCTAGTGACCAAGAACCCACACACCCCACCACTTAAAAGTTAAAACAAAAGGGCAAAGACTTTACTGTCAAGTCTTGACTACAAAGCATCCCGAGTCATGCATGCACTGTTGATGCCTCACTAGAGGCTGTAGAATGTCATTTGCCAAACAGGCATATGCTAGTGACCAAGAACCCACACACCCCACCACTTAAAACAAAAGGGCAAAGACTTTACTGTCAAGTCTTGACTACAAAGCATCCCAGAGTCACGGTGACCAAACCCAACAACTATTTTCTGTGAGTCACTCAACCGTTCTAATGAATAGGTGGTCTTCACTCAATGGATAGAACACAACAAGATGCATAGAAAGTAAAAAACCAAACTTTCAGTTCTGATTGAATTCAGATCAGAATACATTCTCCAGAAGAGGCTACTAGGTTCTTGCAGCAAATTAGTAATGAGCAAGTGGATAGATGGATCCATCTCAAGCAAATGCTAACTTACATCAGCTCAATGAAAAGCTCAAAATCACGCAATAACTGAGCAGAGATTGAGCAGTCTGCCACTAGTCTAAATGACAACCCAGATTATTAGGATGCAAAGGGCACACTGTATGAAACACCACAAAGAGTGGAAACAGAGCTACTTGTACATGAAGATCAAAAGGCCCATAGCATCATCTTACAGGTCACCTATTAAACATCAAGAAAGAAGAAAAAAAACCAACCTGGTTATCGGATGCCAAATTCATTTGAACACCAGCTGCACTTCCACCCAAGATTCCACCAACTAGGCGACCAGGTAGCCCCAAAACCCCACGAACAACACCTTTTCCACCTTGTTGAGCTACACCTATTCTCTGCTTGTCTTCATCCGAGAACCCAAGCATTCGAACCATAAGATCCAAAACCTGGAACCCGCCATACAGAATGAGAGTATAAGCTATGTCAAATTGAGTACGGGTTGCCAAAGGGATGAGAAACCAGAAACAATAATCATTATAACAATTTAAATAGCACTGCTATGTGAGAGCAGTGGTACAATATGGATTCTTTCCAAACAAGGATCTATTGAACTTGAGATGTCCTTTAACCAAAGGGTTCTCCAGTAAAAAACAAAACAAAACAAAAAAGATTTATGTAGGTTAAATTTTTCCTTCTTGAAGAGATGGATAATGATGCCTAGGTGTATTAGTGGTTAATCTCCTAAATGAATATAAAAACAACAATCTACCTGCATGGTATAGCAGAGACTAAATATTGCCAACAAACATAACATTGAAAGAATGAGATTATCTTTTTTTTGTTAATTTTTTATCCTGTTCAATTGTACTAAGAGATTCATACCTCTTTGCTGTGGTTTCTCTGGAAGTAGGTCACTAGTAATTTAATCACAATGCGCCTGCAATAAAAGCCAGTCGCACATTATAGACTACGCGACCCATGCATATCAACTTCCAATCCCAACAATGTATACATGGTACAAGCCATCTCACTAACTTGTAACTATGATGTAATGTATAACAAAGTAGTAGATTGAATACAAAACAATAATCAAAACTAAGAATCACACACAGAGCAGGCTAACCTGTCAACTAGATAATCAGAATCCATGGACATCCTATTGAGTCTGCTCACACTCTGCTCAACAGCACGACGAAGTTTTGCATTGTCTTCCTCGAGCTTATTCACTCTGCTCTTCCCTTCTGCAAACTTCCTTTCAACGTCTGAAAGCTTGGCTAAAATTTCTTCTTTCTCCCTCTTTGATTCCTCTGTCCCTATCTCTGCTTCCTGGATAAATCAAGGCATATCACTCTCCAAAAAATGGGTAAATGGAACTTTTACAATATAAAATAAACCATTAGTTTTCTGGGTCAGCAAAAGCAGTAAAACATGCTTTGGCTTGAAGCAGTACTCATCTGACAAATACAACAGCAGCTTCATTCTTAGCAAAACTCAGGAAACTATAATGATGCTGCAAAATGCATATCAAAACAAGAATAAAAAAGGGTAAAATACAGTGTTAATTAGATTCTCTCTTTTAAAAATTAATTAGACAAGTTCAATGACAATTTGAATGCACAGCCTGTAGATAAGGTTGTGCACATGACAGTATCTCATAAGTACAAGACTGCAAAACCTTACAAGACAGAAACTTTCTTCATGTCAGAAAAACTAGGAGCTTGTAATGATTCTGCAAAATGCATATTATAACAGAAATACCTTGATAAGTATTTGAACATTTGGCCTTTGAACAGCATGAGAAGATTTTCTTCTTGAATAAAAAAAAATCTTATTGAGAAAACACAATGACAATTCAAATGCACCATCAGTAGATAAGATTGTGCACATGCCATATCACATCAATCTAACAATACAAAAAGTTACAGAAGCCCTTCATCTCATAGACTTTGTACATTCATGGAAGAACAGCCCTCTAAAAGATAATTCAACATTGCTCATAATACAGACATCAAATTCCAGTTACTAAGTTATGAAGACATCCAATTCACATCACAAAAAATTCATAAAAGTAAATATTATACATAAGAAAATTAAGGATTTTCAGGAACATTTATGAATTATCTGATCTGAAGTAATCTGAGCAGTTTGACGATTTTAAAATTAAAGGTTTAGAAAACTAACAAGACTTGGAATAAGAAGGAAGGTGAGGCCATACTTTCAAAAGTTGAAAACGCTTAGCTGATTCTTCTTTTGTCAAAGCCAACTGTCGCTCCAAATATTCCTGATAAAACAACAACAACAACAACAACAGGAACAATAGTTAAAAAAACAACCTGGAGACTGCAAGACATCAAACATAACCTGTAGGAAACGGAAGCAAAGATTACCTTTGCTTCAACTTCAGCAAAATACTGCCCAAGAGCAGTTTGAAGATTTAGAAGTTCAACATTTTTTGATTCTATTGTGCTCATACAGTTTGCAAGTTTTTTTTTCAAATCTTCAGTCATTTCTTTGGACTTCTGGATTTCATTGCTGTTCATCATCCTGACTTCCTCCTGGCCTGCAATTGCCTGCTTTAGAGCTTTCTCCAAATGTAATATTTGAGCCTTTTGATATTCATTACTCTGACGGAGTTCTTCAATGATCTTACTGTCTTCATCCATTTTTTCCGATTCTTCAGATTCCTAGACAGCAGAAGTCTTTAAGGACTGAGAACTTCATAGCCTACATTTACTTCAATAACATGCAAAGGATCACAAGATCCAAACAACACAGATAATACCAAGCCAATATCGTAATTATCAATATCATTATATGGAGTGGCTATTTCAAGTCATGTTTGGACAAAACAAAATTGACACAGCAAACATGAGTGCACAGCATAAGCTTTGGCATGGGAAATTGAATTTACTAAAATATCAATGTATCTCCAAAAGATTCCAGATGATAAACCATTGAATAATGTTTGCCACATGCAATAGTGGGAAACTTTGACAAGAGGGTTTGAAATGTTCTCAGTTCCTGTAGATGGAGTTTAATTTATTAATGAGCTAACATATCAAAGTATCTCTAGAACTCCTGAAGAGAAACAATCAACTCATAATGAATGCATGCACTAGTTAGATTCTTTATCACGAAATTTTGTTGTAATATTAGCCATAATTGTAAAATGAGTAAAGCAGTGATTGCAAAACCATCATTTCTTATCTTTCTTATTTATTATAGTACAGTTTGTCATTTACATCTCTAAGGTCATGCCAGTTTTATGGAAGAGAGAACTTTATGGTGCAGCATATCAGAACTGTTGAGTTGAACTTGAAAAATAAGCAAAAGTCAGCAACAGATCAAAGCAATAAAGTAAAGAAGCCATGCGAGATTACAATAAGAAATGGCAATTTTAGGAGTAGCAACCTTTTCCAACAAATGCTGTTTGAGACGGGCCAATTGTTGCAATGCTTTCTCCTTTTCATGGCGTGTTTCCTTCAAATCTCTCTCCAATTTTTGCAGCAATAGCTCCATTTCCTCCTTTCTAGGAGAAGTTGTAGTTGAATCCATTTTCTAGGAGAGGAATGGATGATGAAGATGGAAATTTTGATGAGGATGATTATGATAACAATAGTAAAATATTTGTGTAATTGAAGAAACAAAAGATGTGTACCAGGGGCAGTGAGAATATAACTCTCTCTCAAGTAACAACCACGTGTGTGCATAAGAGGTAGATAGAGCCTTTGTGTGGGAAACTGTGGGAGTGCGCCCATACGTGTGCATGCAGAGAAAGAGAGAGGGAGAGGGAGAGTAAAATTACCCCATCTGGAGAAGTTTCGTTAGGAGAAGAGTTCTTGCTTCTTTTCAAAGCAGCCTCAAGTTCATTCCTTGCCATCTAAAATAGAATATAGGTGAGAGATTTAGGAACCCAACATAGAAAAGGTATTATGAATTTTTGTGACATACATGGCACCATGGTTATTAAACCCGGCCTGGGGGTCGACCTGGCCTTGGCAGGGTCTCAGGTCACACTGGGTCAACCCATGAAAATTAAAAAAAAATATTTGAGATTTTAATATCTCACATGAAAAAATTAAGAAACAATTCATGTGGAAGTGGGCTATATATATATATATATATATATATATCCCACGTCGAAAAGTTAAGAAACATTCTATGTGAATGTAGGCTATGAGAAAAATATATAAGGCAAAGTATTCATAAATTAATTTTATATTTTTTGGTTTCATTTGAAAAAAATATAAAAAAAAAGTCGGGTCTAACCCGATTATGTCAGGTCACCCGGGTTTTGAATTGACCCAGCAGGTCGCCCAGGTTTGACTGGGCCAATTACAAGTTCAGGTTTTTCTTATGTGAAATCAAGCCAAGGCCCCAAGCTTATGTGAAATCAAGCCAAGGCCCCAAGTCCCAGGTCAATTTGCCAGGCCGAGCCAGGTTTCATAGCAATGCATGGCACACTTCTTGCATGGATGACATTTTAAAATGCAACTAACCTTCATATTAGCATTTTCCTTCTCTAAGGTTATATATATAGTATTCCACATCGAAAAGTTAAGAAACATTCTATGTGGATATAGGCTATAAAAGAAATATGAGAAGCGAAATATTTATAAATTAATTTTATATTTTTTAGTTTTATTAAAAAAATATAAAAAACAAATCAGGTCTCACCCAGATTGCGTCAGGTCACCCAGGTTTCGGGTTGACCCAGCAGGTTGCTCGGGTTTGACCAGACCAATTGCAAGTCTTGGTTTTGCCTATTTGAAACCAAGCCAAGACCCTGGGTCGTCCACTGGGCCAAGCCAGGTTTCATAACAATGCATGGCACACTTCTTGCATGGATGGCATTTTAAAATGCAACTAACCTTGAGATTAGCATTTTCCTTCTCTAAAGCTGCAATGACTCTTTTCAAACTCTTTACATTGACATTGGGATCTTCATCTTCCCGCGTACTCAACTCTATCTGCAATCGTCTTATCTCTGATGTTTTTTCATTCAATTCATTATGAATTTTGCTCACATCTACTGAGGTCTGTAAATTGAGAAAACACGTCAACAAAACACAAAAGTCAGATCTCAAATCAGAAAGAAAATATAGAAAGTCATACATACATGCATACATATATTCAAGCATAATAAGAAAAAGAAAGATGATGTAACAAAATCAGCACTGCTAGAAGCATAAAATAATATAAAGAAAACAAACATAAGGTCCTAAACTGATAGGTAGTAATGGGATGATCCAAAAACATGTATACGACTACATTTATAGAGGTACAGAAATGTTATGCATATGCCATCTAGAACATACATATTTCCGGAAACTCCTAAATTCTGTAAGTGCTCCTTAGTGAAAAGGACAGAAAGACTAAAGAAACCAGAGCAGAATAAGAACAAAACTGAATGTATGCATGGAATAATATTCCACAGAAATTAGGAGCATGTAATATGATAAAGCACTCCAACTATCCATTTCTTTTCCCTAAAAAATACCAAATAACAGGTCTTTCCCGTAAACTAACGTCCTCAGTCTTCACAGGAACCATCGGAATTTCCTGGTACTACCCCAATCAGGAAAAATGGGACAATTATGCTAACAACATAGAGTAGCAACAAGAAGTTCCATCTCACTACCTTCTCACAGATTGGTAAGACACATCTAGATAACAACATATCTCACTAACAGTAACTGGTGCAACATGCTTGTACCAGACATGGTAAATATGCAACAGATGAGAGAATGATCAGTAGAGCCATAGAATCATCAAATAAAATTGAACTCACTTTGTGATGGTCCATATTTAGAATCCGGAGCTCCTCCTGAAAAGATTTGTTAATACTTTGTTCCTCTGAATAAATGTTGGAGACAACAAATAAAAAGGAAGACGAGTGAAAAATTTTGGTAAGTAATTCAAGCGACACCAAGAAGAATTCAAGAAGACAAAAGGAAAACATCATATTAAATTTTTAAGTGAAGAGTTACACCTTGCAATTTTATCTGTATATTTGCTGATTTGCGGCGTTCTTTTTCAAGTTCAGTTCTTAGCTCTTTTATTTCCAACTCATGAGTAGCTTTCATTGCTGCCAGAGACCTATTTTTCTCCTCCAGCAAATCTGCAAGCTCCTAGAAAGCATTCATATATCTGTTGTCAAGTTTGTTCATTTAAAGAACAAATACATAATGAAAAACACTATCTGCAAGTAGACAAGTACAAAAAGGGTAATCTACTGCTGAGTTCGTTTGTCAGTCAATTATAACGCACCAAAACAATAGGAAAAAAAGAACTTGCAATGTAATACAAGTGAAAAAAGGAGGGGGGGAGGGGGGGTTACATCCACGAATTTAAATTTCAGAAATTTATGAACCAAGTGGTGCAGGCAAGGCAATCAACAACTGACAATAACAATCATCTTACAAAATTCCCAGAGGCATATTCTTACATGACAGAACAGGGTGCAATGTGTCATTACCTTGTCCTTCTTGGTTTCCATCTTACTCTGAATCACATCAGGATGAACATCATGTAATATTCCATTGCCCATTCCATCATGTTTTGGAAAGACTCTGTTTTGTATTTGATTTCCACCACGGTTTTTTGCTTGAGTTGCAGGTCTATGTGGTCGTTTGGGTGATTGGTCGCCACTTTCCTGTAAAAATATCAGCCTGTACTTTTCAGCTTGTTGGAAGGAAAAACAATACAAAACATAGAACATGGTATTTTCAATCCCATAGTAGAAGAATCATACTCGGAAACAAATATTTTGCACAAAACAATAAAGCCAAAAGCTGAATAGGGAACGAGAGGCAGGTCAAATTCTAGATTAAAAAGGTGCCTTCCAAGACAGCTTATGTCATGATGGACAAAGGACATACGTAAGGCCGGCATAATTCTGATATAGGCAAACACTAAGATCAACAATCCATTGTAAACTAAACCTATGCTTCACTTTAGTTTCACTGTAAATAGATCGAAGTAGTAAAGAAGTCATGTAATATCATTTTTGATATTTGCTGTCAGGTCATGTTACAAGTGAAGTGTTTACATTTTCGATCCTAACTAGCACCTCACGCAGATCATATGATGGACAACTAAAACAAAGAATGAAAATGATCATCACACATTGTTTCTGTTCAAAATGTTAAGGTGGTCAAAACTGTATCACGCTAAATCCCACCAAAGTACTCAATTGGCTGATACCAAGTTTCTACAAATATTAATTGGGCAAGCTTCATGGGACAACTAAGAAACAACTCAGTAAAGAGGGGGTAAGCTGGTCAGATAACCGTGTAACAAGACATACCACATGAATACAAACTGCCTTTTTCCTATAGGTCATAAATCATGCACTATAACTGCAGAAAAAATAACATCACACAGTATCAAGCTCTCAAGTTTACTTGGATATAATCTAAGCAAAGCAACAGAGATGATCAGTACTTACCAAAATACTGTGGAACTCATAGTGCATGTTCAATAATGAGTAACTAAACAGATTAAACTTTCAAATCAAATAATGCATTTTAATTGAGATTTGAATAACCACCTTGATGCTACTTGTTGATGCTCTTCGATGCTCATTTCTAGACACATTAAGAGCCTCCTTTGTCACATCCAAATTTTGCTTCAACGAACCATTTTCTTGGTTCAATCTAGAAATCTGATCCTGTAACATTGGGATAGAAGAGCAACAGATTTAATTTGTCAAAGGCCCTTGAACATAGAACTAATGGAAACTAGTTAATGTTAATTGAGAGTTAATAAGCCAAAAATATACTCTAGACTCCAAGACAATCATGAAAAACATGAATTTAATAACGAAACCCTAAAATGAGCAAATAGAACATGGTGGTCGATAACTGCAAAATGAAATGCATTTGATATCAATTCTGGACATGTTGTCTCTTGCCAGTAAATATTATTTCCTTCGATAGAATGTGCATGTACAGCAAAGATAAAAAGGACATGGCATTTAACTATCAGAGTGCACTTTGCACCTGAAAGCTAAAGGTTTTTCTGTCATTCATCGGTACTTATTTCTCAATTTTGATGTTTCAGACATAATGATAAGCAGGAATAAAAAACTAGCCAAAAAATTACTGAATTTCTGCAGCAAAAAAAAAAAAAACAAAACAAAGATTGATCATGTACCTCTTTCTCTTTTAATATAGCTGCATAATTCACAGATAATGCTTTAATCTCCGCCTCAGATTCCTGGTGCCTTTTGATTTGTGCTTTGTACTGTTCAATCTACAAGAAGAAGAAAGAAAGAAAGAAAGAAATATATCTCTATAGCAAAACCAATCAACTAACCACATATTCCACGTTACATAACACCCCACACAAGCCACAACAAGAATGCTATCAACATAAACTTCTTATGCAAATCAACTCATCTTAACCTTTCTTCACAAATAAACATTTTCAGCCTAAATTACTTCCATTTACAGCTATCGTTGGTCCAAATACTTTTCAAATAATCAGCCACGAGTCTCGAGCAAGACCGAAGCTCGCCTGCTTTCTAGCACGTTATTACAAAGTTGTCAATGATTTGGCGATTACGCACTAAAATGCAGTACGCTTTACAACTGACTGAAGTGGGGATCATAAAATCTCTAATTAATTAACACGATAATTCGTATATTTCCATTCCTTGATTTTTGATCGAAATTGATACCAGCAGGGATCAATAACAAGTTCTTGCAGTTCCAATAACAAAAAAAAACCGTCATCAATAATTAAATCATGAAAACACATTGAACAACAAATACCTCAAAATTGTACGGTGAGTCATTCCCATTCGCAGTAGGAGACGGTGAGACCGACTTCGAATGCGCGAAACGGTGAGAATTCCTCCGATCAGATACCGACGAATCGTAGCCATTGGTGGAAGCATGGATCTCGAGATCCTCATCGTCGTCATGAACATCAAGTGCAATCTTTTCAAGGTTTTGCTTCAAATTCGCAATGGAGCTCCACATCATTCACAAATCTCAAACAAACCAAAAATCAAATAAAAATCAATTGTAGTTGTAGCTGAGGTTTGGTAAATTTAGCGTGAGAGAGAAGATTGGGGTTTTTGTTTCTGTTGGTAGATCTGAAATGGAAAGGTGTTAAAAGAAGAAGATTTGGTTTTTAATGAAAAGAGTAGTAATAATAAAAATAATTTCGTAGTACTTGTCGGGGGGAAGAGAATAAATTGCGTTACGTGATAGAAGTTATAGTTTGCCCCCCTTTGAGTTGTTATGTGATTTTATTTGGCAATCAAACTTTGCCTCTTGTGATTCTTACCGCCATTGGAGACCGTAGACGGGGTCGGGAAGAAAATACAGAGTATTTTGTTTTATTGTTTTTAAAGCAAGTTAAAAAAATAAATAATTATGTTTATTTGTTCTACTATTATGTTTTTTTCTTTGGGGAAACTGACTACCTTTTCTTTCGGTATGCAATCCACATAATTGCCGTATATTTATATCCTTATTGGAAACTCTCTCATATCTTTATAAAAAAAAAAACCTATTTTTAAAATGTCAAATAGTAAAGTTAATCAGTGCAAAACAGTATAGTTGCTACTAGCCCATTGGTCTTTGCTAAGCGATGGAGTAAAATTTGTTTTTTTTTTTAAATAGATTTTGTTAACATTTCTTTTTTTTTTAAAAAAAAAATAATCATTAATTTAAAATCAATTGAGGAAGAAATGATATTTTTATTTAGCATAAAAAAAGAAACACATTCCAAATTGACATGCACAAGTTGCAGGAATAATCTTAAAAAAAATTAATAAGGAATCTAAATCTCAAATTAATTCAATATTAAAAAATAAAATTTAAAATAAATTAATTTTTTTAAAAAATAAATGAACTTGAGTCAACCAATTAAACTCTTGATACAAGTCATGCATGTCATTAGATTTAATATAAATTTTATTTCATAAATTATTTTTTATTTAATAGATTTATATGATAATA
>Ga0307517_10013948_pt1 | contig 10855 bp, 18 predicted proteins | sample 23_EM_MG_FD_194515 | JGI IMG/M metagenome (GOLD analysis project Ga0307517, IMG submission 194515) | Populus trichocarpa ectomycorrhiza microbial communities from riparian zone in the Pacific Northwest, United States - 23_EM | ecosystem: Host-associated > Plants > Roots > Unclassified | place...
CGTAATTCAAAATCTGCTAAGAGATTGTCCAAGGAAAGTAGAAGATCAGGGAGGAAAATATGTAGAGTTGCATGCAGCGCAGCGTTAACCAGAAGCTGTTCCAAATCCCCATTACAGTCGTGGTCCTCAAGATAATTCTTTTCCCCACAGATATCGACAGCAAAGGTCCAGTTTGCCGTGGTGCCATCCGTCGGGTAAGTCCATTCTGGAGCTGATATCGGTCCTCGGTTCATAACGACGACATCTGATTTCCGGGCCTTTTTAATCCAGTGAAAGTTCTGCGCCCTTACACCAGTATATTGATCTATCATTGGCCTAATATACGGGATCCTGTCTGAGGTGTGGAGATTGGTCGACAAAGAAAATTGAAGAACTGAAGATTTTGTTGCCAGTAATGCATTTGCCAGTGGCATTTTCTTCTTCTTCCCGGAAGTTTCATCCCGGCCAAAGTTATTTTGGCTGAAAGGCAAGCGACAGATGTGATGAAAGGTGCAAAACCTTTGACCCAGGCAGATGTGGGAACGATTTTCATAGGACTCAAGCGACGCAAGCCAGAGAGTGTGGAGATAGTATGTCGATTCGGGTCCCACAAACAAGAGCCTTTGCCCAGACAGTAGTTTGCATATTTCGATGGAAGGTGTTTGCATCGGATCTGGGAAGGGTGAACCAAGTTTGGGAGTTCTATCCTTGAGCCAACCTCGGTTGGGAGTGAAAGTAGGCCATGACTGGAGGTTTGAACCTCGATTCCATTTCCCTTCTTGAACAAAACAAGAAAGGGTTGACTGAGAATGAAAAGTTGCGGCCAACTTGAAGTCGTCCCTGGAAGATGGCATAGAAGATAGCAAATCCGTAACAACCTGATCAAGAAGTAGGTCGACGGATAGAAGAACTTGGTCGCCGAGGTGAAGAGAATACAGGTATGAGAAAGAGTAGAATCCAAGAATTATGAGGGCACTTCGTCGAGCAAATCGGCGTAGGTTGTTCATCATGGTTGGTGAAGAAACCCTAACCACAGATTCGGGTTTATAATCACGGAATCACAGGCCAACTGGACTCCAAGTTTGCTCCAAGTCTCCAAATCGCCCCTTTCTAATCGTCCTCAACATGCCCCGCGTCCCGCTCCTTGGTAGAATCTCGTTTCGTGATTATGCCGCCCTCATTCTAGGTTTCTCATTCCTGGCCTTTGAGGCTTGTCTGCATATCATCATTCTCTTCCTGCCCAAGTCGGTCATCAATTGGTTCTACCGCCAATCACGCAGTCTCTTTCACCGTATAACAGAACAACCAAAACGCCGTTCGGAGGAAAAAAGAGCTGCCGACAACGTATTGAACGCCAGAGATTTTGGCGAGCTGTGTACCCTCTATGGTTATACCCACGAAGAACATGTCGTGTTGACCAAGGATGGCTACCTCTTGGGGCTCCATCGTCTGCCGTCAAAGAAGGGACAGAGAAGGAGCAACCCCGGAGGCAGCACCGGAAAACCCGTTGTCTATCTACATCACGGGCTTCTCATGAACAGCGAAGTTTGGGTGTGCCTAACGGATGCATCGCGTTCTCTTCCTTTTGTCCTCGCTGAACAGGGCTATGATGTTTGGCTTGGAAACAATAGGTAGCCTTTTGAATTAGGATCGAGTCGACCTAACTGATCAATTACATAGAGGAAATAAATACTCGAAGAAATCCATACACCATGGTCCGAATTCGAGCAAATTTTGGGACTTCAGGTGAGTGCCTATTTTTGATACTCCGTCCCTTGATCTGACACATTTGGAAACATAGCATAGACGACTTTGCATGGCACGATATTCCAGATTCCATTAACCACATCCTTGATGTGACTCAAGCCAATAAGCTGAGCTATGTTGGCTTCAGTCAAGGAACGGCCCAGGCTTTTGCCGCGCTGAGTATACACCCCCGCCTCAATGAGAAGATCAACGTATTCATCGCGCTGGCTCCTGCAATGAGTCCACCCGGGCTTGCTGCTCCCATTGTCGATGGACTAATGAAGGCTTCGTACGTTTGCCAGTTATCAATTTTAACAGGTGCAATTTCTGAATTGATATCGCTAGCCCAACTCTCCTTTTCCTCTTCTTTGGCAGAAAATCTATTCTGTCCTCCGCAACAATGTGGCAATCCATAATGTACCCCCCGATATTTGCGAGAATGATCGACCGGTCCCTCATCTGGTTATTCGACTGGCACGGGAACAACATTACCATGGACCAGAAAATCGCGGCCTACGCTCATCTTTACTCTTTCGCGTCAGTTAAATCTATCGTTCACTGGTTCCAAATTATGCGAAATGCCGCCTTTCAGATGTACGATGACGATGTTCTGTCCCCTGTGGTTCGCACCTCTGTCAGTTCCTATCGACCAGCTCGCTTCCCAACGCGCAACATTATCACCCCGATAGTGCTTCTTTATGGAGATTCGGATAGTCTTGTGCACATAGAGACGATGCTCGCACAGCTTCCTGACCACACAATCGCCAAGCCATTGCACACGTACGAACACCTAGATATCCTTTGGGGAAGGGATGTTGACAAGGACGTCATACCGGAGGTCTTGCAATCACTCCAATATTACTGTTCGAACGGTGGGGATAAATTAGTAAGGAATAATGTTAAGCAAACCGACCTTGTAGTTGTAGAGTAATTTCAATGTAATTCCAGTGAATGACGCGCATAATTCCTTGTATAATGTGATTAATCTATCTACCCGGAGGAAAGTGTCTCTCTAAACTTCTACGGTGTCAACTTGTCTTTTTCTCGCCTCCCTCCGCAAGCTCACGAGACTTTTCTACCCTTTGTTTCTCGATGGTCCACCCCTTGATCGTTCACGTTTGCCGCCAACTGCGACTCCTTGACTTCCTTCCTCATTTTCTTCTGTTTCCTTCTTTCTTCTTTCCTCCTTTTCTCTTCTTCGTTTGTAACACTGCCCTTCTCTTTAGTTTCCCCCACCTTCTCCTTTCCCCTGTGGTCCCTTTTGCTTCTTTCCATCTGGTAGTCGCTGTTGTCTGTTTGCAGGCCATTGTTCCTTTTCGAGCTTTTCTTCCTTTTGACCTCGACAGGTTTCTTCGTTCTATCCTCCACGTCAATCGATTCACATCGGACTTCTGTAATTCTTGCGCCCTCCACTGTTTCCTCCTTCTCGGTCGATAGGGCCATATATGAAGAAAGCGAGGAAGTTGCAGCCAGGAAAGAGGATGACGAAAGCGAGGAGAATTTCGACAATCCGATTCTTTGTGCCTCCTCTTCCACTCGGGCTTCCGAGTGCATTTCTATTCGAAGGTGGGTGGAACCCAGACCCATTCGAGGAGCATCATAAGAATCCTTGTTTCCAGTGTCGTTGGAAGAGGGCGAAGGCGTAGCAGAATCAGTGGGTTTGAAAACCCGAGAGCGCGCGTTTAGCTTTTCATTGAAGTAGTCGGCCAAACTTTTTGTAGAGGTTGTTATCTTGCTAATTTCGAGCCCTTCCGCGTCATTCGTTGATGTTAATTTCTTCTCTGAGGTTTCTCCAGCTGGATCCGGACTCGAAGTAGAAGCTGTTGGAGCAACGCCCAAAATTTCGGAAATGTGAACTGATGATTTAGACAATATATTTTTGGCGGCTATAGCGCGGGCTCGGTGACTATGAAAGTTCATCAGGAGCCAAGCAATTAAGGGCAGAAGGATGGGGAACGTACGCTCTATGCCGTGGCAGAGGTTTGACTGGCTTGCTCACTCCTGCTGAGGTCGCTTTCCCTTCGATAACTTCATCCCACTGAATAGCGAGGGATTGAGTGGCCAAAATTTCAGGTTCTTCGTGGTCTTTGCTCTCCTTCCTGGTCTTCATCCGTTCGGAACGATCTTCCCCATTCCCTTTCCGCTTCCTTTTCTTCTGCTTGCCACCATCTACATCAACGCCAATTTCTTCATCTCCAGTTTCACTTGACGTATTCTGGACAGCAGTTTCATTCAAGCGCTTCAGGAGGCTTTCAAAGTCTTTATTTTGTTTCCACGCAATACCGTTAGGATCCTTTTGGTGTGCAGCACCTATGCCGAGCATATCGAGTTTGTGGTCGACTTTGATATGGGACATTCGACCATCACCACTTACACCGAGACCTTTCGACGCGTCCCATCCAAATTTTGAGAGGTAATTAGATCCAAACCTCGCTGCATCTTAAAAAACATTGGAGTCAAAGAATTGAAAGTAGAAAGGTATTTGGACATACCATCGGCCCAAGATAAATTTCGGGGGTCTTGAGGAATGCGCTGCTTTACTTTCCGACCAGAAAGGCCCATGATATGAATTTCCCTCACGCAAGTCAACTGGAAAGCAAGTAAACAAAAAAAATGCTTAGTCAGCACCATCAGCATGGCATTTGACCGAAATTTGTGCCCATCCAAATGATTATTGCATTGTTACATACAGGAGAACGACAAAAGAAAGATCTGCCAGCTAGAAGACGCCCTGGGTTACGAAGAGGAATCCCCAAGAGCGATGAAGAAGAATGTCCCTTATCTAAATATCTGTACACCAAATTTCCAGCTTGCCTTCTGATTTGCCCTTGGCGCTTTCGCGCGCAGTTTCAATTGCAAGTTCATAATCAGAATCATCACGAAGGGTGACCTTTCCACCATCCTCATCCTTGAACTTGAGGCCGAGGCCATTGATATCCTTCTGGAATTTGGCAGTGACTTTGTCCAGGAATTCTGTGAAAGGGGTTTCGGGTGACAAAGTCATTCCACGTATATCATCTTGGTAATGAAGCTAGGAAGGTATTAGCGAAGGAATATTTGTTAACAAGGTTTAATAAGCCCACCTTGATCCGGATGATAGCAAGCTCCAAAGGTCCGTCATCATATTCACCACTAACATATCCTTCTTCCTCTTCCTCGTAAGTGTTTTGAATTCGACTGGGTGCTCGAGGGTTATTCCGTCTCGTGCCTTTCCTCCTTAGCGATCCACCACCGCCAGGGCCGCCATAGGAACTCGGGGCATACTGGCTATTCGGTGCGCTACGTGAACCAGTTCGAGCGATCGGTGGGTAATTTGGGTTTGCATTTGAACGCGCCCAAGCACCAACTCGGTCGGAGCTAGGACTCTGGTCGACAGGAGGAAGCGGAGGTACATTAGAGCCATAGGAATCAATGTAGTCATCATAGAATTCTGTAAGACGGGAATTCGATTCTATATTCACATTAGAAAGGAAATTATGGTGCATGAAGGGCTTTACCTTTTGGTGGGACAGGAGGATTAAGATTGCTTGGGGATGCTCCAGGTTTGCGAATGCTGAGGCCGCGCATGGGACCTCCAAGCGCAGCGTTGGGAGAAGGGCGTGCAGCGGTTATCTGCGTGTTACTTCTTGTTACTCCGGCACTCGTAGGACCACTTTCTTTCGGAGAAGGGACTCCCATATTCCCAAGCTCACGGGCATTTGCTGGGGTCGGTGCTGGGGCCGTCCTCGACCGCTCAATGCCTGCAGATCTTGGGCCATCCGCAACCGCTGTGATACAAGTTAAATTTATTTCTTTTATTTCCTTGACCGTTTCACATACTCAGCGTAGGCATGACCGGTGGAACTGTGGCACTTCGGAGAAGACCATTAGGTGATGCCAAATCCAAGTCGGGACGATCCAGGGGACGATCCAAGAAGAGGCCTGCAGGCGAAATTCCCGCTTTCAGACGTGCAGAGCCTGAGAACGTGGTGACTGCATCGTTTGGATCACTTGAGGCGACAAGTTTCTAAGAGGTGATCAGGAAATAGTCATTAATTCCATACATTGAGCACATGCCGCCTTTCCCATGTAATCTCTTGTGACCGAATTCTTCAGTTTCTTTTCCGAAGGCCGATAAAGAACTCCAACAGGCTAGATAGTGGTCAGTCCTATCCATGGACAGTGAAATTTTGAAATATACTAACAATACTAAACACCGTGTAGCCTTCACCGCGGTCTTGGATGGCATCATCAATAACATTATGCTCATCCGTGGCTTTATCTCTCCTCGCATCCTCCATGTCAGCCAAGCCCTCCTGAGCGCGGCCCATATAAATTTGTGAGAGACCTTTATTGAAGAGAACCTCGGCAGAAAAGAGGCGAAATTTAAGGCCGAGTTGCTCATAGTTACTGGCACCCATGAGATAAAGTAGGACACAAGATATTTGGGAACGTACATGGCTTGGTTCCCCCTCAAGTACAAAAGTGCTTCTTCAAAGTCTTTGGCCGCCAGTTCATAGCGAGCAAGGAGGAAATTGGAGACACCACATTGAAAATATCTGATGGTGTTAAAATTTGAGTGCTGCGCCTCGACCATTATGATTGAGAGTACTAACGCAACTGCTAAGTATTGATCTAAATTAGTGGCTTCAATAAATCGCTCGACTGCAGCTTCGTGTTCTCCAAGGGTTGCGTAAATTAAGCCCATGTTTGTGAGAATCTTGGATGAGTCGGCGATGCGCTTGGGAAAATGAGTTTGCAAGAAGAGTTTTATGGCAGAGTAGACACACAGAGAAAAGTTCCAGAGCCTTTTCGAAGTCCTCTTCATCATAAGCTTTCAGGGCTGCTGCCCAAGTTTCGAGTTCTGCTTTGAGAGACATGACAGCGTTCCTGACGCTCTAGAGTCGAGTGCAACGAGTGATTAGAAAGATAGGTAAAATTAAATGAAAGGTGGAAGAAAAGAAGAAGAAGAGAGAGAAGAGACGCAGTCTCGGATGGGGCACAAGCGGAAGAAAACAGGATATAGACCTTTGGGCTATATATGAGACGAGACGGCTTTGTATCGCTGATTCTTGTTGTCAAGGTCGTCTGCGGTAACTGCCGTCGCGATCATAGTTTTGTCCTATTTGCCTTATTTATAACTAAGGAAACAAAGGGACGCTCTACAATGACCGTCAGTGTATTCCAAGTAAGTACCTAGAGGTTGCTCGATCCCCGCTGGACCCTCCCAGACCCTCCTCCCACCACATGCCTTATTCCATTTTCCTTCCGTTTCCCTCCTGGTGTTATTTCGCGTGTCAAAGTCAGCCATGTCATCATTCAGCTAGACTACTGTAGTCAGATTGAGTACTGTGAGAATGGTATCACCCTACCTCGGGCTACTACACGACCTTGGCAGGAGATAAGTGAGCGAAATTAACGGGGGCGTTACATATCATTATGGAAATTAAAATATCATGCAATATAAATACATTGTCCTCTCCAGTCAAGTCTCAAATTCTAATAACCAGAGGGTCTCGCACTGGCTTTTGATGTATCGTAAGCTCTGATAAGCTTGGCTTGGTCCTGCTTGCCCGCGTTCTCTGTCTGACTGAAAGCGAAACCACGATTGCGGCGCATGCGTTGCGTTGCTCGGACTTTCTTGATGGCTTTCTGGAACCTGAAGAGTTCGCAAGGGCATGAGAAAGGGTGGCAAGTAACGTAAGCTAGCACATACTGTTCCTGTCGTGGCCGATAATCGGGGATGTTGTACTTCTGCAATTCTTGGACGATATGATAAGATGAGGGTAAGTAAGTTCTTCGATAGCTTGGCAAAACCATCAGCATCCACGGCTGGGCGGAAAAAATACGTAACTCACTACTTCCAGGCGAAATCGCGAACTAGGCAGAAGAGCGGAATAAGGATGAGAGCGAAATAAAGAACTCCATTCGTCCACAAACGTGGGACGATGCCTTGATATTCGGTGGAAAAGCCAATAGCAGGAGCAACAACAGCGTAGAGAGGGAGGAACAGCATGGTGAAGACAAAGGATCCAGGTATCGCTGCAAACAAAATCATCAGTTTTACCTTCACCAAAAATAAAATGATAATTTACCGGCTACTGTGTATTTAGTCCAGAGGCTGGTAAAAGACAAACGTAAATTTTCCTAGAGCAATGGAAGTAAAAGCCACATACTCAGAAATAAGAGCAGCCTTGCCCAGCACAGTCAAGAGGACAGCAAGGTAAAGGGTGGTACCCCAGAACCAATGGCCCGAATCCAGACCATCAGACAATTTGAGATCACCCCAGAATAAAATAATCGAGAAACCGTACAGGAGCTTATTCAGGAAGTTAGGACAATCACCTGTGGAGTGTTGTGCTAAACTCACCAAACTATGATACAGGGCATTGGCAACCCAGAGCCAGAAAGAGGTTTTCGTGAAGAATTCGTTCTTCTGCCCAAGAATATAGAGCTGAGGGTATCGGTCCAAAAATCTTGCGGACACAAACTGATCGAATATCCCAATAACAAGAGGAGGAAGCACCGTGAAAACGACGTTGTAAAGCGTAAGCGTCCATGATTCGTACGCGATTTGTCCAGAGAAATTGTTGAAAAATGAATACTGAATAACGAGCGGGTTAAGAGTGTTCAGTATAAAGGTGGAGCAGTCACGTACCCAGAATTGAGTCATATATAGCACAATATTCTTGTAGAATGAATCTGGGAAGGAACTTTTAGCTATTTTTCTGACCAACTTATAATGAATATTACAAAGAATAAGCTTGGAGAGTCGTCTGTAACTCCAGGCTCCATGGACAAGTAACAGCTTTTTCAGGTACCGAAATTGCGAAATTGCGACGTCAGCTGAGCGTGCAGCTTGGAGACCCTGTTACCTGTTCACTATTTGGCCAACACCAGTAACTTCGAAACGTACCTCGACGCCAGAAATACCGACCCCAACATGAGCTGCTTGAATCATACTGACGTCGTTGGCGCCATCGCCAATGGCAAGTAGAATGGCCTTTTGGTTTTTCTTTACCAATTTAACAACAAGTGCCTTTTGTAAAGGAGAAACACGACCTATAAAACGTTTAAAACACATGTTCTTCTGTTTGCCGGGACGGTGGACTTACAGCAGATTACTGCTTTGCACATGATTGCCAACTCCAAGAATACTTTGGACATGTCTTTTTGAAGAGCAAATCCCAAGCTTTTGCCATCTGCGAATTCGTACGTTAAAGCAGATGAGGCACAGACCTCGCAAAAAAAATTACCAATGACGAGCGCGAGATCTTCAAGTTCACCTGTACTTCGCTGGTTTTTGATGGCGGACAGGCGCTTCGTCAAGAAGTCCTGTGTGTCGTGAGCATTTTCCTCATTTACAATAACCTTGGGGATAAAAATCAATAAATACCCAAAATAGTTATCATGGACTTTACCAAGTTCATGGATTCTGAGATCAGCCGACATGACATTCCAATGTTGATCGCAGTCTCCTGCCGATCGCCGGTGAGAACCCAAACCTGAGGTTCGGGGTCAGCAAGGACTAGAATTCCACGAGGAACACGCACCTTGATGCCTGCCATTTGGAGGGTGTGGATGGTGTCCGGTACTCCGTCTTGTAGCTTATCCTCAATAGCAGTGGCACCCAACAAAAAGAGGTCCTTCTCTATCAACTCAGCGGCCTCATCCAAGGCATCTCCGCGGCCATTGATAGTTGCTGCGGCTTGATTGTAAATGGCGGACCACTGCTGATATTCTGTTTCGGGGATATCTCGATATGCGATACAGAGAGTCCGCAGTCCTTCAGTTGCGTAGTCCTAGAGAAACGTAGGGATAAAGGAGATGTGTGGTAGCAAAGAAGCAAACCAACCTCAAGATGGGCAAGGGTAACCTCCGTATATGGCTGGCTTTTGCTCAGCCGTTCCAAAATTACAGTGTCCGCCCCTTTAGTATAGAGTTTTACCTTTCCGTCTGGACCCCTGACGATTGTAGACATCCGTTTCCGAGTGGAATTGAATTCGCAAACTTTCAATATCTCGAATTCTTGTGTTTGTCCTTGAATACTCACGAACACCGATTTCGGTTTTCGTGTCTGAAAAAAAGAATTAGCCACAAATAAACTCTTGTGAAAAACGGCACACATGAAATTGATAACCCAATAATTCGGCCCCTGCAACCAATGCGGCCTCGTCAGGGCTGGACGCTTGATAAACAATTTTCCCATCTTGAACCTCCGGAATGACCGTGTGACAGACCGCCAACAAAGTTAGGAACTCTTGGATTACTTCCCTTTCTCTGCCGCCTGCGATGACGCTACTCGATGATGATGTCGGTTGGTCCAAAAAGGGGTTTGCAGGAGCATTCAGATAGTCTCGCATTTCAGAAAATGACTTCCATCCTCCTCGTCCATCATCCCCGTCTCGTTTGGCTTCATCAACGACATCGGCATAAGCAGTACCAGCGATGCTGCAACACCTAAACTCCATTTCGTTACAAGTCAGGGTTCCAGTTTTGTCACTGAAGACATATTCTATCTGCCCCAACTCTTCCACGAGTGAGGATGTACGGCAAAGCGCTGGTGTATCCGTCTTGGCGTAGTACATGTCGAGGTCAAAATTGATTAACTGTGCTTGCTGGAATTTGACAACTTCCATGGTGACGATTAATGATATGGGAATAAGGTTGTTGTATAGAATGATGAAAGTCAAGATATCTGAAGCAAAAAATATTAGTAATACAGGACGAGCGTGTTCAACCGTGGAGGATTATACCTTCGATAAAACCTCTCGCTATGAAAATTTGGTGTTGGTCAGTTGTTGATAGGGATACGAGAGGACAATACTGACCTCGACTGGAAAGTGAAGTGGTCTCGAACAGATACCATTGGGAACTCGAGAAAAACCATGTCCTTATGCTGCTACCAATTGTTGAACCAAGCGACAAAGCCAGGAGAAGGATAAAGAGGAAGATGATTTGCGTGTTCACTTGCCGTTCAACGGCCGTACGCTTAACGGGGGCAGCTCTGATTGACCGATAAACGAGGATAGCAATCAGAAAGCTTTGTAACTCACGTTGCGTTTCGCATCAGCTTTGTCTCGTGGCCCGTAAAAACGGTCAGGCCATAGACCCAAGGAGTGTTACGTAGTTGGGCACCGCGCAATAGAAC
>Ga0307517_10013949_pt1 | contig 10855 bp, 6 predicted proteins | sample 23_EM_MG_FD_194515 | JGI IMG/M metagenome (GOLD analysis project Ga0307517, IMG submission 194515) | Populus trichocarpa ectomycorrhiza microbial communities from riparian zone in the Pacific Northwest, United States - 23_EM | ecosystem: Host-associated > Plants > Roots > Unclassified | place...
TCATACTTTAATGGTTTTAATAGTATTTTATCAGGAAAAAAATTATTTTAATATTATAGTATGAGTTGATTAATTCATAAAGAAAGGGATTATAAAATTAATTAATTGTACTATATATTATACATGGATAGGCTTCTTTCTTGGATGTTGCACGTTGAAGAATATCCCAATCATGAAAATTAAATAAAAATAAAAACAAAAACAAGAGAAATTAGTAAAGTGGTTTTGGAACTCTGATTTGTCCATCCAGTTTTTGTAATGGTTCAAACAGGTGTTTTAAGTGATAATTTTTTAAAGTATTTTTTAATAAAAAAATATATTAAAATAATATTTTATATTTTTATATTAACACGTAAAAACAATCCAAAAATACTAAAAAATTATTTTTAAGTAAATTTTTAGCTTAAAAATGTATTAAATAATATATTTTTTGTTTTATTTTTTAAAATTTACTTTTCTATTAACATATTAAAATGATTTAAAAATATTAAAAAAATTAATTTAAAATAAAATTTCCTTTTAAATTTTAATGAAAAATATGTTGAAATTTAATTTCAAATACCTTCAATCTCAAATACCCTGACATTATCATGGTTGCCCAAGGAGCAACTTTTGAAGCAATTATTAAACATAACTTGATTTGATGGTTTATCATGGTGATGTAAGATAATAACTTTTCTTTTACTTATGATTGAATTTTAAGTTAAATTAAATAAGAGTTAAGCTAATATGATTATGTTAATATTAATACAGTGGATGTACATGAGATTTCGTGATTAAATTCTAGTTTGATTTTTTGAAAAAATTCAAGACAATATTGTTTAATTATTATTTTTAATATTGAAATGATAATGATATTTTAGATTACCACAAGTTAACCTCTAATTTATAATTCAGATCATGGGTATGACCGGTTCTAATAACGTTTTTTTTTAAATATATGATAATAAAAATAAATATTTAAAAGGAAAGGCAACAAATAAGATTATGGAGGAGAAACATATTTTTTACAGATTTATGTAATTTTTTTTGTTAATAAAATAGTTATTTTTTAAGAAACATAGTTTATTGAATAAAAAGCAACAACAATAAGAAAAAAAAAACTATAACAATATGAATTAAAAAGGAAAAATATAAATTTTGATTCACATATTTTTTTTATTTTAACAAAAAGCATGTTTTTTTTTAATAAGAATCATTGTTTTTAAACCAAAAACTTGTTATGATTATCAAAGAAAAATTCAATTAAAAAAGTCTTGAATTGATTATTTTTACGCAACTATATGATATGAAAAAAGATAAAAATAATAAATTTGAAAAAATTATATTAAAAAGCTTTAAAATAAAAAAATAAATATTTTATTGTCATTTAATATTAATGAGCGATTGATTTTAAAAATCTTACCTGTCATGTTAATATATAATTATTTATAAAACAATTCATAATATCATATTAAAGAAAGAATCAATCTTCTTTAAAATAATGATATAATGTTTTAGTAGCATTACATCTTTTTAATAATAATAATAATAATAATAATAATAAAAGATGTATTAAAAATCTCAATCATTTAAGTTTGATGAATCTTGTTCAATCTCACTGTTTGTTAAATCTCAATAATAAAGATTTATTTTTTTTACTTCAAAAGTTTTGGTTTTTTTAGCATTGAAACCAAAGCGAAGGCAAGTTGTGCTTTATAGGATCATTTCATAGATTTTCCATCAATCAGAAAAAAGATCCTTTCATGCACTTCTATATGAATTGATTATTCGATGTTGAATTGTTCAGATATGTGGACTGTAGGCGGCATCACAAGGAGATAGCAAGTGGCCACGGCGACGGCGATTCTAGCGTTCAAAACCATCTACGCGTGTTGAAGCACCCTTCCATGACTCGAATGGGGGGAACAAAAGATCATGAACACAGATTCTCAGGTCTGGCGGTTACCCAGGTCCTGAGCCCCAAAGTTGATATTACTGGAAAAATTATTCTTGTAGCACTTGATGGATAAGATATATCATCTCCGTGACTCTCCAAGTTGCATTACTTGATGGATTCAACATTCTCTGTAGGTGTTCTTGGATGGATAGGAACTGCCTAGCAGAGCCGTAACTTGAGAATGAATAACAGTGCTTGAATTATATACTTCTTTCCTTGTTTCCCATGCCGATGCCTGGATATTCATGGAACAAGTTTGTAGTCTATCCTGCTGAAGCTGACCTCCATATCACCTTCAAAGAAAAAATGAAGGATGTGCAGAGCCTCGAAACTTTCTGCATATTTTAACTGCAAAACAATCTAAAGTTAATCAGTCTCAGAATCATCAGCTATCCCATCCACGAAAACCTCGGCAGGTTTTTTTGTCTATAAAGTTCCTCCTTTTTCTTTCTCGCTTCTTCTATTTCTCTCTCGGCAGCTCGAGCCTTTGCAACTTCAAGTCTCGCACTAAACACAAGCTTCTCCATGGAAGTTGATGTGTAATCAGGTCGTCGATTCTACGTGAAGAAACAACACATAATCACTAATCAGGTGCTTTAATGATGAGTCCAATAAACAGGGGAAAAACTTTTAAGATGGAAAGCAAACTTTAACTAGTGATTTATTACACCGAATCTGAAAGTCCAGGTAGTATGCATAATTGTTGAAATCAAGCAGAAATCCAATGCCAAATTAGTAATCAGAAAAGTTCAAGACTTTTATCAAAAAAATCAATTTGTCAATTAATGAATAAACAGCAAAGTTGTTGAATACCTCCCAAGCATCAATTGTATGGAGTGGCTGCATAAAACAAGCAACAGCATCAGGTGAATGAACCAACTCAAAAATCATAATTTATTGGCAATATTTCTTTTACATGATCGATATCATCTTATATTTCTGCAAATGAAACAAAATCAGGAAACTGAGGCATCAAACAAGGGGGCTTTACTGCACTGGGACTCTTGACCACTACAAGCTTTTTATCCTCCTCCGGTGGACGAGGATTTACAACATTTCCAGCATCTAAGTCTATTTTCCTTGTCTAGAGAGAACAGCAGACACGATATATTACTCTTATTTTCACTAGTACATGCAAGTAAATTATTATAATTCAAGAGAATCAAAAGAAGGAAATGCAGTTGTTGGCAGAGGGAAAGATCACTAACAAACAAGCCAAGCCCATCCAGAACCAAACTGAGTAGCTGCAGCCGACTTGAACTCTTGCACAAATCTATCAAAAGAACCAAAATCTCTTTCAATCAAGTGAAGAAGTTCCCCTGATGCCTTTCCTCCACCTCCCGGTTTCATGGATTCCAAAAAGAATTCATGGTTCCATGCCTATCCAGATTAAAAAAACATGAAAAACAAAACAACGCTTAGGAAAACAAAAATGTATGACTCCAAAAATGTAAACTTGTATGCATAGGATACTTTATTATACCTGTGCAGCATTGTTGAAAGCAGGAAGTGGACCACCCTTGTTGTATGTAACGAGCACAACATCATCTAAGGACATGTCATCTCGTTCTGTTCCGTCAATTTGCTTGTTTAAGTTATCCACATAAGCCCTGTGATGCTTTCCCCGGTGATACTCAAATGTGTCCTTGCTCATATGCGGCTCTAAATCATCCTGTCACGTATAAGAAACCCAAGCCGGCCCGTTATTTCACTCATTACCAAGTAACTTAATTTCTTGGAAAAAGATATTGCTTTGTTTCAAATCTTACCATGGGATATGGAGGAGGTTTCAGCTCAAATTTAGCTGTAACTGTCAAAGCATCAGCCTTTCTGGTACATTGCCTCTGCAACATAGAAAATCAGTACAAAGTTCAGTCCCTACATAATTTGCTAACTTAATAAGCATTTTGTCGAACTTCACAAGTGCACACATAGTGTTGCTAATCACATCAGCACCAAAAGTTCTGACTGACCGAACGTGTAATACTGGCAACCCTGACAATGCAGACATTTTCGTTATGCGTGCCTTAAAATCAGAGAAACAAAAGTGCAGAAGCTTTCTGGTAGGGAAACTAAACTACCTCTGTCCATCGCAGCACACCAGTTGCTGTAAGACCTGAAATGCAAGAAAACACTGAGTCGGATGAAGAAAGAAAAAAGAGAGTGAAGGTAAGAAAAACATTGGGTTCTCTTTCCTCAAAGTTTTGAACTTAGGAGATGTTGTTGCCTTGTACTTTACAGTAGTTTGATACTAGAAACCCAAATATGGTTTTCAAAAATATTGGAGAAGTTAGGTCTGTGCCCTTGATTTTGCCGTGTACGATTGGAATTGTGTAGAACTCAAGTACTAATCAGCTATTAGGAAAGTACTGATTTTGATTTTGATTTTTTTTCCCCGCTTACATCCTTAATTTGATTTTTGTCTGTGAAGTTATGTCACAGAAGTTCACAGATTTTCTAGCAAACATTACAATATCTTAGTTAGAACACAAATGGAAGGTAGTTTTGCAGATTGCAACTTAATTGATTGTATATCAGAAGTGAACGTAGAAGGATCAAGAAAATCATAAATTCTGAATGAATAAAAATTCATATACACAAGGACTGAGGAAAAAGCTGAGTGAGTTCTCTTCATGAATTGTGGAAAAATGAGGCCTCTGTAGACTGTTGTTGGATTCTGAAACACCAACTTATTAAGAGACCGATCTCTCAGGTTCCTTCAGGAAAGCTTACAAGAAAAATCCAACTATGCCCAGACTCTTTTTTTAGGGACAAGGTCAGATGTCTTAATCTCATCAATCTTGGCCGCGACAATGAAATCATTCAAACTCAAGCCACCTGCAGTTCCAACAGAAAACTTTTAAATTTCAAGTGCTGTCAAAGAGATCATTTGGTTCAGGTTGCATGTTGAGTACAAGGAAATTCAATATTAGCCTTCAAGGTAAAAAGCATTGGAGTTGAGAGAGAAAGTTGTGAACTTGAAAGCTTACCAAGGGATGCAGTCCATAGTTCAGCTCTAACTTGATTGGGCTGTTCCAAGTGCACATTTGGGAAATGGCCACATGATTCTGTAGCTTTGTAAATTCTATTGACAAGCTCAACCCCACATTTAAAATCTCTCAACTTCCACAAGCATTGCAGTTTCAGTCCACCTTCTTCATCCAGGAGTCTCCAGCCTAGAACCTACAAATGAAAATCTTTTTCCTTAAGCAAAAGCACATTGAAGTTTTCGCAGTTGGAAGCTGGACATGGAACTCTCAGAATTTACTTCATATGTCTATGCAAATGAAAAAAACAATGCTGAATATGCTACCTTTGCTTTTGTCTATCAGTATCCAAAATGAAACAGAAGCAAATGCACTAGAATGTTAAAACAGCTAGACGAGAGAAAAATATTGGATCAGAAGTTTTCATATCTTTTATCGGGTTCTTAATGTGAGAACCTTTTTTAATTATTTCTACGTGGTAGCATAGAATATTTGATAAATATTATGGAATTCAAATATGCTAGGATCTTCACTTATCAAAGCATTTCAACATGATCTATCGTAAGAGAAGAGTTGCTTCTTGATAATGATTTTCTCTTGGAAACACATACTGCTAATTAGTTTTTCTGAGTACGGGAAAAATAAAAAGAAAATGTTACATAGAAGCTCGAAAAAAGGATACTTTTTATCTGCTAAGAAAAAAACTGAGAGTTCTATTAAGAACATGAAAAAGAAAACCAACCGTGGAAACAATTTGTGCAAGTGTGCAGAACAAGCACTTCATTTCAGAACCAAGATGCTAAGTAGAAGAATAAAAAATCCGGCAACACAAAATGCAGGCAAAGATTGGTCCAAAAGAATTGCTGATTCGCAGCATCAAAGATTCAAATCGACTCCTACAGTCGGCAAATAAATGCAGCACTGGAACTTGCAATTTCTAAAGGTTCAAACTTTTAAGTTCCATGAGAAATAATGAATCCAGCATTAAAAGAACAAAACCAAATGAGTGCTCTTCATCTTCCATCTCTTCAGAATCGACTAATTTGCATACATGAAGCAATTTTAGGTACTACACCAACTCCACCACCACAAAACTAACATTTACGAGTCCAATTCAACATTTATCAACTAGCACAGAGAGTAAGTAAACTTGAACAAACTACAACTGATAAAACATGCTGTACATAGCAAACCACAAACTTAAAACAGAAAACAGGGGCAAAGCAATCCGTATGGGGACATGAAATTTACCTTCTTTAACAGTTTTTGAGCATCATCTTTAGACATGGGATCTTGCAAAGGAGATATAGGAGTACACTCTTGCTGAGAAAGAGAAAGAGCAGAAACAGTAGGAATGAGAATCTTATGTTCAGTATTACCATTTCCTAACACTTTCTCAGCAAACCCACTTTCTATTTCAGCAGGAAAAGGGTCTCTAGCACCAAATTCACCTAACTTGTCGCCAGCTCCCATAGCTTGGAGTCTCAAAGTGGGGGTTATAGTGGGAGTCAAGATGGAGACTTTGGAGTGGTGGTGGTTGTGTGGAGGATAGGATTTAGGGGGTGGGAGGGAGAATGGGAAGCGAGTGGTGGTTGTGGCGGTGGTACCCATGGTGGTTTACTGTGACTGGTGGTGATAACGGGAGCTAAGTTCAAGGAGGGTTGTCTTTGTCTTGCTGTGTTTATCTGGTGGTTAGCAGGGGTTTTTGGACCAGACGTTTTTCGTAAGGACGGTTCAGTTACCAGTGGCTGAGGTGAAGGGCCACCGGCCACGTCTTCTTGATGACGTGAACCTCAATGTCAAACGGCTTGCCGTTTCAGTAAAAGAAGACGACGTCGGTTTTTGTGAGCTAAAACTTAAAAGGGCTATTTTCTTAGGGTTTGCAAGTAAATCATTTATCTAAAAAAAAACATATCAAAACATTTTTGTATCTATAAATCTGAAAACAAGAATTCATATCAAAATAACCTACATATCTAACTATCACTTCACACATTCAATTAATTTGGACTATTTTTCATGTGAATTAATATATAAAATTGTTTTGATAAATTAAAAAAAACGCTTTAACGAAGTTATAAATATATTTTATACATATATAAATATTATAATATGTCAAACATGACCAGCCTATTAGATTAACCTTGGACCAAAGCAACCTATAAACTAGATCGGGTTATACAAAGCCAAAAAATAAAGTTGTAATTGGTTCGATTAAACTTGGTCACCTGCTGATCAATTCTAAACCCGATATAGGTTTTACAAAGAAAAAATCAAAGTTGAAATTGACCCAGTCAAACTCAATGACCCATTAGGTTTAAACAGAACCCGAGTAAGACCGATTTATTTTTTTAATAAATATCATTTTGTGTTATGGATAAAAATCCTCATTTCCCTTTCATCCCTTATTCTTCTTCCCCTTCTTAGTTGATTCCTCATTTCTTCTTTGATCTAACCTCCATTACTACCTCATCTGTCACCAACCACTTTGTTATTACCGACGACGACAGTTACCACGACTCCTTATATGGTGAGGAAATTAATGAATTAAATGGAATGAGTCATTGCAAGTGGAAGCTGAAGCTGAAGCTGGTTCCTAAATTGCCCAATTCATGTATATTAATTCAATGTTGCTCAACTTGTTTGGAAAGGAATCATCGACAAAGAAGAGAATGATACAACGTTGAATAAGAAGAAAAGAAAAATCAATGGATCTGAGAGTGAAAAGGCAAGTCAGAGATTCAAATGTTTTGGTAGACAGAAAAAATAACATCGGGAAGGAAACAAGGAAAACTTATTGAAAAGGGGAATGTGCAAGTATTTGACAAAAAAATTCATTGAAAAGGGGGGCTTGTGTAAGTATTTGTCAGGAAAGCTTCTTGAAAATTAGGCTTGTGTATTTGACTTGAAAAAAATTAATATTTTATATATTAAATCAAAACTTTTCATGTTTTTATTTTAAAAAATTAGATTAATTCAAGTTAACGCTTCCAATTTAGAACTTAGATTTTGGCACGGGGTTAATCATTGAATTGGGTTTAAAAATTATGTGTTAGAGATGTTATTATGCAATTCTCTATAATAATTCAGCTATATCTTTTAAAGTTTATTAATTATGTGACTATGTTACATATTTTTATTTTTTATAAAAAAAATAATGTATGCAAGTTTTTTCAATGTGTTTTTATAGTTCAAAAAATCTAAGTGCAAGTTAAAAAGTTTATGCATGCATGTAATCAAATAAATGAAGAACTATAAGTGCTAATAAATAAATAAAAAATAATTAATAATACCTAAAAATAAAACTTGAACAATCAAGAGACACATGTAAATCAAGATATTTAATCTTGTAAGACGGAATATATTACCCGGTTATGTTTGCTAAATTCTATTTATTACAATAATGTTTTTTATTTAATTAAATGATAATTGAAATAGACAAACACATTAAATTGATTGAATAAAAAAAATTATGCAAGACTACACATATTAGAAATATTCTCTGAAAATAAACATTTTTTATTTTTAAAAAATATAGCTCATCTATATAAAAGATAAAAAAAAATTGTAGATAAATCAGAAAAATCTCTTTGAAAATTAAACACATAATAAAAAAATAACCATTATTTACAAAAAGCGAGAATGAGTATTAATATAAATATAAATATTTTAAAATATATATATAAAAAGAAGCATTAATTGAAAAAAGAATATTCGCTGCAAGGTTTGGCCAGCTTACTTAGCTTATTTTTTAGGGCCCACATGATTAGGCCTTTATTTTTTTTGCTGCACCAAGGTTTTTTTGAAAAGAAATCAAACAACGCATCGTTTGATCTTGCCCAGCTTCCGACCACTGTGGTGATCGGAAAATAAAGACAACCTGTTTTGATCCAAAACACCTCAAAAACCATGATAAATCTATCTATAGCCTTAAAAAAGCTGAAATACCGTCCCAAAAATCAAAATCAACACGAACTAAAAATCAACCTGAGCTCATATTTATTTTTTCATGAACTTTAAAGGTAAAGAAAACACCTAATATGAACTTTTCTCATCAAAAGAAATCATTTGATACTAATATTATTTGTTTTAGTGGCTTAAATTGATGTCAACGACATGTTTCTTTTTCTACCGCCAGAATTAGACGGCCTCTGTCTTCTCTCATAACCAAGGACTAAAAACAACAAAAATGAATATTTGTATCAAAATTGAATTTAAAAAATATTGAGGTACCAGAATTGTATAATTTGTGTTAATTTTTAAATTTGAGGATCAAAATACATCTTTTTCTAAACTTACTGTACACCACTTATTTTTAGCACATTTTTTTATTTAGGTTCATTTTCTTTCAATCCGACTTTTTCATAAAAAATTAAAATTAATTGGTCTTTAATTGGGACTAAATAAAAAAAAAAGTTTAACAATCAAATTAAAAACCAACAAAAAAATTTATACAATCAGTAATGTGTAAAAGGATGAATATTGAGATCATGCGCAGTGATAAACTCATGCCAATCCCACATTAACATAGCAGTCCAAAATACGGTGGGGCCTCAGGGCGTCATGCTTTTAAAAGCAAAAGCAGAGAGGTAACCCAACTGCTGATGGATAACTGCTGATGGATGATGTAACCTTTTTAAAAACCTTGTTCTTGTAATCTAATGGTTTGTTTTACTGCTACTCTCTACTCGTGCAAAAAACATGACCAACCATTTGATTCTGCTGACAATAATTTCATTTTCCTTTCCCTCTGTCAGGCACTGTCTGAGAATTTACAAAATGATTTAGAAATGCCAAGAAGAAGAGATAGAACATATCAAAATATCGCTGGCATGAAAAATACAATCTTCAAGAAATGGGAACGAAAGGGCAATTTTTAATTTTCGTATCTGAAGTTTTGATTATTTTTAGCAGGTGGGTTAACACAAAAAATTTGTATGTGAACAGTTGAAGTCTTCTGGAAGATGGGAGGAGAAAGAACATGTTACTTCTTCCAACCATATCCTAGGTAGATACATGTTAAAGGCAGTAATATTTATGTTTTCGATTATTAATTTGCGCACTTTTAATTTGCAGCTGTGAAAATGGATATTACGATGGCATCTGAAGAGGTTGTCGGCAGTCGTCCTAACGGAGAAGCGGATCAAGAGGCTCGAAATCCCTCGACAACATGGTAATGTAAATGAATCTCGTCTCCAATATGGTTGATCTCTGATTATGCTTCAGCTATTGAATAAAGATAATGAAATTTGAACTCCTAACTACTAAGCTTTATTTTTTTGTTGAAAAAACATTTACTCAGGAACTGTACATATGACTCCCTCGAACATATCATATAGTTTCATGTCAATTTCTTCTCTGGTTACAAGGAGAAAGGTTTTGAATACACATCAAATGGTTCGCTAGCAGTTAACTGTGGTTCCTGCAGAAAGATTTTAACATCACCAATCAGCATAAGCAAATGGAGATCAAAAAATGAGAGCAGAATTAATGAATGTGATGTAAGAGCACATACAAACAAACATGATTAGAAAATTTATGTCACCACAGCTTTTGCAATGGTGGTATCTGCGGAATACAAACAGCAAAAAGTTAATGATGAAAAAACATACCTGTGTGATCCCTCCGCTGAAATTCCCCCCTGCTAATAGCATTGAGATAAGTGTTGTTACAATACCACCACCGAGCTCATTGATCGTCTTACGGATGGTAGCCCGCATTGCATTTAGCATGCTGCCGTATGTAGTTCCATGTCCGCGCTCGATTGCTTGGATGAACGAATAAGTCATTACACCTGTTGAAGTGATCTTGGATAGAGCCTGTCCATATAGATTCAGATTGAATAAGTGCATTGCTGCTGTGAATGAGAAAATCCATTCTTGATTTCTAGATTATAAAGTTTGACATGTATGCTTAATTATGGAAGTAC
>Ga0307517_10013950_pt1 | contig 10854 bp, 12 predicted proteins | sample 23_EM_MG_FD_194515 | JGI IMG/M metagenome (GOLD analysis project Ga0307517, IMG submission 194515) | Populus trichocarpa ectomycorrhiza microbial communities from riparian zone in the Pacific Northwest, United States - 23_EM | ecosystem: Host-associated > Plants > Roots > Unclassified | place...
GAGAGCAAGAGGGATGGGAGGATCAATTCTTCGCGATTGAAGCAGGCTATCATTGATGTTCAATTCTGTTGTAGTTCATTGATGGGGAGAGTGGAATGAGCGCAACTTGGTGTATACGTGGGAGGGAAGAAGTTTTCTGTGAGGAAAGGATTCGATATCCATTGTGAAGGTCAGATACGTAGCTATTCCAACGAGACTAGGAATATGGCCTGCCTATCGTTTCCTCGAGGGAGAGCGGGAGCAGGTGTTGCACAAAAACTATAAAGGGTCCAAAATACCAAATACAAGGCACCGTGGGGGTTGGCGAAAACCAAGTGAAATCTTGCGGAAACCTTGATGCAACGTGATACATTTCTCCAAGAAAAGGATGGCAGGTAAGTAAAACAGTTTGCATTTTAACAGAGACGGTAAACACTGTATATCGCATTCATGCTGTTTCTCTAATAGCAATTCGAAGTTATGTCATCTAGGGAAGAAATTACGTGGACTAATGCCCTTTTGTTTTCTGGGATTTTTTAGTCTCACGAAGAGAGCGCGTAATAACGCTGTATGAATTGATCATTGACCATACCGGAACAATAACCCAACTAATAAGTTCGGAGGATAATTTCAGCAATGGAACAAAAGGATGCCAGATAAACTTACACAATATTCGGGAGCTGTCACAGTCGGGAAATTTCACATATTGTTTTGGATCATGACCAGACAGTGGACTTACAATTAGGTAGACCCACAGATACAGGGAATTAGATGTGTTCAGGTTTTGGTTTCCGGTCGACCATTCGGTGGCATACATCACCCATCTGTGCAGAGAATTTTCAGTCTATGGAGCCATGTGAAATCGCAGGAAACAGCACTTGCGTAGCGAGCAACTCCGCAGTGCCCAGAATAATGATCCAATAATGTCTTGTTGGGTTGCCGTTGATCAGCTGCTTGAGGATGTGACAACACAGAGGGCCGCCACAGAGAACAGACACAATCTCCATGGAGACAATAACTATGTCGGCAACACCCCAGCGGGAGTCAGCAAGAGCGTATTCTTTCCCTGAATCCAAAAGACTATAAGTGCAAGCCCTTCACAAATAAGATCCATGTTCAACGTACAGAGTGCAGCAAACGGTCCACTGCTTGTAATGATTTGTCTGCCGAAAGTAGAATAGTAGAGCCAGGGTGCTTCGTAAACGACGTGAGACAATGCGTTGAAAGCCTAGAATGGTACCGTTAAGTACGGCAGAAGGATCGCAAAAAAAGCGAATGAAATAGAGATGAAAATAGCTCACCATCCAAATAAAAGTGTATCTGTCTTGCCGACTGGTGTGCTTGGGCAAAAAGACCTTTGAGCTTTGGTATGCGAGAGTGCATAACACGGGGACACTGGAAAGTGCTAGCGCAGAATTCGTGGTAAAATATATGGGATCAGCGGCCATTTCTCCTGAACGTTCTCAGCGTATTTCGAAGCACTGTGGGGCAGAGCTACTCACTATAAGTCTTCAGAAATGACAGGTCCTAGAAACGGACCACCTTGGTGCGCCACGGCTTGGTTTTGTGCACTGTCAGGGCCAAACAAATACTAACAATTTCCTTGCTGAAAGAGATTCTCGTACGAGAGTCGCTCAGGAAATCGTCCAACATCACTTGCTGTCGTCAAGCCTATCTGCAAAACGTTAGGCCGTTTCGAAAATTTTAGGGTGTGCGGGGTCTCGTCTTCTGGCTCAAGAATCTCCTCCCTAATAGCTTCTGACGTACCATAAAATTTCCCGCTTATCATTTCCATCATCTATTTTTCGGAACGGTTTCGGACGTGGTCAATGATATATTGCGCTAGGAGCACAATAGGAATTCCGACTAGAATAGGCGTCATAGATCTCACCCTGCACCTGTCCCGAATCCCGATAGCTTGGCGATGACTTTATACATAGTACACGTCTGAACGAAATTTAAAGTTTCCTGAGTCCATCGACGAAGCGCTGCCGCGCTAGTGTCACGCCGTTATGTTCATCAACTCGATCATTCCTTGCCCCAGCGTGAGCACTCGCAACAGGTAGCCCGCTCCTTTTGTTCCGGATGCAGGTGCAGAGTTCGGAAACGAAGCAGGATGGCAGAAGCTTACTCAAGCACAAGAATCTCTTCTAGCACCAGAATCCGATTATGGGTCAGGATTTTCAAAGTCATAATCGCTCCATCGAGATGAGATTGATGCAGACTAGGACAGACCAGGTGTGCCCTAAAAGATCTAAACGGAGACGAATAGTAACCGAATTGTAAACCGATACTTTGTACACCAAAACAGTACTCTGTGCATAACTCAGCCAAAACCTCGTTTTACATTCCGTAATTTTTATACATGGCGGACATCAATGTCTACATGTTCCTGTTAAAGTATCAAAGCATTTGAACAAAAGGTGAAGTATTGAGAATACAACTACCGGTGTACAAAGTCGTGATAAATCTGATTTAAACTCCGCAGTGGTACCAGGACCCTCCATCTTTAGAGCGACGTAAAGAGGCCGTGATCAAAAAGGTCAAGGAATACCATAAAGAATTGGACGCGTTGCTGGTACGCACGGTTGAGTTTACACAGTAACCGCAAAACTAGGATTTAATTACTATTCGACAACTGATAGAACAGAGGGAGAGGACACAAGCCATGGAACGAGAATTGAAAGAAAAGAGAGTGAAAATCAAAGCGTTTCAGGGTTTACCACCGGTGAAAAACTCTTTTAGTTCTATTCCTTTGTTATCCACTAAAAAATATTTTCCCTTAGAATCTCGAACTCGCGCGACACGAGCTGCGCGTTGCAAGGCAACGGCAAATGGAGCTCATTCAACTTCGTGAATGATTGCTCGGCCGCATGGCCGATAGCCTTTCTTAGCTTACATTTCGTTTTCTAGGACCTTCCAGTGCTCTAGTATCTCTAATAACATTCACTTCCTCTCCAAGGGCTACCGAAGGTCCAGGACGGAGATAAAAGGCCTCCTCGAACTCCGGGGGATAGAAAGCTGCATATTCACAGGCTTTGACTTCCAGCGTCGTTTCATCAACGATGTCATTGTGTTGCGAGAGATTGTTGTGGCATAGAACAAACTCGGCAGTCGTCACTTCGTGCAACTTTATAATTTGATCTTGAGGTATGGCTGAGATAGTAGCGACCATGATCTTCAAAAGCGCAACAGATGTTCGGGGTAGGGATATTGATGTGAGCCAAACTGGACGTATCTGAGCGCCCGCACATTCTTCATCCTTTCCTTGCACATATACCGAAAAACGAGGTAGCCAGCAAGGTTAACGCAGTATAATATCCCTATCATGATAGTCTCTCGACGTCAAGAACATCATGGTGGGATCAAAGGAATGTTAATCCCATGTCAATGGCTCCACCTCAACGGCTGTTAGGGCTCTAGCCTCTCGGACATTTCTAAGGGTGGTTGTATACATACTTGAATGGTCGACTACGTAAAATCGGTGTGGATACGCATGATACATTGGGTATCAAACTAAGCCAGGCTGAGTTATCTCCAAAAATTAATATATATACCTATGGCTAGGTGCGCGTCATTCAAGAAAATCCTCATTTCCTGCGGGTGAACACCAAAGGAACACGAAGGGGGCTATGCAGGTTGGTTTGAGAATCCTTAGCAAGGAAAATAAAAGCATAGCTAGCATACCTGATTGTTATACCCTGTTGTGTGGCCGTAATTCTCGCCTTTCGTTCTTCGAATGTTTCATGGGCAAACTGTGGTTCCTCCTTGATGCTAATCTTGTACCGAGAAACCAACATTGTGAGGACAGCTATTCCCTCCGTTTCGAAAAACCTATACGATTCTGGTGAGAATAGATCTGATATTGTTATCAGGATTAACGGACTTTCTGCCAATGCAAGCACGGGCACCTGAGATATCATTTGTCAGACCTTGATATCATCCAACTCTGTAAAATGGTTTACCGGCACTGAAAGGCAAAAATGCGTCGCGGGGCCAGTCTCCGAGGAAGCGGGAAGGTTTGAAGGCATGGGGATCTTCCCAATAACGAGCTAAGATTTGGTATAAGGTATCATGTCATAAAAAGGCAAGTAGGCAACCTTACGATTATAATGCAGTCCAGCAACAGATATAACGATGTCGACATCCTTAGGAACTGGTATGGTGCATTTCTCGCCGCGAATATTGCTGGTGACAAGACTCGTATCCTCAGGAGGAGTTTTTGGGACAATAGTGGCCTGACGGCATGTTACACATATACAGCAAGCTCTTGAATATGAGATATACTGACCGGCGGGAACAGTCGGAGAGTTTCGTAAAGGACGGCCAAAGAATATGTCAACAAGGGCATCTGTTCGTATGTCTGTGTTCATGTTAGTGTTGGAGGCCACCTCAAGATTGGTGGATTGGTTCGCACTGGTTTCTGACCATCAGGAATGACAGATTTGATGTGCTTAAAGAGTTTTTCTTGTTCCTCTGGATATAACGCAAGCATAGCAAATGTAAAGCATAAAGTGTACGCAGTCGTCTGAATGAATAGAAGATATCAGAGAGCTTTGTTTCAAGGCAGAGACGCAAATTCGAACCTCATGACCGGCAGCGAAGAAGATGTATATATTGCCTGCAGTATAATTTTATAAAGGAGAGGAATGAAATATACGTAGCCCACAAACCGATGAGCTCATCTTCTGATAGAGTGGTAACATCAAGGGTGTGATCATTGGCCTCCAGAAGATTGCTGAATAAATCATGACGCTGAGTTTTCTCAGTACTCTGTCGTTCTCGGATCATCTCCGCCAAATAAAGCTTTCAAAAGGAGACATGAATGGACAAGGATCGACGAACAAGAGTTAAGACATACACGCAATTCCTCGAATGCCTTCCTTGATTTTTTCATCCTTGCTGTGAGACCCATTGCTTTATCTGGAAAAACGAGTTTGAAGAAATAATCGGTAGCCACGGTATAAAGAGAATCTCTGAAAGTCATGGCATGTCCTGGCGGAACAACGGAATCTTCCTTCCATGAAATCTTCCTCCCAAAACCTTAGCATGAGGGTTAGCATCAGTTGCCTGCTTGGAAGAGCGAAAAAGTTCGTACCAGCCGCTCCAATGACAAATAGGGTCATCTGAAAAATTAAACATAAGCCACCCTCGAGGACGGGTAAAGAATGAGCAACAGATCATAGCGCACAGGTAATGTTAGATCGGCGCCATGATCGATTGTGACAACATCCTGACCAGCCCAAGCGTCCCGGAAGAGGCCCTGAACGATCTCCATGCTCGCATCCCATACCAATTTGTTGTTTCGCTGCGAAAACGTCTTAAAAAGTACAATGATAGGTAGTATTGAACCCTCACGTCAGAGAATGCAGGTGCACATGTTTTTCGATATTTCTTCCATTCTTCTCCCTCAGCAGTAATGATATTGTGACCGAAGAATGTGAGGGCTGTATACAGATGTACAGACTTTGGGAAACGGGCCCTTGACGACGTTATTTCCTAGCCAGGTGAGGAGTCGTTACAACAGAAAAGTGTAAGGATAAATATTGTTCGAACCTTTATCACAGCTGCGTCAGCGACGTAAACAACAGTCCGTGCTTGAGGAAAGGCGCTGATCTATCGAAAAGGCCGGTTAGAAAGCTTTATTGGAAACCGATACTTGTACTCTAAACTCACGGCAGTATGAACGTCCCAACCAGCCGCTGCAAAAGCTAAATGATATAAGTTGTAGTAAGCAGCCAAATGATCCTGAAAAACCAAAGGACTGACGCTCGTGTTTTCCATCGAATATGTAATTGTTGCCCAAAGCTATGCCTTTAATTTTCGGGAAGAAGCTATGCAGGTAACTTGCAGGGGATAATAGCGTTCTGTACCCCGGGTGGTTCCTATAGTATATCGACATCAGAACCAAGACAATTTTAATGGTGAACTTGTGCGCACTGGACGGCCCTTATTTCTTTCCAGAAGGCTAACATTTTCTGGAAAATGTAAAGAAAAATGCAGGAGCAGACGAGCCACGGAATAGTCTCCATGGTGGCTTGAGACGAAACTACAGTTACTTACTAGCACCTTGCGGCTTGATTTATAGTACAGCACCCTTCGCACGCTCCTTTCTAAAAGGTTCACCATCGCCTTCCTTACTCGCTTAGCGAGAAGGTCGAGGTTGACGCTATGAATGCTTCTTTTCACTATTACAGCCGTTATCATAACGATAGGCCGATCTGAGCAAAAAGAAGCACACTTGCCAATATGCCCGGCATATTACAGGTGTCAGCGTGCGGTCAACAGGGAAAATTGTCCAGAATGTCTGGTACATAAGGTTATTCGCTTGTCGCCAGCAGGCCCTCGGCAACTCTCAGATCCTCCGATACAGCCAAACAAAGGAAAGTTGGAGGGGCCTATCGTTATGATAACGGCTGTAGGGAAATCAGAGGGTAGAAGGGTTCGGTTTGCTGCTTGCACAACGAATTTTCTTCAACACCTGTTTGGTCCTGCTTGGCGAGATCCAGTTAATTGCTGCCGATCCTGCACTTGCTGAGCCATCGCCACCTCCCCCAGCAGCGTCCGGGTGGTCACAGAATGCCAGATCCATTCTCCTGGGGGTGGATTTTTGTTCCACTTGGCAGATTACAAGGAACATTGTTCATCCCATGTTCGGAACCGAATTAAGTACTACAGTTCTTTTTTGATTCCCTGCCATTTCTATGACATTGTCCTCACGTGTTCGTCGTTGCTTTCTATATAGTATAATAATTATATAGGATGTCGAACCACCCTACGGATTCACCACTGCATCGGGTCCAGCATTTTCATACGCAGCGTACTACCGAATCTAGCTATGCTCAAATCAGACTACCTTGCCATTCTCGCCATACTTGTTCTCACTGCGTTCATTCACTTCAGGACCAGAAAGCGTTCGCGCCACCCACTCCCACCCGGGCCCAGAAAATTACCATTTCTCGGGAACTTGTTTGACCTTCCTACGAGCCACGAATGGTTGACGTACGCCAAGCTCTGCAAGGAGTATAGTATGTATCGGGGCCTTGAATTATTCATACGCGTGCTTATCCAACGACCCCAAAGATTCCAACATAATTCATCTCAATGCTCTAGGACTCGACTTGGTTATCTTAGATTCTTTCGAGGATGCGATCGAGCTTTTGGAGAAGAGATCATCCATTTATTCCGATCGGTCAGTCGCTTTGCGATTTTCTGCACATTTGATATATTGATAGTGGATCTAGCCCCCAGTTAACGATGTTAAATGAACTGTGCGTGGCAATCATACACCACCCTCCAAGTTATGTCCTTCTGACATCACTTCGCGGTCAGGGTGGGTTGGAATGGGATCGTTCAGCTCATGCCATATGGAGAGGCATGGAGGGAGCGTCGACGAATGTTCACGCAGTATTTCCATCCAGGAAACACTGAGTCGTACCAGGTTACCGAAATGGAGTTTGTCCGCAAGATGTTACCCCAATTGCTGAAGGACCCACAAAACTTTTTGTCTATCGCACGACAGTAGGTCCCTCAGCTTCCCATCGACTTCAACCTGAAACGATATTATTTCCAGTATGGTTGGTGGGATAGCCATATCCGTTGCATATGGTCTCGACATCAAGGAGACCGACGACCCACATGTCAAGCGAGCGGAAACAGGTGTTGGGAGTATTATAGCTCTCACAGCTTCAGGGATGTATCTTGTCGATTTACTTCCCATCTTGCGACATGTGCCGAGTTGGGTCCCTGGAGCAGCGTTCCAGAAGCAAGCGAAAGAATTCCGAAAAATTCAAGAGGACTTTCGCCGCTTGCCGTATACCGAGACAATGAGAAACATTGTTCGTCTTCCGTCAAAAAATTCTCCTGACGACGGATCTGATGGAGGATAGGCTTCTGGAAGTGCTAAATCCTCGCTTATGGTGGACGCCTTCTGCAATATTGATGAGAATAAAGACCTGGAGCATCAGAAAACCGTCATCAAGGACTCCGCGGCCACTGTCTTCGTCGGTACGCCACCTCTTGTCGCATCCACCAGACCCCCCGTAGTTGTCTGAATCCTCTCTGTAGCTGCTTCAGACACAACACTGTCAGCCGTACATACCATCTTTGTCGCGATGCTTTATTTCCCAGAGGTACAGTCCAAGGCGCAGGAAGAGCTTGATCGGGTCCTTCAAGGAAGATTGCCCGAGTACAGCGACCTCAAGGATCTCCCATATGTCGTTGCTGTTGTCAAAGAAGTTCTTCGGTGAGAGCAAAGATAAACAATACCGATGCATGTTATTGACGCCATGATAATCCAAAACTAGATGGCAGCCTGTAACACCTACTGGTAAGGGCAGACATTGTTGGAGCAGAGAAAAAAGTGAGATTTTTTTTTTGCAGCTTTGCCTCATTCGACTACAGAAGATGATGTCTACAAGGGTTACTTCATCCCGAAAGGAACTATTGTGATCGGGAACGTCTGGTAAGCACGTAAGCTTTCGCAGGTTGATATAACTGCTAGACTCGCTGTCTTTCAATACAGGGCGATGCTCCAAAACGAAGCTGACTATCCCGATCCAACGTCTTTCAAGCCCGAACGATATCTAAAGAACGGCCAGCTTGATCCAAGCGTCCGAGATCCTGCATTGATGGCATTCGGGTTTGGTCGAAGGTAATGTTCCCTTATCGCCCACCTATGTCCTGAGCTTGAGGGGCTAATATGATCAACCAGGATATGCCCAGGGAACCGTATAGCGATCTCTGTCCTTAACCTAACAGTCGCGAGCTTACTTTCGACTTTCAACATATCCAAGGCGGTAGGGCAAGATGGGGAATTGATCGAGCCGTCCGTGAAATATAAATCCGGTATCGTCAGGTATCTCATTTCGGGTTCTAGTTGAACAAAGTAAGGATGCTAATGAATTCGATATAGTAGCCCTGAACCTTTCAAGTGCACCATCGAGCCGCGGTCGAAGGCGGCGGAGGAACTCATCAGAGCTGCTGCTGATTCTTATTGAACGGGTAATTGGTAATAAATTCAGGCTGATTACATTACACCCCGGTGTACAACTTACAACTTACCTTGACAGCTCGTCATGAGGAGAGCAAATATATGAAGCACAAGTGAGAAGGCGGGTGAAGGGTTGGTGGATGGAGATATTTAGGGAGGGATAAGTAGAAGAAAGTATAGTTTCAAAGTGATACGGTATCCATGTGGGTCTTCAAGAGTTTCCTGTACTATCGCCTGCAGAACCCTAATGTTATTCATTTGTAACTTTTGACTTTGCTCACGGACGTGCACTAACTTGGTAGATTGCACCGATAGATGAGATAACTCGTGCGCGTCTTTTAGAAGAGAGAAGAGAAGAAATATTTGAATACTGTAAAGTAGTTCAAATATTTCGTGACAAGGAATTTGTGGATACAAATTCCATGTTTGTGCCTAGCCTAGTCGGGCTTGGCCGGGCTCCTCGATTTTGGATCTCGAAAGGCAATCGGAATCGGCCAAAGTTTGGGCCCAATTGCATTGATAAAACTGAAGTTGAAGCAAGGCTCTGATGCCACCGTTCCGTTCCGTCAGCCATCCCGTCATTGTGAACATATTTCTCATGACGGGACGGATACGGCACACCCATACGGTAGCTGTATCAACCGTAAAAACGGCGACGGCGTGCAGCTCTACTGCTCAGAGTTGACACCATATACCGCAATTGCAACGGCGATGGCGAGCTCCTAGATGGATGGGTGCAAGTGATGAAAAAAGTACATTTCAAAGAGACGTGACGATTTACAAAGTTGTTGCTTACGGCTGTGAAGACCTGAACAACGGCCGTCTCATACCGATACACTCGACCATGGTCAGCCCGAGGAACTTCCCTCCGAGTTGAATGGTATATCAACGCGGATGTCGATGTCCATATGATAATGAAATAGAGGATCAGTGAATATAGGCAAAAACCTCCTGGTCAAAAAGTCCTAAGTTCCTGCGAGTAGAATGAGTCCATATCGAGTGACGGAGCGGTATTCCAAGATACTGTACATTTCCCCATTAATAAACTGTCACCAACGTAATGAAGGATGCTGAAAGCTCACGAGGGGTAAGGGAGTGCTAGGGAGTGTTGGTGATTTCCGCCAATCACGTTGATGAACCAAACAGAATATGACGAGTAGAGGACGATCTGCATCGCTGCATTGACTACTACCAGAATAGCACAGTAGTCAGAATCTCCACCAGCAAGGTCATTCTATATAACGACTATAGCTATGCAGCGTACGACACCAACCACGATGACACCCGTTCTGTAGGCGGGTAGGTCAGGTAGCGTCGCCCACGCAAGACCGAGCATAATAAAGGGGCCAATAATCCAATTTAAGATTACCGATATACCAATATACTTCCACAATCTAGAGGTCGAAAATATAGCGGGAAGGGTTTCATATTGAAATTTGGTGAGGATAGGCCACATCATGACGATTAGCCCTATTGCGATTGCTGTGTTTTTTTGCAGATTTAGTATAACTTGAGGGATGAATTCGAACTCTGTACATACGGAGTGAGACACTCTCGAACTTGGCAGTGTCCAAGGCATTGCGAACATTGGGTGCAAATTCACCTATCACCACTCCGAGAATCATGCCAAGGAGGGTAAAAGGAGAAATAAATTTGTCCTGGATGCTGAGCTCTTCGAATGGGCCTATTATAATAAGTTCGCTGGCATTTACGAATGAGTTTACGACGATGTTGTGCCGGTCCCCGGAATGCGTGTACATCAGCAAATCGGGGAAATTCCGATTTGGCCATGTAGCAACTACAGATTTGTCTCAGCCTTTTGATGGCCTCACAACAGCTCGTAGCTACATGTAACCGGTTGATCACGATATAGGGACAATATA
>Ga0307517_10013951_pt1 | contig 10853 bp, 10 predicted proteins | sample 23_EM_MG_FD_194515 | JGI IMG/M metagenome (GOLD analysis project Ga0307517, IMG submission 194515) | Populus trichocarpa ectomycorrhiza microbial communities from riparian zone in the Pacific Northwest, United States - 23_EM | ecosystem: Host-associated > Plants > Roots > Unclassified | place...
AGTATGAACGACGGACCCTGCGGATCGTCATACAGGAGCGCCTGCATCCCCTGAAGACCCTGACAGACGTGAAGGATATTGCGCAGGTCCTGGTGGATGTCGCCTGTGGTACGTGGTTTGCGCTTGTCTCCGGGTTACCGTACGCTCACGCCGGCTCAGTTCACCGGTGGCTCCACGACGTGGCTGGGATTCTTCACTGAGACCTCAGCATGAACAACATCATGTATCGGATCACCGAGGAGAAGGTTTACGGAGTGTTGACTGACTACGACCTTTCATCATGGGTGGCTTCTCTGAACACTCTGATTACATGAAGATGTTGCAACAAAGGACCAGAACCCCTCCATTCATGGCCCAGGAGTTGTTGGATGGAACTGAGGCTCTCCACCTGTATAGGCATGATGTAGAGTCCCTTCTTTACATCACACTGATCCTGGCCACCTACTATGATATTCACACTCCCATGAAGGAAGGGGGTGGAGGGGTGCAGATGCAACAAGAGCTCAAAGAGCTGCCTTATCAAGCTTGGTTCAGTCAGCCATCATACAAGGCTCTTGCTCCCTTCAAGCATGTCCTATTTTCAAAATTGGGGTATATCAACCTGTCTCTGAGCTTCAAAGAGATTCATGGTTGGCTTCTGAAACTCCTCAGATCTTTTAGCCACAGATTCATGGTGAAACAATAGCAACAGTTTTTACTGTAGGATCAAATGGAATCTGGCAATGAAAATGTGCCTGCCACCTTCAACAATGAAACATTGGGGGGACATGTCAACTAGTCCATGCTGATTAGCTCAGTTTGCAGCTTGAAGGGGAAGCTTGAAGACCTTGTTATCCACTATGATCCCCCACCACCTCTGCCTCTGGCTCCAACTGGTGTGGTCCACTTGAGCTGGTTCCAGTGGATGTCACTTCCTTTTTCACTTCCCTTCCTTACCTAATAGATTTAATTCCATCTACATCAATGTACTCAAGTTATATCATTAGTGTGGTTGTTTGTAATATGTGATACCATTGCTTATTTTCTGGGACAATTCAGCATGGCTGTGAGCAACCCTGAGGGTTATCAGGATTCACCTCCCCAAGGTAGATTCCAAGTTATGGATTGTTCTGTTGAAGCAGTGGTGTGGTTGTGGGAACAGATCCTCCTCTGTCTCCCTACCTATGTTGTAGGTCAAGGGATGGAATAAATTAGATACAAACTGTGTGTGTGTGTTGCCTATGTACATATCTGCAACTCATTACAATGTGCTCTGGAAGCAAAATCCAGAGATCAGATGAACAAGATAAAAATCAAGGGAGCATTGGAACACACAGAAGCAAAGAAACAAGAGGAATCTTATGAAAGAGCTCCTCCCATAGTCCCAAGCCCCAAAAATTTTCACCCCTTCCCTGTCTTCCCCCCCAGCAAAGTCCACTCCAACCAGGATCTCAGGAGCTTTTTACAGCTAGACTATTTGATGGTACTCCCTAACATAGAGATAGGGAAATCAATAAGAGTACTGAGCTCCAGTTATGTAAAGCTCTCCAATGGAGGAAGAGAGGTCAAGATGGGAAGGGGAACAGACATGGTTAACCAGTGAATGAGGTGGAGGACAATTCTGGCACAGATGAGAAAAAGTTTTACATGCTCAGGGGGGGGGGTCAGATTATGGTTGTGGTTTTCATTACTGTCAAGATCACATACATCATGTTAGGCTGTAAGCAGCACAAATCTTGGCTAGTGTACCCTCCTGTGACATTCAGAGATATAGTTACTCTTACAAACACTTACCTGAGCAAATGGCATGATGCACCAGAGAGTCACAAAATGCACTTTGAAACTGTATTCCCAGCTCACCCTCAAGGACCAACATCTGCATTTGCAATTTACTGCTGGTGATTGAAGTACTTTCCTGGCAAGGGTTTGTAACTCATTTTGACTCTCTGTTAGTCACTGGCTTAGTCTTCATTGGCCTCTAATAATGGATAAACCAGAGAGCATGGTGGCTTTAAGGGGTTTGGGTACCTTAGGAAGATTGACTGTGGGGCAGGGTTGTATGAATTCAGACAAATACCTTAACAGTTAGTTGTATGATACAAGTTGTAACTTTTTTGGTCGTCTGGAGGTGAGATTTGTCACATAAAATTACAGGAATGGGTGGACAGAAAATATAAACTACAGATTCCTAATAAGGTACATAATTACACTCCAGAATCAACATATCTCCAGAGTCATAACCAGCAACCAGATAGTGACCATCCCACTGTGCATCTGAACACCTTGCAAGTCTCTCAGGCAGTTTTAAAACTAACTTTTTAGTAACTGTATCCTGGATCCCAGGTAAATATCCCCTCTGCTCTCTGATACCACCAAAAAAATATAGGTGGGGCCAATTCTGGGATATTTCTGGTAGCTCAACAGGGGATGAGTCTAGGGTCCCAAAGTCCCACCCCATGACTAAGTTTTTCACTGGGTGAGAACAAACCCAGACTCTCAGGCCATCAATGGTCAAGAAGGGATCACTTGATAGGTGACACTTAAGTTCCACTTCTCCCATAAGAGCTCCTGTCCAGATAGACCAGGCTTTAATGGAGTCCTTAGTTAGGCAGAAAACTTTAGATCCATCCCCTGATATCCTAAGGTCCCTAATATCACCTCTAGATGGATATACTGTTATGAGGAGTTCCCCTTTCTCAGCATCCCAGATACAGATTTCCTCACTCTTATACCAAACAGAGATCACCTTGCCACCAGCCAAGCAGGTGTCCATCCAGTGGGAATATTTGGCTGGGGTTTGGAAGGATGTCTTGCAGAGGCCAGTTTGGACATCCCAGATCCTCACCATCCCATCTGAATGACTTGAAATGACAATACCATTCTCTGCCTGCAGAGTAATGGATTTGATTGGAGCTAAAGTGAGGGGTGTGCACTTTGGGTTGGCTAGAACTGGTTCTGTGGATGGGGTACAAATCTGCCAGAACTTGACTGAGTAGTCACCTGATGCTGAGATGAGGGAAGAGGAAGAGGAAAATGTAAGGGAGATAATGTTTCCATGAGAGCCAATAAGTGTCTTGAGGAGGTAAGGCTCTGAGCCAGTGATGTCCCAAACATAGATAGTATGACCAGCACCCACTGCAATGACCTTGTTGTCAGGGGAGAAACAACAACAGTTGATATGTTCATCTCTAATACTGAATTTAGCCACAATTCCTTTGGAATCAGAACTTTGAACTTCAACAGTTGCTTTATTGCATACAGCAAGCTGGGTGCCATCCAGTGAGAAAGCAATGCAGGAACCATCATATTCAGGTGTAATTTGCTGACTACAAATGTCCCACTGCCAGATTTTGTTATCAGATATGGTCATGAAGTGTTCAGGGTCCAAGGGAAAGAAGCAAACATAGTACACAAAACTCTTTTGTTCCACAGTGTAATGGCACTCCCCTGTCTGAATATCCCACAAACGAATTGTCTTGTCCAGAGACCCTGAAGCAATTGTTGTGCAGTCTACTGAGATGGAGACAGACAAAACTGTGTCTGCATGGCCCTGGAGGGTCTTGACAACCCCACCAGTCTGTACATCCCAGAGCTTGATGGTCCTGTCCCCACTACCAGATGCAAGTGATTTCCCATCTGATGAGAAAACAAGGCCATGCACAAACTCAGTGTGCCCACAAAGAATGGCCACCTGGATGCCTGTGATGGCATTGAGAGTGATGATGGAACCAGATTGTATACCAACTGCAATGGTATCTTTCCAGTATGTGAGAGCCCATGGGAAATCATCAAACCGAACTGTGCGAAAACATGCTCCCCATCTCTCTGGCACATCCTTAACCACCCTGATCTCTTGTGAGAACACTGCACTGTAGTCCTGATGGCACCAGGATGAAGAAAGGCAAATGGGAAGGGCAAATTGAGAGATATAGGAGGGTGATCTACAGATGTTGTCAAAGTGTTCCAGGATGAATCTCTGGCTGTCAGTTGTCCACTGGCACATTATTCCTGTCTAAGTACATATCAACATAGGTTTAAGTGAACAATTTTGCACAGCACTCACCATTGCACACCATTGCTTAACATCATTTATAGCATGGACTCCAACCCCAAGGTTCCCCGTCAGTGCAAGCACCTCAATCCAATATAGTAAACATGTTGTGAAGAATTCATTGATTCCCTCTTCCACTTCCTTAATACAGGAGATACTGCCAGGGATCCTCAGAAGGTGCTTTGTCCAGAAGCAACATGAATATTCCAGGGCATCTCCAATGTGGTCCTTGCAGAGAGCAGAAAGATCCTTGACCTCACTGCGAAGAGAGTGGTCATCCAGGTTGCAGATATTCTTCCTCGACCTTTCCCTCATCAGCTTCAGGCACAAGAGTAGGATTTCTACATGGTGGACTGCAGGCTCCACAAGGAACCTGTCATCTTTGCATCGCTCTGGGTCTGTGAGGAAGTCAGGGAATGACTTGTGGAAGGTGAGAACTGGGTCTTCTGTGCCATCTGGGACAATGAGGAGGGAATGGAGGGATCGAATGGTACTGCGGATATCTGAGGCATCATATCCCAGGAGCTCTGAAAGACCCTTGATTGAGAGGGGATTGAAGATGAGCACAATAGCCCCCACTGCAGCCTGGAAACAGGAATGGTGTTGGCTGTTGTCTGTATGGATGTTGTGGAATGCATGCTCAAGGACCTTGGTGTAGAGTTGGTCAACTCCAGACTTTCCTTCCTCGGCGGTGCTTTCCGGGAGTGAGGTAATGAGAGCCAGCCTCTTCATAGGTGGATTGTTTTCCGAAGCAACAAACTTGACAACTGTCGAAGCATAGATAAAGAACCCAGCTGCCTTCTTGCACAGAATCTCGATGTCGGATGGATTTGGCCAAACTTCTGTCACATCACAGTCACTTCGGTTTTTGGCAAGGCGGGTCAACTGCGTTCGAAAGAACAGCTTGATGTCACTGTCTACTGCTTCTGGCTTGACTTCGTGGAGCTTGAGGACTTCTGTGACCGGGGTGAGTGATTGCAACCGAAATCCCGAGCGGATCCGAGGCTCCGGACGACCGGTAATAAAGAACTTGACGTAGGGGATCTCATCCACGTAGCGGGAGAGTATTGACAGGATGGCGGAAGCGGGCTCTTCATCCTTGCACTCGTCGAGGGCATCAATGATGATAAGCGTCCGGATCCGGGTGGCTTTCAGTGGCCCAACAATGATCCTCTCCATCTGGGAACAGAGGGACCCCCGCCCAACACCAGGATTAGCTCTCAAGACTCGGAGCAGCTTCTCTCGGAACGGGAGGTAGCGATAGGCGAGCTGGAAGGCGAGAGTTGGAAATATTGCTTGGAGATTGCTTCTGTCCTCGAAATCTCGCGAACAGAAGAAGCTCGCACCGAGCTTTCCATCCGCGAAGCTGATCTCTGCAAACGTCTGGGCGATGGTCGACTTTCCTGTCCCGGCGAGGCCATTCAACCAGAACACGCGATGGTCTCCTTTGTCCCCCAACCAATGTTCGAGTTGCAGGAGGACATCGACCCTAGTTCCCATCAGGCATCCCTGGCTATTTCCGGAATTATACCCAGCTTCGTCGGTGTGACGCATGTTTTGCATAAGGCGACGATCCGCATCTTCCTATTTCCAAATTACTACAAAAGGGGACCATAAGGGAACAAGACTCACGATCGGCTGGCAACCCTCATCGTAGATATCCTGCTGCAACGAAGTCTGGGGCGGACGTTAGCTACAACCAGAACAGGTCTTTCGATAACACATGCCTGATAGTCCATCAAGGCATAGCGAATATCCTGCACCAGACCGTTAAGCTTCTGCGCATTCTCGGGATTTTTGAGGAAAAGTGTGAGATCCTTCTTGGTCGTAATCGGGTCCATAGATTGGCCAATCTCTTCCAGTTTCCTGACAGTCCCCGTACGTCAGACTCGGTCCTCCTTCTTGGAGGATGTGGGCTCACCGTTCCAGTTTGTTTGTCCTCTCCTCCTCGTTAGCGTCACCCAGAGAAATAGGTGCGGAGAGCGATTCAGAAAGCATTTTGACCCTGGGAGCTAACGATTCTAAGGCACGTTCATTGACCTCCGTTCGCTAGAACCGCCGTAAGGATTACGAACCAGGTGTGCGAAGGAGGAGACCATACCTCGCAATTGTCGAGAATAGAGCAGAGAGACCTCGCGACAGATTTTAGGGGACCGAAGCCACCTGTGGAGTCTCTCACCCCACGGAGCAGTTCGGCTGTGGCAGACGCAGTAGGCTTGCAATCCGATCTCTTCTCATCCGCGGCGGCACTCGGTTCGTGGGTCTCGTTGGGGCGAACTACTCCCGGTCCGTGGTCAGGAAGGGCAGATGTGTCTACATCATCAGAAGGAATAATCAGAGGCAGCGTCAAAAACGACCATTTTCACGTACTGTCGGGTTCAATACCATGCGAGATCGAAGGAGTGGATGGAGATAGATAGACTCCCTCAAGTTCTCCGCTGTGTCCACCTCCCACCGCAACGTCGACGTGTAGGTCCAGGTATGAATCCTTCTGGCCGGCTTCCTCTTCGACATCGGCGCCCGCCTCTTCCCCTTCTTGACCGTTATCGCTTCCACGCGCTGGCACAGATTCTGGCTGAGGAGATTGATCCGTCGAGAAAACAGGCTCTCCAGCTGTGTTGGCTCCGTCCCCTTCTTGGTCGTGACTCTCGTCCACTACGATGGGAGGTTCTGGTTGCGGAAGCGAACTCGTTGAGTCGGCCCTCTCCCCACCGGGATTAGCCCCCGTCCCGTCCTGCTTGGGTTTTCTCCCTGTTAGTCGTTGCTTGAGTTTCTTCTTCGTTTTGGAGAGTGAATGTCGTATGTCGTCCATGTCGGTGTTTGATCAGCGTAAACAAGCGTAGGCGAGTGTAGAAGAGCGAGATGGTGGCACGATAGTGGACGATTGGCCTCGTGGCTTTGACGCTCAGCGCGGATGCAATTCATTGTCCTCCAGGTCTCCATTCCCACGTAGGTACTTACTTGCAATGAACGGTTTTGCGTCGTAGGACCTCCCACCCTTTTCAGCCGAGTTCTTCCCCGCACCGACTTTTCGTGTCAGCTTTCCATATCTCCCCGATTTGAAGTCACCGCTGAGCTCGATGTCGGATGCCTCCGACCGATCCTACCTCAATCTTCAGCTGAGGCGCGCCACTTGGATGCGCCTCCCTCGTTACTACCGCTCTTAATTTTCTCGGTGCCACGACCCTGGCTATCCCTTCCGCCGCAGGAGGTGCCGAGATCCTCCAAACAGACGATGCACGTTACTTTCTCCGGACAGCTACTAGGGAAGGCATCAAACCCGAGACCTGTTACGTTGACAAGCTACAGATGCTACAGGGGAGGCAAATGCCGTGGTTTTGAGCGAGCCCTGGTTCCTGGAGTCGGTCTCGGAGGCCCGTTTTGATGATTTCGCGGCTCGGTTCGCACCCTCATCGCCTGTCCGCCCTCGGGTCTTACAGTGGTGACTTATCTCATTAGGGTTCAGCATTCGTGTTTATTGACAGCATGCCGCTCAGGTTTCTCTTCTTTTACCAACCAACATGAGAGGTGAGCCGACACCTGTTACACCCCTCCACCAACTCACAAACTATCGACGTCCTTAGGCCGCAACGCAAACGTTCAGACCGGTATTTTTCCAAGGCGTTGTCCCACAAATGTCAGATACGCTCCACCCGGAAGGGGAAGATTTCGTCCAACAGCACATTCTCTGGGTGGTCTTTGTCGTCACCCCGCCCCACCAAACGTAACCAAGACCGTCCAACGCGTTCGGCTTTTCCGAACCCGGTGCCGTCTTGATCGAACCTGGACTCCTGATGTGGGCCACGCCTGGAGTGGCGTTGGAACCGAACCCGAATGAGATCAGTGGGACGATTGAACTCATTGAGTTCGCGGCCCTGCACGCGAACGAGTGGAGATGGTCGAATGGGAGAATAATAGTGATTCTGAGGCGGTGGGGCGGTGGCTTCAAGGTCCTATCCAAAACCCAAAACGAGTAATGTCAAGTGATTTTTCATATTTCCAGTCGGATAAACTAGTGATTGTTGCATTCGAGGCTGCCCGGATGTTCTTCATTACGATTATGGCGGTACGAGAGAAAACCTTTGTGGTTGCACAAGTGAACGACACGCTCCGTTGAGCGGTTGCGAAACGCAAACTGTACAGAAATCCCCCAGCCCGCCTACGGGTTACCAGCCTTTCTCTACGCTGTGATTTTTATCAAGAGTTCGCATCCCTGATCAAGTGCACAACGAAACGGTAGCGAGCACCGTTGCGAAGGACATCGATTTAGAAAGAACTGGTCACCTAACCGATGCATTCGCGAACGAACAATTCCTGAGGCCAGAATATTCACAAGAACTCACACGGCCCTCGCAAAACCTAAGGGAATCAGCTCCACAGACCTCAATCAGCGAGAGAACCTGCAATAACATCGTCCCGGAGTGAACAGAATCCACGATTTGGTCGGCAATCTTCTGGTGAGTTTATTTATCCCCACCCCACTTTCCTTTCCTTCCATCCCATCTCCCCCGGCTCCCATCTTTTTCCCACTCCTTTCTTGTTTTTGACATTTGATGTGGAGTCGAGAACCCGGACTCTAGACTAGGTTTCCACATTTATGAGGCGGTCGAAGGTTCTACCGTGTAGATTCCGGCTCAACCGCGTCTTGCAATTTTACGATGTAGCTGTTGCGGTATACAAGTGCTGACCAAAAATAGAAAAGAATCTTCCGGTGAGCCTCGCCGCGTTGTGTGAGGGGTGGTTCGGCCGGGAACCCTTCGATCCAAAGACCAGGCGATGGGTCTCCAAGCGAGGAGGGTCAAGATCAAAACCGATGCAAACGTGTTCGAGTGGGGGGGGGGTCAAGTTACGGCCACGGTTTTTCATTACTGTCACCACCGAAAACAGGACATAATGAAAACAACGATATTGGGGTCGAAAAGATGGCACGAGATGGTCAGTACAGATTTCGCATAATGGAAGAACACGTGTCGGAAAACAAGTAATCATTAGCCAAGAACGAAAAAAATCGTTGTCTGGGATGGATGGTAAGTAGGGGTACAAACAAAGAAGTCCGTGCGATGGTGATGAGATGTGTTATGCGGTCATGTGTGGGAAAGAAAATTCAAGTCCGGGATCAACTAAAGGTCCGAACCATATGCACCGCGGACGAGGATGTCCGAGTGCCGAGAGGTGTTAAATCATAATGTGGCGTATCGGTCCGCCAGGTCACGCGAGGATCTGGAAGGTTGGGCTGGCGTTTCCGGAATCCCCCATCACTGAGTGAAGAGATGGATGGATGAGCAAAAGAACCTATTATGCGTTGGGGGAGGAAGGGAGGGTACGTACAGACGACTGCGTAATCGGATCCTGGAACGGTGTCTTCGGGAATCGTCACGAGGACACTTCCGTCGGTAAGTTTGAAACCCTTGGCGAGCGGATTATCTGAGATGGGAGGAAAGATCAGAAGATGTTGTGGATTTCAGACCACCCGAACGAGGGGAGGGTTACGCACCGATGTCCAAAAGCCCGTTCTTGGACAGTAAGACGGTTCCGATGGGGTTCGTGACGCTTGCCGGTTCTTCGTCGAGAGCCCACTCGACGTTGTAGGATTCCCCAACGTGCCATATGACCTCGTCTGTTGGATAGAGGATCTTGGGAACCCATACATCCCTAGCGGCGATATCCACCGGAGCGGCAAGGGTGATCGTGGAAGCGGAGAGGAGCAGAGCAGCGAGGGTAGTCATGAATTTCATCGTGAGTGGATTGAAGGTGTCGTAAGGTGTGGAGGGTGGTTGGTTGAGTGGTCGGAGGGTAAGAAAGAAAATGTGGATGTAACGGTGGGGTTGGTCGAGGACAAAGGACGACTTGAGGGGGAACGACTCGGCTTTTGTACTTTCGTTGGGGCTGCGCCAGGCAGGACACGGAATCTGTCTCGGCCACCTGGGCCCGTCGGAATATAGGGGGGTGGGGTTCTGCATCATCCATCAGCCACGCTGCGGCCCTACGGCGGAAGCGGCAGAACAACGTCATCACCTCAATCGATTGATCGGCGGCCCCAAACGCGTGCTACGCCGTCACGGGTCGGGAATCTGTAAACCGCCCCCACCCCTTCCCTTCTCCCAACAAAGATTGGGGCCCGCAGATGCGAACCGAAACGTAGACACTCGAACGGCAAACAAAATCCGGAAAACCCGGACACAGCCCTCCCCACAGATACAGACGCCAGGGGTCCGGACCTCACGAAATGGATCCGGAAGGCGCTGCATTACAAGTGGGTTGGGGAACAAAGGTGAAATCTGCGAAATTACTCACTTGCGAAGTACGGCGAACTTCAGAACGTCCCCGGGAAAGTCATGTCCGTCCAGCCCCCTCCCCTATCTTTTCTCCTATCGTTAATTCCATCTCCGTCTCCCGTAAGGCACCGCCCACGCGTGCGGGATAAAGTCACCGATGTCTCCCGGGAAGTCCTGTCAATGACTCGCATATGAATGATTCTCGCACATTCTCCTCTAGACCAGGACGGCGAAGCGGAATTGCGAAAGGGAAGTATGCCTGGATAAGCCAACGGTGCTTCTGGGTAGGCAGCCGGGCGCATGATAAGATGTGATTTTCGGGGAACGGGTTGCATCATCCGTGAAATGCAAATGCTGAACTCAAATAAGTAGTATATTCGACGATCCGTCCCTATGCCTACAAGTTGGTGTGATGCACCTGTGTAGAGATAACGTTTACTCTCAATCTCGTCCGGGAGACGGAAACCCGGCACGCCATTGAATGTTTTCGGTTCCTTCGCTGGCACAGATAAGACCAGTGCTGGCCACTGGCCACCGCTCGGACACGC
>Ga0307517_10013952_pt1 | contig 10852 bp, 4 predicted proteins | sample 23_EM_MG_FD_194515 | JGI IMG/M metagenome (GOLD analysis project Ga0307517, IMG submission 194515) | Populus trichocarpa ectomycorrhiza microbial communities from riparian zone in the Pacific Northwest, United States - 23_EM | ecosystem: Host-associated > Plants > Roots > Unclassified | place...
GCTTTGGTGTATATATATATATAAATAACTACATAAAAAAAACCCTAGTTAGGTATTTAATTATTGAGGTTCTTTTAATTTGTTTCCACGAAAGCCTTCTTTTGGTTCCTGCGTACATCTCTAAATTTAGATAATTGAATTATTGAATAAAATAAAAGATTTTTATTTTATTTTAAAGATTAATGGCTGTGTTTGTGTTATGTTAGTTTCTTCAAAACTAAATAGCCTTCTTTGTTTTAGTCTTTTCAAAATCAAATATACCCTCTTATTGATAATCTTGTTAATTAGTGGTACTTCGTCACTTTAATTTATTAATTAGCAACTGATCTATGACAAGTTTAATCAGAATTTGACATTTAGAAGAATTCACTAATGTTTTCTTTTCCGAGGAAAAAAATAATAATTCACTAATGTTTTCTTCTGCAAAGCAATTAGAATGGACATGGAGATTTCAATCCTCTTATTGATATCTTAAGATATATAAAAGGACAAAAAACCTAGTGTTTAGAAAATTCCAGCGTAAGGTTTGGTCTATGCTTTCTTGTTGTGTTAGCTGGAGTATTTGACTTATGAGGAACAAGGTAATCTTCAATAATGGAACCGCGACCTTCAAAGATAATTTCTCCTTAATTCTTTATTGCCTCTTAAATTAGCTCAAGTCTGCAGATAAGTTCTTCATGGTTACTAACACTACTTTAATTATAGGACTTGAAGGTTTTATAGATTGGTCTAACACCAAATTAAGGCTTTAAGCATGACGTATTAACTTCTTCAATCCTGATATACCTTTTTGGTTATGTATTTGTTGATCTTTTTTTTTGTGTTTACCTTTTGTTTTTGTGATTCTCTTTTTTTTTTTTTTATGCTTTTCTTTCGTGTTTTTTTATTTTTGGCTACCTTCTGATTAACCATTTCAATATATCGTCTTATTCCAAAAAAAATAAAAGGAAAAGAAAACAAGGAATAAAGCAGCAATATACTTATATTAATTGAATAATATATACAAGAGATTAGCACTTTTACTAATTTTTCTGAATCACATAACATTGTGTATTTTTTTAATATTCAAATACTCTACGGAAATAATTCAAACTTGATCTCCATACGGTAGGCTAGAGGCTTATTGTTAGTGAAATTGTTTGTATAATGAAATAATTTAATTGTTATCAGCATATGCTTCTAAAAAAATGTAATCAGCTGGCCTATGCTTCGATCTACCACAACACTGAACATAATTTAATACGACAATTCCATTTTTAGACACAATAAATTCTTCGACCAAGTCAGCAAGCACTTATCTTTCTTTTTCTAGCATGCAGCAAGGCTCACTTTGATGAATTATGTTGTACAAAATCCACTGCTTATCTTCACAAGAACTCTCTGATGAAGCCCTTATAGATGCTACTTTACCAAATTACCTCTACAAAAGAACCATCATAACCTAGAAATATATAGCCATGCCATGACACTTTCAAGGGGGACCTTAACTTTAAATTTGTAACAAAAACTCAGAGTCACAGTCTCTGGATGTAAGAATCATGTCATTTCCATGGCTCTATCATCAGAATTCCGGCCGATTCGTGTCGGGAACCCTAAAAACCATTGGACCACTATACGACACCTACCACCTAGATAGCTAGTGGTTTGAAAAAGAGCTCGCAGAAACATGTATGCTGATGAAGCACACAGTTGATAGGGAATTCTCCTACAATAACTTAAGGCATCACATCCTCACTGAAGTTCATCTATGTTACAAGAAATCTAAGTAGATTCACTAGTTTTTGGTAAATAATAATAATAAAAAGTCCTCAAATATGGCTTGAAGTGCTTAATTATGATATCATCACAAATCTCTTCTTCAAGAACATGAGGGGGTTGACTTGATGGTTTCTTCTTTAACCACCAGGACTCAATCTAAAATCACTGTGAAAATAACTTAGTCCGAAGAAAGACTTGGTGGCGATTTAGTCTCCTAAAAAAGACTGCTTGTGTGAATGGAAGTAAAACCAAAATAACGTCTACTCTCCAAAACCTTAGTATTGTGAAAAGACAGATGTTAAGGTTATGCATAGAATCTACATATACCCATAATCATTAATAATCTCAATTTTTATTGTGTCTTAATCACCCATAAATTCTCTTCTACATCTAATCTTAATAACTAGTTAATCAATTGATTTAGACATATATATATATATCTTTTGAATGATTATTTTTAATTAATACATTCGATTATTAAATGGTCTTAATAAATTTAGTATAAGATGGTTACTCTTCAAATCCTTCAAACACTTGAATTTTAAAAACATTTCATCATAGAATAATATCTCTTTTTTCACTTTACTTCTTGTGAGTTCCAAAGTAGAATCTTTAGCAAAAAACAAAATGTCATATATAAACTTTGGTCTTGTATTTGACATTGTTTATTTAATTACAGCATTTGATTCATTTGATAAAAAAAAAAAATCAAAACGCAGGAGTGTTATTTATAGATTAAATGACTCCATCTTATAATAATTAAAATATTTAAGTAATTTAGATATTGAGGATTACAAAAGTGGTCACAGTCCATTTTTTCCAAAAGCAGAAATCTTCAATCTTAAAACGTGACAGTCACTGCAGTTAGCATTGTCATGATCCCTCTGGTTTCATAATTCTCCAAAGCCTGGCTGGTTGACAAAAACTGTAAGCGTCAATTAGATGTTTTTCTCATGAAGAACACACAGAAAACTCGGAAGATATGGTTTGCTTCCATGGTCATCAATGACAACCAGTTTGAATGTTAACCACATGGAAACGTACTGTGACAACATACCAAGGCATTACTGATCACAGATTCTGTAAATTATTGACTGGCGTGTTATGAGCTAAAAAGGTAATTTGTTGGGACTGGATGGATCAAAACTAAGTAGATAGTGATGATTGTGGACTTTTTTTACAGGACTCCACCGTACTGCATATAAAGAATCATATATACGGCACTCATTTTGCTTATTCAGCTGTTGATTCTTTGTGTTAATCCATTGCAAAGTAGCTCACACCTATGAATATAGATCGAAGACAAGCCAACTGTACACTCTTACCGAGTTTGTACAGGTATATAAAATGTACAGACTGCAAGTCCAGTCCTTGCTAGGGCATATATCTATAGTGAAAGAATTACCCAGTGAAGAGGAACATTCACACAAATACGAGTATATAGACATTTACCACAATAATAATATCAATAATAGGTGCTACCATTCTGGTATATGATCAAGTTCTGCAGGAGTGGTATCTGATTAGGAAATCTTCATTTGGATTGTTCATTCCCAATTGGCACACCAATTAAAATCTTTTAAATGAAAATGGGTGGCGATTATAAAAACTTTAGGGTTCATCTTCCATAAGTCTCATATATTCTGAATGTTATAAGAAGACAAAAGAATGATTAATCTAGAGGAATAGCAGCTCGAGATGCTTGTGTTAAATCTTGAAATCCTATTTTAGGCCTTCACCTAACACTCGGTGTATAAGCTCCCGAAAAGGTTCCTTGTTAACTAAAATGCTCGCTTTCATGTTGTATTCGAAATCTCATCAACCAAGTAGTTTAATTTGACTTAAAATTCCACTATTCTTATTCTCTTTTAAGCTTTTGCGGTAAGTGGTTCTTAGACACTATATTAATACCTTTTGGATTGGTGTTTTATATAATTATCAACGAACAATGGGGCTTAAAACAAAGAAAAAATTATTTATAGAAAAACCTTATTGTATTAGGGTTTGGATTAGGGTATCCAAATGAGATATAAATCATAATTGTGTAATTATAGTTCATCCTGTACATATACTGTTTGTGGATCTGATATGAGAGAAAAAAATCAGAAGGTTCTTTCTCCTTCCAGGTTAATAATTTAAGAAAAAAACCTAAAGTCATCACATTTATGATTATTAGTTTGATCTATTCAACCACACGCAATCAGTATTCTTGTCCACTTTACTAATAACACCTTATGTTGCAGCAAAAAGAGGGATCTAATTAGTTAATGTTCTTGATTAGATTGTCAATTGTTCTTCCTTTTTATAATAAAAATACGTATTACCGTAGTGCATGAGAAAGGGATATATGATGGAATGAAAATGGGAGACATCCCCACATCCTCGATATTATTATTAGATGCAGGGTCATAGTCCTTCTTTTATAGTGTACCTCTCATTTATCACCTTTGTCTTTTGCTTCCATTCCTTCTCCATTCACTAAATGTTCTTTGCTCTCTTCCTCTTACTTAATTTCCTATATACATTCTCCCTCTCTTTCTCTCAACACCCAGTACTTAGGGTTTTGCTCTCTATGAGGGATCACCTGCCATAAATCTGTGTTGTTTCTCCCTTTCATTGGCTAAGGTACTTTATCTTGGGAGGGAACAAAGAACATACATCTAGCTCCTCCACGGGGAAAAAAGAAAGGTACTTCTCTTTTTATTCACATGATCAAAGAAACCTAGCTAGATCACAAACAGGTAAGCATTTGTAGCTCCTTTAACCCTTCACTATGCTAATAGTTCTCTCCTGTTTTTGTTGTTTTTGGAAAGCTAAAGGCTAAAAGATACTAGAGTGCTTTGGGTTAAAGCCTCTGGTTTAGGGCTTTGCTATGTTCATATGTACTATATATAAAAAAAGACATGAATATACAATTATGATGAATTCACTATTCAGATCCCATTTTCAGAAAATTTCACAAGGATATTATGGCTTTAAAATTGTCATGCAACTGAATTCTTCTAAATTAAGTTGCAGCCTGGAATATGTGTGAAGAAGTAAGAAGAAGAAAGAGAGTTAATGTTAATGGCATGGAAATCTAAATAGAAAAGACAAATTCTGAACCAAATTTTAAATTAGGAGACGCAGAAAGCTTGCTTTGGTGGTTTTGAGGGCGAGGTGAAGGAAATAATGTTTTTTTTTTCCAGAATTTAAATAGGAGGAATTAAACAGAAAATCAAATAAAGAAAGAAAGGCAGGGAGGCATAATTAGAAGGGGCCGAAAGAGAAAAAAAGAAGAAGAAAACGAGTGTGAGGTAGTTAAGTATATATAGTTACCAAAGAAAGGGAAGTGTCAGTAAATTCTCAGATTTCAGTTGCTGTGCATGCATAGATCAAAGATTTTGTTTTCTTCCCTCTCTTTATGGGAGAAGAACAAGGGATTTCTGTGTCTGCCAGATGGAGAGAAAGTGAGATGTGGGATGGGATGCACAGACACAAACACACATAAATTTGAGATTTTCTCAAATTTGAGTTTGATAGGAGAGAGCCTAGGTAAAGTAATTTAGGATGATTCTACTTAATTTTCGGACCTAACAGAATCCTCATATTAAACCTAGTATACAAGTCCTTTATGAATTGAAGAGGGAAATCAAGGAAAGAAAAAGAGATGAAAACTTAAAGAGAACATCTATATGAAAAGGAAAAAGTGCTGCAAATAAATTATACCTGACATAACATTCTAGATGAATCTGAAAATCGGAGGTGGGAAAATAAGATCAAAGAGCTTCAATTATGTAAAATCACAAAAAATTCCTGATGGAGTTTATGTATACTCTCCTTGTGCAGAGAAAATGGCTTCATCCAGCTCTTACAACTCTCCCTGTGCTGCCTGCAAGTTCTTGAGGAGGAAATGCATGCCAGGCTGCATTTTTGCACCTTACTTCCCACCAGAGGAACCTCAAAAATTTGCCAATGTTCACAAGATCTTTGGAGCAAGCAATGTGACCAAGCTCCTCAATGAGCTTCTCCCTCACCAAAGAGAGGATGCAGTGAACTCCCTTGCATACGAAGCCGAGGCAAGAGTAAGGGACCCGGTTTATGGCTGTGTTGGTGCTATCTCCTTTCTCCAGAGACAAGTTCATAGGCTCCAGAAGGAACTTGATTCTGCCAATGCTGATCTGATTCGCTATGCCTGCAATGAAATCCCAACTGCATTGCCTGCACCACCAGGGGCAAGCTCAATTCAATCAATGGCTCCTCGTCAAAGGCCGGTTGAATATAATAATAGAAGGATGGGCAATGAAGGGGGTTACTATCAAGCTCCAGGCATGCCAATACCTTATACTCTTCCTTGGAATGATAACCCTTCAGGGGATTCCAATGAAGGAGGAGGAGAAGGGAACATGTGATCAATTGAGAGAGAGAAACCCCATGTAGGGTTTATAGCTACCTTGAGGGCGCATGGCCTGCAGGGAGTCATCTTGGTGTGGTATTATAAGGTTTCTAGCTAGCTAGCCTCACATGGACTCTTTAGCTAGAATACTTCATTAAGTACTTCTTCTAGTTGTTACATAGTAATTTATTTGGTCGGTTTGGTAATTAATTATACACATGGCCTGCTAAAACCAAGAACTTAAGTAATCTGCTTGTGGTCTTAGCATGGTTATTTGGGACCTAAATAAGGCTGTAGAGCATGGTGTGTGTGAAACCTTTGTTGAGTCATTAGTGCAACTCTAGGCATGTGCATGTGGAGTTGCTACTTCTCTGTCATTGTTTATGTTTGAGAATAAATGATATCAAACTTAAATAAGTTTAAAGAGGATTCTCTAGCCTAAGTCTACGGCTTAGTCCTCCTTTGCACTTAAATATTCTTACTTCTAGCTTTCTGCGTTTTTCCAGGGGACCACTGAGTTAACTTTTTCTGCTAATTTTATTCAACAAATTCTTAGCCATAGGTTTCGAAAACACCCATACGTATAAAAGATGTCCAAATTGATCCTCCGGCTTGCATCTAACTACAGAAACGTGTTTGTTTTTATGTTGTTCAAAGAGAAAGTTGCACCTAACTGCTCAAAGTTTCTCTTTTGCATAACTATCATTCATGTTTTTCTAATCGAGGCCTGTATATATATTATCATAATGGCGACTCGCAACAGTACATGAAGCGCAGTTCTGAAGAAATGTTAAAGCGTAATCGCACTTTCAATATATATAATGCAAACTCAATTAACATTTAGCAGAACAAGTCGAGTTTGATGAGCAGCTGTAACTTTTTCTGCTTCTTTTGAAAAATTCAATTCCAGCGTGTGAAGGTACATGTTTCGCTACCAGCTGAAGCAAAGGAGGGTACGGTGTGTGAATATATGTGTGGACTCTAATTTCTATAGTATATTTCTCCTTTTCAGCTCGTGAAGGCACCCACCTCTTGTTTCTATGGTTTTTCTATTTCAAATATCTAAAACAGTAACTCACAGTCTTTTTTTGGTTTCATTGGATCCGTTTCATAAAGTGATCGTTCTCCCATGTAATGGCTTTCAGCTTTTGCTTCACCATTAACTGTTCTCATCCCCTATATTTGTAGACAAAACAGTATACCCCTGTAAGCTAAAAGATATTAACAGTACCCTAGCAGCCTACTCTCGCTGCTCTCTCTCTCTCACACACGCACACGCACACACACAATCGTGTGCTTAATCATGCATGAAGAATGAGAACAGCCATTTCTTATAGAAAAAAGAAATCCCAAAGAACAGTCTAAGAAAAAGAAAACCCTAAATTAAACCCATAAAATTATAGAAGTTATTAGGGTTTCACATTGCACGTCATTATTGATCTGACCAGCAGCATGTTCTCTAGAGTACTCTGAATTATTTTTTTCCAAGAAAAAAAGAAATAATTAAGGCACAAGTTGGGCATGTCTCCATATTCGGTTTTTGATCAGTACTCTCTACTATACATAAAGTTTGAAGCTAAAGAAACAGTGTTACTTTATTGATCACACACACGTGTATGTATGTATGTATGTATGCATGTATGCATGTATGTATGCATGCATGTATGAGTGTGGAGAAACAAATGGAATTTTCATTACTTATTTTATATGTTTTTTGTGGTGGAAGAGAGTGAGAGATGACTATGAATTTCCTTATTTTCTTCGACTGACTAATGCTTTTCATTCCATTCTCTCTCTCTCATACATTCATATGTGGTTTTAATGTAGCAGTACAAAGCTTTGATCAGTAAAACGTCCATCTCTTCTGTTTCTAACTTCACTTTTTGTCAGACTCGTCTCTCTCTCTCTCTCACACACACAAACTGATGTGCTCTAGATGACATACTATATGCTTACTTTCTTTCGCTGTTGCAGGCACACAGATAAACACTGTAACATTCATAATCATCAGGGAAAAAATAAAAAATAAAAAGATTAATGTCCCCCCTCTCTCTCTCTCTCAATCGTATGATCTGGATTTGGGTCAGGCAGCTTCATGGTGTGAGGGAGAGATTAAGTCACCACTTTTGTCCTCCAATTCATCGCCTCCACAGCCACCTTTCTCGAGATCACCAAAACCTTACCTCTATCCTCCTTGGAATTTTTGGTGAACAAAATCTAGTGTCTGACCCCCTCCTGATTTCTTCACCATAATTAATTATATTCAAAAAATATGTAGTAAATATTATGGAATGTGCACACAGACAAAAACCAATATTGAAAAGAGTTTATCATGTATATGAATTGTGATGTATGTACTGTAGGATCAGAAGGGAAGTCAGAATGGAAGGAAAGTAAGGCTTTTTCTGGACTCAATGCTGTGTTCTTTAATATATGGAAAGAAAAGAAAACTGTAACAGTTAGTGATTCAGAATCTATCAAACCCATCATCAATCTTTCTCTGATATATATGTATGTATATTATCAGAAACAAAAACTTCAAAGACGTGAGAAAGAAGCAAGGAACTGGTGAAACATGGCAGCTGCAGGGAGGCATAGATAGGACAATCTAACCTAACAGCGAGTGGGCCGGGGTCTATGCCTGTGCCCACACACCATTTGTTTCTTTCTTGTGTGTACGTGTGTGTATCTATTAATCCCCCTCGTTGTAGGGTTTTGGGAGAGACACCAAGTGAGTTGCTCAGGTGGGATGTCTTCGTCGTTCTATCACTTTCATTCCCACACATGCCCTCAACAAATTTGGAATTATAACAGTTATAAAAATCCTTATTTCTCCCTGTTTATTTTTCTGGAGCTGAAAATATATATTATCTACTCTATCTTTATTTTCTTAATTCTTGCTAATAATATGGGTCTCCAAAACATCTAACCTAACTAATTTTAAATATATATGATTTAGTATCTGTTTGGAATCGAGATCGTGGCTGTAATGCATCTCAACCTCTCTAGAAGCATCAAATGATTGCGATTACAGTGCAATCTGAACCTAAAACACCAAATATAGAAAAAATATTTAAAAAATATTAATTTAATATTTTTTATTTAAATATATCCTTACAAAAATATATTTATAGAGGTAGCTCAACTAGTCAGGTTTTGAGTTTGCTCTCCAATAATAACAAGTTTGAGTCCTCTCAAGATCACTAAAAGCTTACATGGTTGTTAACTTCAAAGTCCATAAAATTAATCGAGATATACGCAAGCTGATCCGTATCCATATTAATAAATAAAAATCACACAGATATATCTCTATTCCTCAAAAATGAAATTACTCACACCTAACAACGATGCATTGAAAAGGAAAATGAGAGTCAAACACCAAATGATCCACATGACTTGAAACAAACCACTTGGTTAAGCGTGCGTAGTTAACTTAGTGATCATGAAACCAAGTTGTGATTAGGCTATCGCTAATCATGAGATGGTAATAGCACAGTCACTTAGTCAATCTGGGAGGAAAATCTGCCCTCATCAATGGTAAAACCCCTCCGTGATGGCCGACCCCGCGTAAACATATAGGGAAGGTAAGCATCACTCATGATCCAACACTTCCTCTCCACAAGATTTTCTCTACAAAGTATTGAAGTGACTTCCCTAGAGACCACCCACGGGCCATTTTAAGGGAACAACCAAGACCCGGAGAAGGGTCCATCTGCGCAATCTAAACACAGTAAGGTCTGCCATTATAATACTTGTGTGTTTGGAAGTGTGGTATTAATTGTGATTAAAAATATTTTTTATTTAAAAATACATTAAAATAATATTTTTTTTATTTTTTAAAAATCAGGTTTGACATTAACACATTAAAACGATATGAAAACATATAAAAAAATTATTTTTTTTAGAAAATGCAGTTTCAACGCGTTTCCAAACATTGTCTAAGTTGAATTTATTGTACTCTTCACTATCTAAAAAGAATTTCTTGATGTATATAGTTTTTAATATATTATTTATATTTTATGTATCCAAATTCATGACCAACCGATTGGATTTCATATTTGTTTTCATTTTTAATTTTGTTGCACCTCAATTTCAGTCTAGGATTAAGCTCTTGATAGTGCTGGCGAAGGATGGATTGAATTGTTAGGTGAAGAGAGGGGTAAGCAAGATAAAAATATCAAGAGACTTTACTTTAGGAATGTTATAAATTTCTTTGAGGAGTGGTGGGGGTTTGATGATAATTTTCAAGAGTCTTATATGAAAATATACCTAAGATCCAAGTACTGAAGTAATTTTGAAAAATTTGAGGGGCCATGGCCTGTCGACCTATGCTTACACGCCACCCTTACTTGATAGTGTGGTATTCAGGAGATCACTCTGGCTAATGTTAGATTACTATTCTCATATGAAAAAGATGAAGATAGTGAAGATAAATGAAATAAGATAAAAAAATATGATAGATAAAATTATATTTGATAATAGTGTGTAAGATATATTGATTGTTTTTATATCTTGTTTTTTAGTTATAGTAAATAAGATAGAATAAAATATTAAACAATCTAATTTACATTTAATATGTATTATTATCAAACTTACATAATTTAAAAAATAATAAGATATTTTTTTTACTTTAGTTTATATTGAGTAGTGAAATTAATAACATTATAATAAGTGTAGTTATAAAATCTCTCAACGAGTTGACCTTAGGCCTAGATAGCT
>Ga0307517_10013953_pt1 | contig 10851 bp, 10 predicted proteins | sample 23_EM_MG_FD_194515 | JGI IMG/M metagenome (GOLD analysis project Ga0307517, IMG submission 194515) | Populus trichocarpa ectomycorrhiza microbial communities from riparian zone in the Pacific Northwest, United States - 23_EM | ecosystem: Host-associated > Plants > Roots > Unclassified | place...
CAACCTTCAAGTTATAATAACACCACCTTATTTAGTTACACTCCTAAAAAAGTCCACAAATTCAAGGCAATATGATTCAATGTCTCTACAATATAACATAATCTAAACTCTAGAGTAGAAAAAAAACAAAGGAAAAATCAAAGCTTAAACTAAAGGAAGATACACTGGAAAAGACTTAGGTGAAGAAGAGTCTGAAAATTTGTGTAAAATACTTTCTTTAGCTCTCTTTTATAGTGGATTAACTGATGTAGAATTAATTCTGATATACCAGATAGTTCTTTTGTAGACATTAGACTGGTTAGGTTTTACCCCATAAGATAAGAACTTCCTTACTGATGAGGGCTTTTCTTGAACCATAGACGTACCAACATGATAAGACCTTAGATTTTTTATCAGACAATAAAATAATGCAGCTTACCTTAGGTAGGACGTATTTGGGGTGTTAATACCTTCCCATTGTTTTTTCACCGATAAGAGACAAGAATTCATTGTCTCCCTATATTTGCCGGAATAGATAGACTTACCACACCTGATGATAAGGGTGGTGGGCGATCGTCGCGACGCCGCACACGTGCGACACTCTTATGTTGTCATCTCCACCATTATCATTGTATATTGCCCTACACATATATATAGAAATGGTTGGCTAACCAATAAGTTAAGCCTCCTAATTATTCTCAACTTGGTATCAGAGTCTTCTATCGTCAGAACTCTTCTCTCCCTCTCCCCCTTGCGGCTAACCTTTTCTCCTCCTCTCCTAAATGGACTCTAGTGCTGCTGCTGCTGACTTCTCCCTCACCACCGGTGGTGCAGCCCAGTCGGCCAGCCATCTACAAGTTATTGCCAGTAGTGTTCTTCCTCCACAACATCACCCTTCACTTGCAGAACACATTCATGACTCCTCACAAGTTTATGTCATTCCTCTACACATTATGGGAACACAACCTCCAGCTATTGTTGCTCTATCAAACACCCACCAAGTTGTTTCATTGAAACTTATGGACACAAATTATCTCTATTGGTGAATGCATATGAAGCCCTATCTTCTTGGTCAAGGTGTTTTTCACTTCGTTGACAGCTTAGTGTCATGTCCTTCATCTCATGTTTCTGACAGTTTTGTTGGTTCTTCCTCAACAATCAGCCCTTCTTTTCTTCGTTTGAAATAAAAGGATCAACTTAGTTTGAGTGCATTACTCTCCTCTCAATCCATGGATGTGTTGCCTCTCATGGTAGATTGTCATACCTCGCAATGTATTTGGCACACTCTTGAGAAAGCTCTTGCGTTTCCGTCTAATTCTCGCATCATGCAACTCCATGGTTCCTTTCAAGATCTTCGGCAAGGTGACTCATCAGTTAGTATATACATGCAGCAAGCTAAATTGTTATTTGATGATTTGGTTGCTACTGGTCGCCCCAGGTCCTTTAAAGACTTCAATCTATATGTGTTTTGTGGCCTTCGTGGTGAGTTCAAAGACTTGGTAACGAGTCTTATGACCAAGGCAGAACCATTATCGGATGTTGATCTTCACAACCACCTTTTTACCTATAAATTTCTGCACAAGAACTCCTTTTATTCCATGGACGCCACTCCCTTTCAATTGTCTTCATCTCTGCTGCCGTAGCCACCACTCCTGCCAACACCACAACCCTCTGTTCATCTTGCTATGTCTCATCACAGCTCAAATTTCAGCCGTAACAGCGGTCGTTCTCGTGGCAACTGGCGTCCCAACAACAACTGTTATACTCACCAGAACAGGAACCATTTTGCTGTCGACTAGAGGCCAAACAATTGGCAGTAGAACAGACGCAACTCAATGGCTGGCCAGTGGTCTGGACAGCAGCATGTCTGCTGCCAATTATGCTCTAATTTTGGTCACACAGCTCCCCATTTTCCCTAGTTTCATAGCAGTACCCAGTAGCTCTCTGCTCACCTTATTATTGGGAATGTTTCTAATGCGACTTGGTTCTCTAACACCTGCGCAAATCAACACGTCACACCTAATCTTATAACTATGATCGATTCTGCACCCTATCTTGGTAATGATCATTTGCATGTCGGTGACAGTAAGGGCCTTGACATATCATATATTGGATATACTACATTACATTCTCCAAAACACATTTTTACATTATCTAACGTTCTTCACGTGCCTCATATTACCAAACTATTGTTATCTGCTCAGAAATTCTGTCGTGATAATCATGTTTATTTTGAATGTTATGCTTCTGTTTTTTATGTCAAAGATCTCATCACCAAGTTCTCCTTTCTGGTCAGAGTAATTATGGTCTTTATGACCTCTTCGAGTCTTCTGTCGCATCAATTCCTCAAGCTTTTTGGTCTCCTTGCATCTCTGCGACTGTTGACCTGTGGCATCGTCGTTTAGGTCATCCAACCCCTCACATTTTAAATTTGTTAGTTTTTTATAATAAAATCATATGTACTTCTAGATGTTCTCTTGCTCAGTGTCAAGCTTGTCTATTAGGTTAGTTGTCGCATCTGTCGTTGCGACCTACGGGTCACAAAACTATTACCCCTCTTGATTTAATATTTAGTGATGTTTGGGGTCCTGCCCCTATGTTTTCTTCTTATGGATTCTGTTACTTTGTTATATTTATCGATGCGCATACCATACATATATGGTATTATCCGTTTGTTGCCAAATCTGATGCGTTTTCCATCTTTCATCATTTTCAAACACTTGTTGAGCGTCAATTTTCACTTAAAATTAAATTTGTTTAAATTGATTGGGGCAGTGAATATCATAAGTTAAATAAATTCTTTCAGATTATTGATATTCATCATTGATTAATCTGTCCTCATACTCATGAACAAAGCAGCACCGTTGAGCGTCGTCATCAACATATTGTCGAAACTGGCCTTACCTTTTTAAGCCAATGTAGTGCACCATTGTGATTTTGGAACTATGCTTTTGAATCATTGGTATATTTTATTAATCGCATGTCTACTCTTGTTCTTCAAAAAAAATCTCAGTTTGAGTGTCTGTTTTGTCGTACTCCTGATTATAATTTTCTGCGTACTTTTTGGGTGTCTTTGTTTTCCCTTTTTGCGTCCATACCATGCTCACAAATTGGATTTCCGTTCTTCTTCATGTGTGTTCTTAGGATATAGCTCATCTCATCTTGGTTATCGTTGTCTTGATTTAGCATCTAATCGTATTTATGTCTCTCATCATGTTCATTTTCATGAAAATATCTTTCCTCTTACGAATTCTAAATAGATAACACATTCACCAGTATCCTTCACACAACCTACACATCTCCCACCCTTGAATCCTCCCCAACTCTTTTAGCCTACTGATTAGTACTTAAAAGTGCATTCTCATTAAGGCTTTATATCATCATATTGCACATAAAGTATCATTAAATTCCCTAACTTAAGCATGTTTTATAATAACAAGTCTGATAATATAAGATACCTTTAATTTATGGTAAATGCTCATTTTAAATGCAAGTTTATCCCACAACTCAAAGGATTAATTGATGTGATTAACTATTGAAATTGAGAAGACAAAGAAAGGGCTAAGAGAAGAGATGTTGGTTCAATTCAAACTGGAACACCATTCGGTTATTGGGTTATAATTGGAGCTGTAGACCTTAGATTTAGGTCTGGTTTATATGTATGGAAAGCTAAGACATAGGCCTAAAACTTTCATGAGGATTCCAAGATTTAAAAGTGCCATTTTTAAGTTCAAATGGTAGCAACAATGGAGAAGTCAGAATCTCTCCTGCAGCCCAGACACTGTTTGGTTTTCAGCTCATATCTTGAGTTCTAGAAGTCCCAATGAGCTCTGGTTTTTTTTAAAAAAAAAGCTGAGACAATTGCCCATAACTTTCATGAAGACGAGGTGCTCAAATTTTGATGTTAGTAATGACGTTTTGGCCAGCCAACAATGTCAAAAACCAGCCACCAAGTCAATGGTTGGCCACCAACTAAATAGTTAGTCAACCAATCAATAGTTCTGAATTTTAGCCTATAAAAGAAGGCATTTTCCATGTATTTAGGCATCTTATTTTTCAGATCAAGATCATCTTCATGCTTTCTCTCTTTGTAATGTTCAAGTTTTCTTTCATGCTATATTAATCTCTTGTTTATGCTTTTTCATTTCCTTTCCTATACTTAGTTAACTTATATCATAATCATGATCTTATCCTGTTTATTTATGTTCTTCTTCTTCATTATGTTTAGCTAAGTTAATTATGTCAAGGTGAAAAGGTTTCATTAATGGTGTTAGGATAAGCATAATATAAACTCAACATGGACTTTAATGTTTATATCCAAGAAAGATTGTTATTAACATGTTTTATCTTTTTATCTTACTAATTCTTAATACCTTGCTTGTTAAATGGTTATTCTAGATTTATGTTGTATAACACTTGGTACAATAAATGCTTGATCCTTCATAGTCTTCGGTCAACATTGTTGTTATGATAGGAACTTAATTTATTGTTAACATAAGTTAGCATCATGAATACCTGACAATATTTACAAGTATGGTGTTATTTAGATAAGATGATTAATATAATCATGTTAATAATTTATAATGAGCTAATAACGATAAATCATCCTATTGGAATCTCCTTTGTGTGTGGTTTCCAGTTGAGTAATAAAAAGAGTTTATACTTTATTTATTTCTAATACTATTAGTGAATCCTCTAGCCTTGACAATTGTTTTATCATTGTTTAATCCTTACATCAATATCACATCCCAAAACTTTCTTCAACTCCTTTTCTGTTATTATTCTCTTCAAATCTTTTTTTATTTATAATTTATATAGTTCACCTCCCTGTGGTTCGACCCCGGTCTTCCCGGGTTATTTATTACTTTGACACTTCTGCACTTGGGATAAGACATCAACTCTTTGATCATGTCACCTACCACTTCACCAACCTGCCCAAACAACACCTCTGTTCTGGCCTCTACCGCACCCCAACAAACCCCCCACTTGCCTACAAATTCTGCATCCACTTCATCCCCGTCCACCCTTGCCATATTGTCACCAGCTGCTTGTTTTTCAAATAATCATTATACAGGAATAGGTTCTCCATCGCCAAATGTTCTTGCCTTCAAGTCTGACACTGTAGAATAACCCAGTTTTGCAATAGATTCGACAGTGTCTGTTGTACAGACCAGTCCCTCCACTGACTCTCCAGCCGGTCTGCAGCTCTGTGTAAACCTCTCCTTGTATCCTCTCCAACAACTTCCAGGTATAGGCTCCTCTTCTCCACGCCCAGCTGCTCATCAACATCACATGGTCCTCCACCCTAGACAGCATTATCCACAGCAACTACCACCGCCTCTGCTGCCTCCTTCATTCGAGTAGTTTCTCATCCTATTTATGAGCCACTTGTTTTTAATGATGTTAACAAGTATGAGGCATGGCATAGTGCTATGCGCGAGAAAATCCAAGCCTTATACGCTAACAGAACTTGGACCTTAGTGTCGTTTCACCATTCGATGAATGTTGTTGGTAGTCGATGGGTGTACAGGATTAAACGCAGAGCTGATGGCAGCATTGAGAGGTATAAGATGCGTCTAGTTTCTAGAGGTTTCACTCAGCAAGAAGGTATTGATTACTCTGAAACCTTTAGTCCTATTATCAAATAGGCGATCGTCAGATTAGTCTTCTCCATTATAGTTTCGTGTGATTGGAAAATTCATCAACTTGATATCTATAATGTCTTTCTTAATGGCGTTGTTGATGACGAGGTCTACATGAAACAACCTCTATGTTTTGTTGACTCTGTTCTCCTCTCTCATGTGTGTAGATTGTATAAGTCTCTATATGGTTTAAAACAGGCTCCGCGCGCTTGGTACACTCGTCTGAATGACTTCCTGCTATCTATTGGTTTTCGTGCCTCTAAGGTGGATACCTCATTATTTATCTTCTCTGTTGGTGCTGATATTTGTTATCTTCTGGTCTATGTTGATGATATTCTACTTACGGGTAGCAATTTGTTTTTGCTTCAACGCCTCATACAGCTACTAAGCTCAAAATTTAAGCTTCGTGACTTAGGTACTGTTCATTAGAGCTCAGAATTTAAGCTTCGCAACTTGGGTACTCTTCATTATTTTTTGGGTATTGAGGTTAAGCCACTAGTATGGGTCTTATGCTCTGACAGCATAAATATACACTTGACATCCTCACTCAGACTGGTATGTTATCTTGCAAACCTGTTGATACTCCTATCTCTACATCCAAAGCTACCATACTGTCATATCCTTTGTTTTCTAATGCTACACACTTTCGTCAAATTTCGGGTGCTCTTTAATATCTCACTTTTATGAGACCAGATATTTGCTTTGTTGTTAACAGAGTCTGTTAGTTTATGCATGCTCCTACAGATTCTCATTGGACTGTCGTTAAACGCATCTTGCGTTATCTTAAGGGTACGACCACACATGGACTACATATTACTCGTAGTTCTTCCTTTGTATTACATGGCTTTACATATACAAATTGGGCAGATAGTATTGATGATAGAAAATCTACAGGTGGTTATCTTGTGTTCTTTGGTCAGATGCCGATTTCATGGAAATCAGGTATGCAACGTACAGTTGCTCACTCTTCTACTAAGGCTGAGTACAAAGCCTTAGCCGATGCCACTGCTGAAGTTATCTGGCTTCAGTGTTTATTAACAGATTTTTAGATTCCGTCTGTTTCTGCTCCTATCATTTGGGGTGATAACCTTGGTGCCACTTATTTGTCTATGAATCTTGTTTTTCATGCTCGCACAAAACATGTTGAGGTTGATTATTATTTTGTCCAAGATAGAGTTGCGAAGAAGGAGATTCAAATTCGTTTTATTTCCTCTCAGGATCAACTTGCAGATGTCTTTACTAAGCCACTTCTTACTGCTTTCGTTTACTACTTTTCATTTCAAGCTTCGGGGTGATCCTCAACCCTCAACTTAAGGGGGCATATTATAGAATGTACCTATATAGGAAATATTATAGGCATACTCTTATGTTGTAAGTCCCACCATTACTATTGTATGTTGCCCTAAACATATATATAGAAAATGTTGGTTAACCAATAGGTTAAGCCTCCTAATTATTCTCAACTAAAACTATTTAGTTTAAGGAAAAAGACTATTAAAAATATTTACTCATGGACTATAAAAATAAAAATGGGCTTGCAAAAAATATTTTTTTATGGACCAAAAATATTATTTAACAACTAACCTAAACCCGGGACCCAATGCCCAGTAGGCTTAGGGTCTCTCCTTTTTAATAGTTTTGGGTCTCTACAACTTATTTTTAACTTTTCGACTTTTCACTATATAAACTAAAAAAAAAAATCTTATATTCTTTCAATGTGAGATAGAAGGTTTTGAATTTCTAAAAAAAAAAATTGGGATGAATTTATCATTCTTCTATAATTTATTTTAATAATGTTTAAATACTTTTGTAAGATGAGTTTACGCAATTATTTCATTGGCTGTGATTCCATGCTAAACTTAGAGTAAGATGTGTTATAGTTAAAAAACAATTAAACAAAGGTTCGAATATATTAATTAAGTTACAGAAAATTGACGGTTATATAATAAACGTTGGTTAGCTTTAGATAATTAGAAATAGAAAAGTTTTTACTCTCATAGACCGAATATATCTACCACATGCTCTTGATATTTTGTCATTTCTTCCGGGATTTAGTCCGAATATCCTCCTCTAAACCAGAAAGAATTAATGTCTTGTAATTGCTTGGGTGCAATACTGGTGATGAATGTAGCTAGATTATTGAAGAGCTTATAAATAGAGGAGGAGAATAAGCCAACTATAAGGGAAAATACCATGGCTCCTAAATCAAGGGAAAGGCAACACTAAAAATGAATGCCTACCTTACGGCTAACCAAAATTATCTGGGAATTAGACAACCTATAAATAGTTTGTGCCTGTACCTGTCTGTTTTACTACAAACATGGTATAAAGAAAGAAGAATGGAAAGATAGTTTGCCACAATTACATCGGACGAGCCTCCTAGCGAGGCTTTTTAATTTGTAGAGAAGGAGAAACATACAATGGCTATTACAATGAAATCTTTGGCAAACGCCCTCCTTATCTTGTGCTTATTAGCCGCCTCTTGTGAGGCAAAGGGTCTGGGACGCCGCGCTCCTGCCGCAATATCACCTCACCGGACCGCTCCAAGAAGAGACCCGAATGAAAAGGTCTTCAACGTGTTACAGTACGGAGCAAAACCTGGAGGAAAACAGGATAGTGCATTGGTAAGGAGTTGATATTTTGGATACGATGTATGTTCATAATATATAAGTTCGAGTTTAATTTTCAGGAAGAATATGGAACGTTGAAATTGAAGCATGACAATGGTTGTAATCATCTGTTAAAAGAAACTCACATTGGATGAGGGCTCAGAATATTATAATTGGCAAAAATATCTGAACTTTCCCTTGATTTTCTCATCAAGAGATTTTGATAAAATTGATTAAAAAGTGGGCTTGGCCTTTGCAGTCTTTCATCCGAGCATGGAGGGCTGCATGCAATTATAGGGGAACGGCAAGGCTACTTATCCCCATGGGAACCTTCTTGGTAGGGGCAACTATCTTCCAAGGACCATGCCTAGGTCCAGTACCCATTAAGGTTCAAATTGCAGGAACACTGAAAGCTGTACCAGACCCTAGCATGTACGAAGAAGATTTCTGGATCTTGTTTGAAAACATCAACGGCTTGCTGGTTACTGGTACAGGCACTGTTGATGGCCAAGGCAATGCTGTCTGGAAATACAACGACGGTGGTTCCAGGTTCCCAAGTGTAAGCAACAAAATTATCTTGACATACATGCACTTGCTAATTAGTAATTAGAGAATATGGGATTAATTGCAATTTCATAATGATTCTTCTTTCCTTTTTCTTTTTTTTTTCTTTTTTTGTTTTGTATTTGTGGCGCAGTCTATAAAATTCAATCATGTAGCCAATGGGATTATAAGACAGATCACCTCTGTTAATCCCATGGGTTTCCACATATCCATCGTTCTGTCCCAGAACATCAGGGCAAAACATCTTCATATAACAGCTCCTGCGACGAGCCCCAATACCGATGGAATCCATATAAGCCAATCCAGTGTAGTGAAAGTATCCAGAAGTGTTATCAGCACCGGTGATGATTGCGTAGCTATAATTCAAGGAAGCACCGATGTCAGCGTTAAAAAGGTTACTTGTGGGCCTGGACATGGCTTCAGGTAAGTCTCTGTTGAGAGTTTCAGGAAACACGATCGCTCTTTATTTATTTTATGAATATACTTGGAGGAAGCAATTTTGCTACATATGTTCCTAAGAACCTTTCCTTGTTTATAACTTATACATTTTTTTTTGTTTATAACTTATACATATATATATATATAACAGTGTTGGTAGCCTTGGCAAGTACCCTGATGAAAAGGACGTGAGAGGAGTCGTCGTGACAAACTGCACACTAAGGAACGCTGACAATGGAGTTAGAATCAAAACATGGGGAGGATCACCACCAAGCCAGGCTTCAAACATTCTTTTCCAGGATATTATCATGGACAACGTTAAACGCCCCATTATTATCGATCAAACCTATGGATCAAAAAGCAACTCGGTTCGTTTTCTTTGACTAAATTATTTTAACAAGGCTTCTTTCATCCTTCACGGCTACTTGGAGATCGATGAATAGTTTCATATTGGTTTTTTATTTTTGGCAGCCTTCAAGGGTAAAGATCAGCGATGTTCGATACATAAACATCAGAGGAACCTCCGCGTCAGAGGTTGGAGTCGATCTTAAGTGTAGCGAGGCTGTTCCTTGTGAAAAACTTTACTTTTCAAACATCAATTTGAAGTACTATGGGCCAAAGAAGCTACCTTTCACTTCTACGTGTACGAATGCAAAAGTCAACTATGTTGGCAACCAATTCCCACCACCTTGTCGATAGGGACTTAATTGTAGTTGGAAATTTCGTTCTTAATTTCTTTTATACAAGGAGATGGTTCTTTTTGGGATTTGAAGAAATTAGTTTGTATCTCTTTCACATATCATTGATTGATTACGCACGCACGCTGCAAATATCACCGTTCCGTCGATGATATATTACACCTTCACATTTTCTGGTGGCTTGTTCGTTGAAAAATCACTGTAGGAAAAGCTAATGGAGAGTAATTCAAAATAGCAAAGTTAAAGAATAAGAAGAAAATTTGAGAGAAAGCAGAAGAAAGCACTACCAGAAATTCGTTTAATACCAACGGACTTATCGATAGAATAATTCTGTCGGTAATTTACGGTGATAATTACCGACGGATACTATTTCGTCTGTAATTTAGTCGGTATATACCGACAGCATTACAGACGGAACTTTTTACGGGCGATTTTCCCGATGGAATTACCAAGGGATTCAAACTCGGGTCTCCGTACAGTGACATGACCAATTCTCCGTCAGAATTGCCACTGGAATCACCGACAGAATGAGTCCATCGGTTATTCCCTCGGCAAAAGTTAATATATCATCATTCTGCCGACCCTCTCCTCCCCAATTTCTCCTTCTTCTTCCCCTCCCAACTCTCCCCTCCCCTCCCAAACTGCAAACACCCACCCCCCCCAAAAAAAAAATCCCCCTCTTCTCAACACAAGTCATATTTCATTAAGTTTTGTAGTCACAGCATCCGTGTTCTGATTTATTATGGATTTTATCATTTTCTGTAAGTAAATCTATCTTTTTTAATTTTAACATTTAAATGTCAATTTTATTATTTTTTTAGTATATGTATTTTGTTAGTGTATGTACATGTTTTATTGTTATTTCTCAAACAAACTTGTAGTATGAATGTATAATTTTGTACTTGTTATGGTTTGTTTTAG
>Ga0307517_10013954_pt1 | contig 10851 bp, 5 predicted proteins | sample 23_EM_MG_FD_194515 | JGI IMG/M metagenome (GOLD analysis project Ga0307517, IMG submission 194515) | Populus trichocarpa ectomycorrhiza microbial communities from riparian zone in the Pacific Northwest, United States - 23_EM | ecosystem: Host-associated > Plants > Roots > Unclassified | place...
AAAAACCAAAACCATGATAAAAGACCAAAAAGCCTTTGCAGGAGAGTATTTTCAATATTTTTCAAATATTTTATTTTTTTCTTGTTCAAGTGATCTATGCTCCAAGCCATATTTTTTAAGAATTTTTTTAAAACATGCTTACGCTGCTCAAACACTTTTTTTTCTTGATAAATAAAATATTCCGGGCCGCGACAGAGCATTTACCCACAAATCTAGTTATTATCTAAAAGGAAAACAAACCCATTTATCCATCCAAAAATAATCACTTCTCTGAAAATCCTCAATTCCATTCTCAGAAGAAATAATAATGATTAATAAATCATAAATCATTCCGTAAAAGTGTACATTTAACTGTGTTTTTTCATTCAATTTCTTAGCGAGAGGCTTCAAAAATGGACGTCTATATATTATATTCCCCAATAGTAACATCATAAATCCATCACCCAAAAAAAGAGAAAGAATTGCTCTTGAATTCCTCTAGCGTGTTTTATTTTAAGAGAAAATTCTTCGGCATCCGACATTCAAATTTTGGCTGTTAGGTTATTTGACATAATCTTCGATTGACTCCATGTTAGATTAATCCCCCCTGAGTGCACGTAAAAAAGTTTGTCGCACACAACATAATCCCTTGAGTGCACGGCAAGATTGACATACACAACATACATGGTGTTAGTTTAATATATTTTGTAGTTAATTGGTTAATTACACATGATATTATTATATTCATATAAATATATATTTATTAGTAATAAATATTTAATTTATCTTTAATATTCATATAATATTAGATTAATTAATTTAATATTTAATTTATAAATCTAGAGTAAATATAAAGTTCATGAGACAAAAATATTTTGTAAAAGAAATTATAAAGTTGTTATAATTATGAGATTTTTATTGCGTCAAAGTATTGTCCTAATATACTCTTGGTTGATGCTTGTTAGAGAATAATATAAATCATATTTTGAAATCTCACATAATAGCTTAAGCTTTTAGGTTGAATTGATTTTTTGACAAGGTATAAAAGTTTTGATGACAAAGCGGTCACACAAAGTAATGTGGGCCTGTGCATGTTTCAAGTCCAAAAGACTTTCACTTGAGGATATGTGTTAGAGAATAATATAAATCATATCTTGGAACCTCACCTAATATCTTAAGTTTTTAGGTTGAATTAGTTCTTTGACAATGTTCTCTTAAATACTAGATATTTATTAGAGCCGTAGAGACTGATACATATTATGTTATTCCCTTTATAAAAGAACGCAATTATTCTCATAAGCTAAGGTATAAGGGATACTTAGAACAAATATGTAGGTGTTTGTCATAAGACATATACACTAAACTGATTCACGTGAAAATTCTATATGGAGAGATTATCTATGTCTATGAAAATGATCACATGACAGTTGTGTAAATGATTCTTAAACTTGAAATCACTAAGTTATCTTTATATTGAGAATGTTGTACTTTAATCCTATTACATATTATCTTAATCGAGGTAACAAAGTGGAAAAAATTGAGTATAACATGACCTATATAAAGATACTTGAGTGAACAAGAGAAGATTCATCACCTTAGGTGAGTTAAGAAAAATGTTTCATATGTTCTCAAATAGTATTGACTGAAAAATCCTTAGCCAATATAGAATAATATTTGAAAAGAGTTTTAAATCTTATTCAAACAATTAATGATTATTATGTAGAGAACAAACATGATTTAATATAGGAAACATACTCTATGCGTTAAAGTTAAATCAGAATATTATTGATGAGAGGATATTAATTACACTGAGAAACATGACATGTACTGAAAGGTTAAGTCAAACCAATAATTACTTTTCTAATATATGGGAGATCATGACATGTTGTTAGATTATGCATTTGATATTCAAACAAAAATTAATCAATAGTTAAATTGATAATAAATTAAATTATTAAATTTATTTATTTCTATTTAATTAGAATTAGAATTTATATTTAAACCAATATATTAGGAACTTAATGAATCACACACATTAAAAATCATTAGTCAGAAATTAAACTGGGATGATTTAATTAAGTATGACTTGATTAAAATATATTTTAGAAATTAAGACTAGAATATAATTAATACAAAGATTATATTTCTAGACGTTGAAAAATCAAGTAAGGACTTGATTGAGTTAATTTCTAAAATTATTTTAAATTAATATATGGATATTATTCATGTGAAAAATTGATATTTTACCAATTATAGAGTTTTTCAGATTTCCCTATAAATAGTAAGTTATGCCTCTTATTTTTTTAGTGATTGTCTGTTAGACAAAAAAATTACGTAAGTCACAAAATAGGAAGTGTCGCACGTGGATGCGTGGTGTCATGGGGGTCGTTAGGAGTCGCTATCTAGTTGTTTGGTTCAGGGTCGCTAAAAAACCCGAGTGTACTAGTTTTGTCCTAGATTCAAGGGTAAGAGAGTGATTGTGGTTAGAGAAAATATTAGCACCCCTAGCACACTTTACCTAAGGTAAGCTGCATGTATGTGGTCTGAATGTGATTTAGTGGTTTTGATGGGCTTCTAACCGGTAGTCTATCGATGACTTAGGATGAGGATTTATTCATGTGAATAAATTTAGCATTTTGAATTTATTATGGGCTTGTGTAGTCAAACAAATTCTTATGAAAATAATTTTCTGTAATTTATATATTGAGATGAAAAATACTTCTAAAAATTGATGAATATTCAGAATAATTCTTAAAATTTTCTAGTCAATCCCTGATATATATAGATATCCAATCAACCATTTATACCAAACATACCATAATTACATGTTTACAAACAATACAAACTCAAAATTAAAAATATTTCAAACAACACATTAAAATCTTTTATAATTTGCAAAATAAACCCCCTAAAATTAAGGAATAGTGCTGAGAAGCTTTTGGAAAGTGGAGAAATAGTGGATGCGTGTCTGCTCAACGCGCCACCTTTTCTGTCAACGTATAGCACCATGTGCCGCTGTCAATAAAACTAGAAAGACGGGTGGATCTGAAGTGGTTAGTCCTCTTCTTCCTCCCTAGGCCAGCGGTGAATATCACTGTCAACTGCAAAGTAAGGAAAAACACACAAACAATAGATTTTATTTTTTTCTTCTTTCACATATTTGTTTCACTGGTCTGTTTTCTCAATTCCTTTTCCCTTTCTTGTTGCTTCAACCTTAAAAAAGTGGAGGAGAGGCGTGGTAGAGGCCGACGTTAATGTGGGTAGTAGCTAATTGCTACTGGTCTTGTTTCTACGGTGACAATATTAACATGGTACTGTCACCTGCAAAGTAAGGAAAAACACACAAACAATAGATTTTATTTTTTTCTTCTTTCACATATTTGTTTCACTGGTCTGTTTTCTCAATTCTTTTTCCCTTTCTAGTTGCTTCAACCTTAAACAGTTGAGGAGAGGCGTGGTAGAGGCCAACTTTAATGTGGGTAGTAGCTAATTGCTACTGGTCTTGTTTCTACGGTGACAATGTCATGGTGGTCTGAAGGAGGGACGTTGTGCTGATGATGAAGGAAAACTGATTGCTATGGAGATTTTGGGGGTTCTGGAGGAGTAGGTCCTGGTGTGGAGAGAATGGCGGCTCAGAGGGGAGAGGCTTGAAGATGATCCTTTTTTCCAGCAATCCCTGGTTGTTTTTCTTGGCTGGAACAAATGGACGATGTGGTTTGATGGCTGTGTGACTTGCGGTCTGAAACAGAGGAGGAAAAATGGTCTTTCGTGTCATTGTTTTCATGGTTGGTTTCTGTGATAGTGGTTTATGGGTTGTAATGGTGAGAGTGAGAGAAGGGAAATGAACGTGGAAGAGGCTTATTAGCTCTGGTGGTTAATTATTACATCTTCGGTTAATAAATTTTTAAATAATTTTAAATTTATTTAACAAAATTATAAAAACTTTCAAATAATTTTATTTTATTATTTTCATCTATTTTCTCTCTCTCTTATCCGGAACTCTTTTTCTATACCAACTAGATTGTCATTAACTTATTAGTAATTATCTGGTTCTTTTTAATAAAATCTTGACTATTAATTAAGTGTTGTTTGAAAATTAAAACTGCAATATTCAATTTAGCAACAACAAATAAAATGAACCACTATATCCCTTGTGTTGAATTGATTTAGTTTGAGTTTGACTGGTTCCAATTCAACACAAAGGACAAATTTATCCATTTCATTGCAAGCATGCAGCATAAGAAATCATTGTGTTTTTTGAAGTGTCAAAATATATTATGATGATATGACATGCAAATTGAGATATTGGACTGTATATTTAAACTCAGTGACTTGGATAGGTTTGAAAATGTGATTTTAATTGTTTTTTAAAGTATTTTTTATTTAAATAAATATTAAAGTTTTTTTTTGAAATGTAAAAACAAGTGGATGGTCTATTTTAGTAATGAAAATTTAGAATTAGTGATAATATTTTCAGTGTTCTTAAACTCCAGACCTTATCCTTGAATACTTGATAATACAATTGTTGACGAGTAGTGCTCTTGAGTTTTTTTAATCAAAGGAAGTTGGTGTTGATTCTTGGTGGTGCCGGTTTAGGAAAGGCTTCTGGTAGTGTTTTTATTTTTATTTTATTATTATTCAAATTGATATTTGTGGAATATATATATTCAAGAGGCGGTCAATCATATACTTTCTTAAATAAATTTTTTATTGGTTAAACTATAAAATATCATCTTTAAAGTTTATCCTTCATGATACATTAAGAAAATAGTTCTTATCAAACTTGGAACGACATTAATAAGAAATTTACTCATGCGACTGGTCAGAAGATTTAAATCTTGAATGATAATATGATAAACCGACAATCATCCTTCAAATTAACTTGTAATTCAAAAAACAATTATAAATAAACTATACATTAATATTAGAGAGTAATATATAAATATTAATTGGACTTCACTTAACAATCTATATTTTTTTATTGAAATGATTATTTTATAAAATAAAAAAGCTTTAATGACCCAACAACAAAGTATGCTATATAGTAATATATAATCATTTATTATGCTTGACATAACAATTCAAGCTCTTGAAAGAGATAATGTTTTGAAAATTAATAATATAATCATTCTTAGATGAAATTTATGTATCATGTTTTAGAAAAATATAGTTTGGTGCGACAATCCCACTAATTAATAATTATATTTGTAAGTGCATTAAAAACATAATTAAAATTTTAGAGTCGTTTTCATACCATAAACTAGTGACTCGGGCTATTATAAATTTCAATATTGTTATATATTTAAACAAATTTAGTTTCCGATATAATCTTGCCTACCATTAAAAAATTAGAAATTAATTGGTACGAATTTTTTTGTTCAAATTGAATTCATTGACTTGAGCTATTGTTGAAATTCGGGAACACTGAATTTTAAAAAGAAAATTTTAAGCTTTAATTTATCATTTTAATTATCAATTCATTGGTTCAACCATTAATTACGTACCCAACTATTAAATCAAGAACTAAATTATGATCTAATACCATGTTTGGGACAAGATATGAGCCATATCTAACAACTATGTTCAAATGAGCTTAAATATCAATCTTAACATTGTTTGTTATTTCTTTTTTCCTGTTTAGAAGGTCCACCAGACCTTAAATTAAACAATATATAAGAGTAATCCTTCTTTATTATAATTAAAGAAACCACAACCATTTGATAAATAATCGTTAGACTAAATTTGCTTATATGCATCATATTATACTAATTAAAGCATGCAAACACATATGTAGAAAAACTAGCTAGAAAAATGAATCTAGCAGAACAGTTCTTCACATATCATATAGTTTTTTTCACACTACAGTAAGGCATAGAAAACGAAATCTATATCAATCATATTTTGTTAACATGTATAGGAATGAAATGCATGCTATAAATCATTAGCAAGGATGCTTTTATTTATTTGATTAATTTGTATGTGCTCACACTTGATAGACACTGAACGTGCAATTACATTACATTACATTACATTGAAAGATCAAAACAGTGCGTGGGAGCTTTTATTGATGTCTAAGAGAGACGAAACACATCCTTTAATTTATCATATATGCTGTTTTGTACCATTTTGTAACTCTCTCCTATCACCAAGATGAGAGAGGAGGAATGCTTTGTTCATGCCTAAAGAAATTAGCAGGATCAACTGCAGTCTTCACCCGTACCAACCTATCAAAGTTATTCTTGAAATATTTCCTGCCCCAGATGCTTGCTTGTTTGTAACTTGTGTTGCCATCAAGTTTATTGATTCCAAGGTCAAGATCTCTATAATTCACATATACTTGTCGAGGATTTTTTGAAACGTAAGGAGTCATGTAATTGAGTAGCCTTCTTATCCAACTTATATACCGTTGGGATGCCTCACTACTTTCTTCTTCCCAAAGCACCGCGTATTCAATTTGATATATAATTCCAGCTCTATGTGGAAATGGAAGGCTGGACTCTGATATCTCATCCATCTTGCCTCCATACGCAGTAAATTGCAATTCAGATATCTGGACCTCTAATTGATCCATCCTTTCCCAAATACCCTCCAATGCGATTTCCGGTAAAGGTTCCTTCACGTAGTCTGATTTTATTTTGAAAAATACATCAGATATAGGAGTCCTATCAAGTAAAGCATCTAAAGATGTGTTGCTTGGGAATCCGGCAAAATAGAGAACTGACTCGATCCAGCTCATTTCAATGCAATCTTCCTTCACCAAACCGAGCTCGGGAAAGCTCTCTTGCATCAATGAAAGAAGCCTATCTACCTCACCAATAAATAAGGTAGTGAATGCAGCTTGTATTGTAGTCTTTCCTCTTTGGCTAGATTCAACCTTCCTTAGGAAAATTCTTGTGAAAATATCTTCATGAAGTTTGTTTGATACGAATTGCCACCGGTGGACAAGCTTTGTTGCATTTTGTTCCAAGGTTCTTGAGACATTGAAAGCAGTCACAATAGGTGGAACTGGAACCAAGTTTAGTTTCCATGCAACAACGATGCCGAAGGTGTTTCCTCCACCGCCTCGAATGGCCCAAAATAAATCTTCTCCCATTGATTTTCTGTCATGTATTCTACCTTCAACATCAACTAATACAGCATCGGTGATATGGTCTGCGGCTAGGCCAAATTTACGGAGAATCATGCCGGATCCTCCTCCACTGAAGTGCCCACCAACACCCACAGTAGGGCTAACACCAGCAGGAAAAGCAAGAGTTTTGCTTTTCTCAGCAATTCTATAATAAACTTCACCTAAAGTTGCCCCAGCTTCAACCCATGCATTGCTATTCTCAACATCAACGTTGATCATTCGAAGATTAATAAGATCAACAAGGACAAAGGGGACAATGGAAACATAAGAAAGACCCTCAAAGTCATGGCCACCACTACGCACTCTAATTTGCAAGCCATGTTTCTTGGAACAAATAACAACATCTTGAATCTGGGAAACATTCACAGGGGTAACAATGACTAGTGGTTTCGGGGTGGCGGTTGTATTGAACCTGAGGTTTCGAATAGAAAACTGCAGGACAGATGGATATGAGGAGTTTATTGGGGTGTAAATTACCTTAGAAATGGAGTCACTGTTTTTGTTATAAAGGCAATGAAGAAAATCGTCATGAGTGTGAGCTGAAGTTGCCCATGAGAAAGAAAGCAGAAAGATGGACAAAAATGGCAGAATTGAAGGGATTAAGGAATTCATCTCTGTTAAAATCTTATTTGCCTATAGAAGTGGGCTTGAGGCTCCCTCTCATTTATAGTACTGGGTACAGGTGCCTGGTTTTCTGAACAGTGTGCCTCTATCTAGAGTAGGGATACAATTCAACTATCATCTAGCTAGCTAGGATAGAGTTTGTTGACAATTTGGATGTTGAAAGTTCTTACCAAGAAATTAAGAACAACTTAATTTAACAAATTCACCAAGTTGTCAACTTTCGGATGCTCATGTTGAACATCCACCCCATTGCTTCGTGGATTTGCCCTCTCTATTTTTTTCTTCTTCGATTACATGGACAGTGATTTGAGCATTTTATATTAGGACGGAGAGAAATTCAACTGATCATGTTAATTACTCCAATCTATTGTTTGAGTACAAATGGTAATTCATAGTTTTCAGCTAAATTCATTTATTTAAATCCTGATAATAATCCTCCTTCTTATCCTCTGTTAAAGAACTGTTCCAACTCAATTATTTAAGCTGTTAGGTGAGGCCCCAAGATGTAATTTATATAATTTTTTAGCACACCCTCTCAAGTAAAAGTCCTTTGAACTTAAAACTTGCACAAGCTCACACTATCTTGTGCTATTAATTAGATTTTAATTAGAAGAGAAAATAAGGATGGTGAAATTCAAACTTGTGACCGTTTGATCATCAAAACTCTGATACCAAGTTAGAAACAGAGAAGCAATATATTTGTATGAATAGTAATGGATTCTAATTAGAATAGCAACCATCCTTTGTGTGTGTGTGTGTGTGTGTGTGTGTGTGTGTGTTTGGATGTTTAGGATTGTATACAGTAGTAATAATGGAATACACTACACTTGATAATTAAACACACACACACGATAACTAAACTATACATGTACGATAAGTCAATCCTTTCCATAATAGGCCCCTCAAGCTGAAGAAAGAGATTCCACCCGAAGCTTGGATCCAAGATGAGCAAAAGGAGCATGAGGTAGAGATTTGGTAAGAACATCAGTTAGTTGATCCTTCAAAGAGATAAGTCAAACCTGAATCTCTTTCTTAGCAACTTTATCATGAACAAAATGATAACCAACCTCAACATGTTTAGTATAAGCATGAAATACAAGATTGACAGATAAAAACATGGCCCCTAAATTATCTCACCATAAAGTTGTCATTGAAGGAAAGGGAAGACAAGGTTCTGATAGTAAAGAATGAATCCATAATATTTCAACAGTGCCATCAGCAAAGCCTTATATTCAGCTTCCGTGAAAGATCTAGCAACAATGCATTACTTTTTAGATTTCTAAGAAACATGAGTATTACCGAGATACACAAGATAACCACTAGTAGACTTATAATTATCAACAATTTCAGCCCAATCAACATCAGTAAAGCCATAAAGAGACAAGGATGACCCTCGAGTAACATGTAACCCATAAGACATCGTAGCCTGAAGATAATACAAAATACATTCAGCAGTCGCTTAATGATCTTTAGTGGGAACATGCATGAATTGACACACCTTATTTATAGCATAACATATATTATGCTTGGTACATGTAAGATACTGTAGTGCATCAACAATCTATCTATACTTAGTGGGATCAGAGTACGGAGCACCCAACATGATGACCAACTTCGATGAAAAAGATGAAAGAGTATTAACCAATTTACAAGAGGATATACCTACTCGTCAAAGAATATCAAGAGCATACTTCTTTTGACTTAGTAGAAGTCCTATACAAATGGGTTTAACCTCAATGCCCAGGAAATAAAGCAAGAGCCTAAGTCCTAAAGCTTAAACTCTGAGCTCAATAAAGTAATCAATCATTGAAGCAAGTCTAAGTTACTCCTAGTCAATAGAATATCATCAACATACACAAGTAAATAAAAAACAACACCACCAAAGGATAGGATAAAGAGAGATGTGTCAACCTTGGATGTCTGGAAACTAATGGAGAGCAAAAAATCACTCAACCATTTGTACCATACTTGATGAGCTTGCTTAAGACCATACAATGATTTATAAAGACGACACAAATGAGTAAAAATAATATAGTGAACAAAACCAGGTGGTTGTTTCATGTACACCTCTTCCTGAAGTATGCCATTTAAGAAGGCAATTTGAACATCCAATTAATGAATCGGCCAACCATGAGAAACAACAATAATGAGTATTAACCGGACTATGGTAGGCTTTATCACAAGACTAAATGTCTCCGAATAATCAATCCCCTCCTGCTAAGTGAACCCACGAGTAACCAACCATGCTTTGTATCTCTTAACACTACCATAAGCTCGTTGTTTAAAGTCTACGTGCCATTATTGCGTAGGGCCTGAATTTCCTCCTGTATATCTTTCCACATGCCAAGTAACGATTAACATCTTGGAAAATGGATAGTTTATTATCAGAAAAGGTAGAATCCTACGAGGTAGAAGAGACACTAAAATTGGCAATCTTGGGCTGTCATGGTCAAAGAACCATGAAGTGCTGATGAGAAACCAAAGGAGAGAAGTTAGCACCATTGTTCAAGACCTACTAAAAAGCAAATTTCAAGAGATCAATGACTAAATTCAAAGATGGAGGTGAAACAACAAGTGAACTTGTTGGTGATGCATCCAAGACTAAAACAAGCCAAGAGGAAGAACTTGCAGGAGAACTATCCAACACTAAACTAGATCGTGGCAAGGAAAGTAAAACAGATGAGACATGCTAAGATGACAAGGAAAAACATGTACCTGGACATTGATTAAAAGAAGGGCATGCATATAGAGATAATTGATGTGGGCTAGTGCTCATGAAATTAGTCAAAATAGAGGCAGTAGTGGTAGACAAAATAGGGGCAGTAGATGCAGGGAAAGGGTATCGAGAAACAGGTGATGGAGGGGTTAATTGGGGTAGGAAAGTATTGGTTTGTGATATGGGGAGAGGGTGTATTTGTTTAAAAGTTGCAAGAGAAAAAATATTTGTCAATATAAATGCTTGAGAAGATAAATCAAGACATCAATAACCTAAGTAGGAGGTGTTATAACCAAGAAAAACACAACAACAAGAGCAAAAATCTATCTTATGAGCATTATATGAACGGAATGGAAAGCTTAAACATCCAAAAGTGCGAAGTAAACTATAATTAGGGGTCAAC
>Ga0307517_10013955_pt1 | contig 10850 bp, 9 predicted proteins | sample 23_EM_MG_FD_194515 | JGI IMG/M metagenome (GOLD analysis project Ga0307517, IMG submission 194515) | Populus trichocarpa ectomycorrhiza microbial communities from riparian zone in the Pacific Northwest, United States - 23_EM | ecosystem: Host-associated > Plants > Roots > Unclassified | place...
AGTGGCAGAAGAGACAGGGTTAGGTTGGTAAGGGTTACCAGAGGAGGATTGGTTTTGTTGTAACATGGGGGTTGGTTATTGATTTATTGAATTAGTGAATTATAGAATTGGCGAATTAGGAATTTGACGAATTAGTGAATTGCTGATTGATTAAGCAGTAGTGAACTATTGAACTATTCTGCTTAAATGTTGAGTATTTGCGTTGCGCAAATGAGAAAATACCCCTCCTATAGCCACTTATACAGTATAATGGCTTTTATCCCTGCCTACCGGCAGGCAGGTTCTTTTTGACTGAAGACCTGTTTAGATTATGATTTATTGTACTGTCCGTTCTTTAGGGAGTGTAACAATTTATAGAACGGACGGGACTGTGAAATAACTGTGAACAGTACGAGGGTGATGTTCATTACAAATATAAAGATAATTTTTATTTTGCTAAAATAATTAGTAAATAAAATGTGGATTGTTGTAGTAAATGGTTGGGAGTGAGGGGGATTATTTTTTGTTTGCAGGGATGTTTAACAGGGAAATGGACGGACGGCCACTCAGCCATTGCTTTTATGATGGATATGGGGATTGGCATAATGGGGGATTACTCAAGAGTAAGCCTGGCATGGGCTTACTCTGCATACTCAGGTCAGGTGGAGGTAGCGGAAGCGGGGATAATAGTCATTGAAAATTAATAATTGATAAGATATAATTAATTTCTATTTTTGCTAAAAATATTAGTTTTTTAAAATAGAATAAAACACCTTGTAAAAAAACTATATTTGTAAAACTAGGCCCTAGTATGGAATTAACAACTGATATTTTTCTTGGCGATTGTAAAGAAGTTCTTCAAAAGCTACCCTCAAATTCTGTTGATCTTATTGTAACCTCACCGCCCTATGCAGATCAACGCAAAGGGACTTACGGCGGTATACATCCGGATAAATATGTAGAATGGTTTCTACCCATTTCGAAACAGCTTCTTCGAGTACTTAAACCAACCGGAACATTCATATTGAATATAAAAGAGAAGGTCGTTGAAGGTGAAAGAAGCACCTACGTAATGGAACTAATCCTTGAAATGAGAAAGCAAGGATGGTTATGGACAGAGGAATTTATTTGGCATAAAAAAAACTCTTACCCAGGTAAATGGCCAAATAGATTTCGTGATTCATGGGAAAGGCTTCTGCAATTTAATAAAGAAAAAAAATTTAATATGTATCAAGATGAGGTTATGGTACCGATGGGAGATTGGGCCAAATCCAGGCTTAAAAATTTAAGTGATACAGATAAAATTAGAGACAATTCCAAGGTAGGAAGCGGTTTCGGCAAAAACATATCTAATTGGTTGGAAAGAGATAAAGCCTATCCTTCAAACGTGCTACATTTAGCTACTGAATGTGGCAATAAAAATCACAGTGCAGCTTTTCCAGAAGAACTTCCTGAATGGTTTATCAAATTATTTACCCGAGAAAATGACATAGTTCTTGATCCTTTCATGGGGTCTGGTACAACAATTTTAGTTTCAAATCGAATGAAACGCAATTCAATAGGTATTGAAATTATGCGTGAGTATTATGAAACAGTAAAAGAACAGGTGCAACCATTGGAACTATATTTATTGGAGCCAGAAACTATTTATGCAAAAGCTAATTCTTAAAGAAGTTACTCAATATGTTGAGGATAATATTGGTGAGTTTCATAAAAGATTATTGGAAAGTTTAAATGATTTAAGTTTATCAGTAATACTTTTCAAGAAAAACCCGTATTTATTTAGAGCTAAAGCTTTTTTAACCGCAAGTGATATAGTAAAAGGCTTAGTTGATGCATTTTTATCATCAAGAGAAGAAACAATATTCGGTAGTTGGCTCGAAGGGCTTGCTATATTTATTAACGGGAAAGTTTATAATGGATATAAATCATCTACCAATGGTATTGATTTAGAATTTGAGAAAGACGCAATAAGGTATATCGTAGCAATTAAGTCGGGCCCAAATTGGGGTAATAGTTCTCAAATCAAAAAGATGGTTTTAGATTTCAATACTGCAAGAAGAACAATTAAAACAAGTGGGTCGAAAATTCCTGTTGAGGCAGTAAATGGATGTTGCTATGGTAGAGACAACGTTCCAATAAAAACTGATAATTACAGTAAACTATGTGGTCAAAGATTTTGGGAATTTATATCGGGTGACGAAAATTTATACTTGGAACTAATTGAGCCTTTAGGTCATAAGGCTAAAGAAAAGACTGACGAGTTTCATGAAGCCTACAGTAAAGTAATTAATCGTTTCAATGACGAGTTCACCAAAAATTTTTGTAAAGAAGATTATAGCATTGATTGGAATAAGCTCCTAAAACATAATTCTTCAAAGGAAGAAAGTGATAAGATTAAAATAACAAAACCTAAGAAATAAGTAACTCCACTACGCTCCCGCAACCATCCCCGCTTGTGATTGTCCGCCTTGCATAATTACAAGGTTACGGACGGACGGAATTACTCCGATACCCTGTTCCAGCTAAATTTGCGTTTATCATTTTTACCCAGCTTATACTCGTGGCATATCGAAGCAATGAATTTATTTGCCGCACTGCCATCTGAAAATTCAAGGTCATTGCCAAATACTATTTTGTATTCAAAATCGTCACCGTCACCTATCCGCTGCGTGCTGCACCTGATGCCGTGATACCGGGCCGAAAGGCATAATTCGTTTACTTCGAAACTGTCCATAGCATTTACTTTTTATCCTTAGCCACCTGGTTAAAGTAGGCAAATACCTTTTCAGAAAATTCCTGCAAGTCGGTAGCTGCTTTTTTTGCCGTAGCCATCCCTGACCTTATTCCATCGCGCGGGTCGCGCATGCGGTAGTTTGCCAGTATATCCCTGTTACCATTGCCCCACGTAATAAGGTTACATTTCCCCTGCATTTCAAATTCTTCAGGTGTTAGCCAGTGCTGTGTTTGCATACAGTAAAACCAACAGCCACTTTCTCTCGCCTTTTGAGCGGTCATGGCTAACTCCTTTTCTATAGTTTCGAACATTGATGGCATGGCAAACTGTTAATAATAGCGACTACAAAATTGCTAAATATTTTAGCAAAATAGCAAGGGAATTGACAATAAAATTTGATGGTGTTCGGCTTGCATTGTTACAAGGTAAAGGACGGACAAAACCACCACAACGTTCATTGCGAGCCTGCCTGTCTGCAGACAGGGAACGAAGCAACCTCCGAACTGTGCAAATCAGGGAGAGGGAATTCGTTGAGGCACGTCCAGCAAAAAAATTCTGCTCCATTGAATGTCCTATGTAGAGATTGCCTCTGTCGCTCATCGAAATGACATTCGGGGTTAGATAAAGCAGATGTCACATACCGTCGCCACCATAGGGGCCATGTGACGGACGGACACCCTCACGGCAGCTTACTCAAATCCACATCCGGCTTTTTACCGGTGGCAGGGCGGTCAAAGTAAGTATTGCGCGGGGTGTACTGGTTAAAGAAACCGCAATTTTTGAGGTAGAAGGCTGCGCCGCTAAGGCCGCCGGCATAATCCATGCGGTAACCTTTTACTGCGGTGTTATCCCCGGTAAAGCGGGCTTTGGTCAGCTCTGTCCAATTGCCCTTGCTATCGCATATCCATTGGTTGTTAAAATGCACCTCGCGGGTTTTGGTGCCCTCCAGCGGTTCAAAATTCTCCAGGAAGGAGTGCAGGTGCTTTAAATACGTGTCGGTCTTGGGTCGGCTAAAGCTGGCTATCAGTTGCCATTTGTTCAATTCGGGTGCAAAAAAGTAAGCAGTGTATTCGGTGCGGCCCTTGCCATCCGGTTTGGCATGTACCAGGAACTTGTAGGATACGCCCGCCTTCCACAAGTAGTTCATAAAACTTTGCCCGCCCGATCCTTCGTTGCCAAACTCACCGTTATGCACCCTGTCGCCCTTTTTAAGCATATTTATCTTTTGATCGGCAGGGATAGCATTAGGGTCGTCTGTATTAAAAGGGCTCCATACCGAGAACAGGATATGTCGCTCATCGGGCGCGTTTACCTGCATGCCAAAATAACCCTCGCCAAAACCACAGGCCATAAAGTAGGAGCCTAATACATCATTGCCTTTAGGCACGGTCACCTCGTTGTAGAACCATTCGGCATTCACGGCATCGGGCACGGTATAACCCAAATGCACCGACGGACCGCGCCGACCCCAATAGAAAAAGTGCCCATCGTTATTTTTTACGTAGGTGGTCCTGCTATTGATGGCCGTGCCTTCCAGTTTAATGCTGCGGATATTAGCGATAAGGTCATTGGTTTTGGACGATCCCTTTATCCTGATGGCTATGTAGCCGGTATCGGTAACTGTCCACTCGCCAACATAAGTGTCGGTAAAGTTACGGACGGACAACGCCAGCTCTTTTGTTACCCCCAATGCGGTTACGGCTATTTTACTTTTCCCCTGGGGAACAACCGCATCCAAATATAATTTGAACTTGCCGGTATGCCCCAACCGGAAGTAAGCGGTATAGGTGGCAAACTGATTGCTCCAGTCAGCGATGCCATCGTCGCTGATAGCGCCGCCCGTGGTATCCTTATCCACACGCCAGGCATTGCCGCCAAGAGGGACGGTGATCAGGGTATCCGTTAATACAGGATGTATAGTAGAGACGCGATGCATCGCGTCTCTACAGAATGAGGATAGTGCCACAATGGTGCAAATTGCAAAGGCAATCCCTATTGTCAATTTCTTTTTCGGCAAGGATTTCATCGGTCTAAGTTTTATAATGTTGCCAGGTATCCAATATGATCTGCTCAAGTTGGTCGTGGTTATCTTCCACCTTTTTCACCAGGGCAAGTTGAGCACGCGTACGTTGCAGGTTATGGTCGGGCGACTGGATTTTGAAATAATGGTCGCCTTCAAGATAATCCGTCAGGAAGCGAACCGCCTGTATGTAAGGCAATAATAGTACGCCTTTCATCAGGGATTCCATCTCAGCTTTGGTCAGAAAACTGATGGCTTCCTGCAAATATCCTTTAGTATAAGATTCAAATAGTGAGCTATTTATGCCTATCAATTTATTATTTACTTCATCCTCGGCAGCTGTATTGATAATGGTGCGGATTGAATCGCCAAAGTCGTAGGCCACATAACCGGGCATTACCGTATCCAGGTCGATAACGCACTGCGCATGGTCCTCGTTATCCAGCAAAACATTGTTGAACTTGGTATCATTGTGGACGATGCGTTGCGGTAAAATACCTGCTTTTCCTAATGCCAGTATCTCGCTCATTTGCGCTACCCGTTGCTTTATAAACACCATCTCAGCGATTACTTTGTTTGATCTTCCAGCAGTATTCGCTTCAATGGCTTTGCCGAGCTTATCCAGCCGCCATTCGATATTATGAAAATCGGGGATGGTATCTTTTATCAGCTTAGTATCCAAATCGGCAAGCAGCGCCTGGAAACGGCCAAATGCTTTGCCGCCCTCAAATGCCTGCTTCCCGGTGGTCACCTGGTCGTAGCTGCGGGTATCTTTCAGGAAATGGAGTATGCGCCAGTAGTTGCCCTCATCATCCTTAAAAAAAGGAAGGCCATCGCGGGTCTCCACAATGGTTACCACTTCTTTTTCAATATCAGAACCGGGTACCTGCTTCAGCTTTTGCTTCAGATGATCAGTGACGTACTTCAGGTTTTGCATCAGTGCAGGCACATCCTTAAAAACATGATGATTAATGCGCTGCAGCAGGTAATCAACCCCATCGGGATCATTGTTTACAATGCGATAAGTGTCGTTAATATGGCCACTCCCAAACGGACGGACGGATGCGATGTTGGCATCGATGTTAAATTTATCGATAAGGCGGTAAATGCGGGTATCTGCCGGGGTATTTTTGCTCATCAGTTGACCAAATATCGGTAAACATGACTAAACTTTTAAGAGACTGATTAAAAAACGCAGATAGAGCCTCAGAAATTCATTATCTTTTTTTATTTTCAAACCCTGTATGCAACGAAAACTAACCTTATCACGTGCTTCTGTTATCTGTTTAATAATGATGTTGTTAAGCAGCGGCTATACTTATGCGGCAAATCCAGAAGTACACATAACGCCTAAACCAACCTGGCTAAGTACTTATAAAGATTATAATCAAAAACCATCGTTACGTACCATTCGCGATGGGTATTATTATTCTTTGGTAGAACAACAAATACATGTTGAGAAGAAAGCTTCATACTATCACTATGTGCGTGAGATCATATCTGGCACAGGGATACAAAATGGCTCACAGATATCTGTGAGCTTTGACCCTGCCTATGAACAGCTTGATTTTCATCAAATAATTGTATGGCGAAATAACAAACCGCAGAACCGCCTGACACTCCCGGCATTCAAGATACTTGCTGATGAACAGGATTTTTCTAAGTTTATTTACCAGGGTACGTATTCAGCGAATGTTATTTTAAGTGATATACGTAAGGGAGACAGGATAGAGTATTCATTTACGATTACCGGGCGCAATCCTATTTTTAATAATAAATTTTGTACCAACGTCTATTTGCAAAGTAGTAAACCTATTGCACATCAGTATATTTCTTTGATCTATTCCCAATCGCGCAAGCTGAATATGAAACTATTCAATAAAGCAGCAAAGCCTGTCATCACGCAAGAAAGCGGAATGACGCATTATACGTGGGAGGGTTTCCAGGTACAACCTGCCATCGATAATGATAATGAGCCATCCTGGTTTAATGCTTATAATTATGTACAACTGAGTGATTTCGGCAACTGGAAAGAGGTGACGGACTGGTCACTAAGCATTAATCAGCCTGCAACAAATATTAATGGAGAATTGCTGCAACTGGTAGACAGCCTTAAAAGAAAATCAGGTAATGATAAGGCCGCTTATTTCAGGAATGCGGCAAAGGTAGTACAGGACGAAGTGAGGTACATGGGTATTGAGATAGGGGAATATTCCCACCGCGCCAACCGGCCAGAAAAAGTTTATGCACAGCGTTATGGCGATTGTAAGGATAAATCATTGCTTTTGGTTTCAATTCTCAGAGCCAATGGGATAGATGCTAACATGGTGCTGGTCAATACGGATATGAAGGATCAAACAGACCAGTTTATTCCTACAGCTAACGCTTTTGACCATGCAGTGGTTACAGCTAACGTGAACGGTAAGCAGGTGTGGGTAGATGCAACCATTTCTAACCAGGGAGGCGATGGTACGGATATCTATTTCCCTGATTATGGCAAAGGATTGGTTTTGAGGCCAGACAATACAGGTTTAACCACCATCCCGGATCCTAAAACAGGTAAAACGATTTGTGTGGAAACTTTTACTGTGGGCAACAAGGACAGGGATGTAAAACTGGATGTGCGCACCACCTATACACTTGATAGGGCGGATAGGGAACGGGATCAGCTTGAATCGGCAGGCATGGCCGAAACCGAAAAGAGTTACCTTGATTATTACGCTAAAACCTATTCAAAAATACAAAGCAGGGATTCGATAAAGGTGATTGATGATATCCACAAGAACGTACTCACTATTATTGAGAGCTACACTGTAAACGATCTTTATAAGAGAGATACGACTACAGGAAGATCGAGTGCAGAATTTTACGCCAACTATATTGGAGACGAACTGCCATCTATATCCAATCATCTGCAAACACCTGTCGCGGTATCCTTCCCATTTAATTATGATTATACCATCAAAGTAATAATGCAAAATGGATGGAATATACCCGATGCACACAACGAAATAAAAAGGAATGCTTACCAGTTTACATCTGATTATTCAACTACCGAGGATACACTTTTTCTACATTACCGCTTTGCATATTTAAAGGATCATGTAGCTGCCGATCACGTAGACGAGTTCAAAAAAGATATAGAAGACCTTAAAAACGGAGGCGCGCTCTCGTATAGGATTGGTCACTCAATGGATGACGCGCCATTTGTATTAAATACCTGGATGATGGTAGCAGCATTATTACTGGCAGGCGTTATGGTTTACCTCGGCATCAGAATTTACAGGGCAGAAACACCTGGTATCGTATTTACCAAAGGGGCGTCTTTCACGCCTATTGGGGGCTGGCTTGTAGTGGTATTGATCAGTCTTGCGGCTACATCTATTGCAGGTGTTGTTGTATTATTTAATGATAAATATTTCAGCATTGCCAAATGGAACACATTTATGTATGGCAGTGGTAGTATAGGTTACCGGAGTTTAATTATTTATGAAGCTATGGGGAGGGTTATCCTTATCGGTTATTCTGTATTCTGCTTTATTTTGTTGCTGAAAAAACGGGACATATTACCAAAATTCATTATAGGCTTTTATATCTCCGTTACGGCATTTTTTATTGTAGATTATGTTGTGGCAACCGTCTTCGATTTTCAGACAGAAAGTCTCGGGCTTGCCATATTCAGGTCGCTTATTTTTGCAGGAATATGGATTACTTACTTCAAGAAATCTGTTAGAGTGGAACAAACATTCATCGTGCCATACCCAGCTCATAATTACAGCTTCGAGGAACATCTTGAACAGCCGGTTTAAATAATAAAGGCTGCCCCTCCGACAGGGCAGCCTCCTGGTATAATGTATCTTTACCGGCACATAAACGTGCCTATCATTTAAAGCATTACAATGAAAGTCATATCAATCTAACCTTTCGTTTAGCTTTATTAAAATGATTGATAAAGATTAACAACAGGCTGATTAATAAAATATGGGGATTTGTTACCTGTACCAGGTCTTTTCGTTATCCCCGCTTTCAGCAGGGATTTTCTCTATATCCCCATCCTCATTTACACCGAAATTTGAACGGGTAAACGACTGCTCCATATGGTTCTGGTTATTTTCGCGCCTCCTGGTCCGGGACGGCCCTCTTACTGCGATAACCAAAAAGCAAAGCAAAACGAATATTTTTATTATTGATAATGTCATAGATTTTCATTTTAGTGGATGATTTTATCAAAACAGAAATAGTAAGCCTGCACCGGCTATTTAAACCCGTTGTGAGTTACTGTAAGTAAAGATGTTTAAAGGTGACCAACCATGATATTCATGGCCGGCCATCTTTAAACAAATGAAAATTCTTTTACAATCTGAACAAGCTTATAGCCCTTCGTCGTGCTGGCTTTTATCCAGACCCATCGACTCTTCTTGTGGTGATACACGCAGCTTGCTGATCAAATCGGTTACTTTCAACAGAAGTAACGAACCAAAGAAAGCAAAAGCGGATACTACTACTAAGGCGATCAGGTGAACAAAAAACAGGTGGGTTTCGCCATAATACAAACCATTGCCGGTAGTATTAGCGCTATTTACATTCTGATGCGCAAATATGCCGGTCATCAGCATACCTGCCATGCCGCCTACACCGTGGCAGGGGAATACATCAAGGGTGTCGTCAATAGTGGTCTTGGTACGCCATAACACCACCAGGTTACTTATCACAGCGGCAACAATACCTACGATGAGCGAATGAGGGACGGTCACGTAACCTGCAGCAGGAGTAATAGCCACCAGCCCTACAACAGCGCCAATACATGCGCCCATTACAGAAGGTTTTTTACCTCGCAGCATATCAAAAAATATCCATGACATAGCTGCTGCCGCAGATGCCGTGGTGGTAGTAGCCAATGCAGTTGCAGCAAGTGTACCTGCACCTAATGCTGAGCCTGCATTAAATCCAAACCAGCCAAACCATAATAAGCCTGTACCCAGCAATACGTAACTGATACGTGCAGGGGAGTGGGTTTGGTCTGTACGTTGTTTAAGGTACAATGCTGACGCAAGGGCAGCCCATCCGGCTGACATGTGCACAACGGTACCACCGGCAAAATCCAGAACACCCAGTTTAAACAGGAAGCCGTCAGGGTGCCAGGTAGAGTGCGCCAGCGGGGCATAAATAAATATCATGAACAGGCACAGGAAGATCACGTAAGAGTTAAACCGGATACGCTCGGCAAAGGCACCCGTAATAAGGGCCGGTGTAATAACCGCAAACTTTAACTGGAACATAGCAAAAAGTACCAATGGCACGGTTGGGGCGAGCTTCCAGGTAGCGTTACCCAGCATACCTTTCATCATAAAAAAGGTGGAAGGATTGCCTATAAAACCGCCTATGCTATCTCCAAAGGCAAGGCTGAAGCCAAATACTACCCAAATAATGGTAATAACGCCCATACAAACAAAGCTCTGCATCATGGTGGAAAGCACATTTTTTTTACTCACCATACCTCCGTAAAAGAAGGCAAGGCCGGGTGTCATGATCAATACCAATGCAGTGCTGACCAACAGCCATGCGGTATCACCGGAATCAATTTTACTATCTTTTATGTTGACAACCTCAACAGAAGGGTATATCAGGGCAAGAATGATAACAATAACAAGTATTGCAAAGGGTATGAATTTTTTCATCTGAATAAAATAGTTTAAAAGCGATCTGCCTGCATACGACGATGTAACCAGGTGCCATCATCCATGCTTAAATGACAGACCATTAGAGGATCACTTTAGGTTAATAAGATCTTGAATAAATAAAAAAAGAGAATGGGGAAAGCTGTCATCTTAGAGAACATCAAACATGGTCACACCCGGACGGACGGACACATACATTAAATAAGATGAAGCGGAATCCTTGTCAGATCCTACCAAAAGGTGTGAAAGGGAAACAGGAGTACTTTTTGGGAGCCGGAAAATTGCTTGTGCCCACTTCCTGAAAAAAAGTTATAGCATTTGAGGCTTACCGAAAAATCATTAAGCGCACAAAATATAGCCTGAACGCAACGAACAGTTTTGTGTACCTGCAGATTAAGTACCGGTATAGACTCAATGGAATTTAAAATGAGCGAAT
>Ga0307517_10013957_pt1 | contig 10848 bp, 12 predicted proteins | sample 23_EM_MG_FD_194515 | JGI IMG/M metagenome (GOLD analysis project Ga0307517, IMG submission 194515) | Populus trichocarpa ectomycorrhiza microbial communities from riparian zone in the Pacific Northwest, United States - 23_EM | ecosystem: Host-associated > Plants > Roots > Unclassified | place...
TCAGTTGCTCGTTTCACCGATGAAGACAAACACAGTGTTATTTTCGAAAATGCTGGATGCGCTATTATAGCCAAATCCTCTGGTCGCTGCGTAGCCACTGCGCGTAAAACCAGTGGGAGCCTATATCAGTTAATCGCGAACCCAATCAAATCCAAGGAGTACGCAAATGCCGCTCACACCTCTCACCACTTTGATATTAACCTCCTTCACCGTCGCCTAGGTCATCTCGGCCATGATAACGTCAAACGGCTAGTTGATAAAGGCATGGTACATGGAGTTAAATCAGTAGGAGGTCGTATAGAGCTTTGTGAAGCATGTATAAATGGCAAACAACATAGAGATCCTTTTCCCCACTCCAACAAACATGCACGACACAAGCTGGACCTAATCCACTCAGATGTGTGTGGTCCACTTCCCATCAGTATTGGTGGAATGTGTTTCTTCATAGTCTTTTGTGATGACAACACGCGCAAAGTTTGGATATATTTTATGCGAACCAAAGGTGAAGCTTATGCTAAATTCCGGGAGTTTAAGGCACTCGTTGAGCTACAGACTGGTCTCAAGATCAAAGTCTTCCGCTCCGACGGTGGAGGCAAATACACTTCATTCGAGTTTGAGGGCTTTCTAAAGTCCTGTGGTATTATTCACGAAAAGACTGCTCCATATTCTCCTCAGCAGAATGGCCTAGCAGAAATCCTCAACCGCATCATTGTCGAACGTGGCAGATGCATGCTCCACGAGGGTAAACTCTCTGCTGGTTTCTGGATCTTTGCATTCATTTGTGCAGTCTACCTCATGAACCGTTCTCCTGTCACTCGCCTAACCGGCTCTACTCCTGAAGAAGCCTGGTCTGGTATCAAACCAGATGTTACAGCTCTCCGCCCTTTCGGTTGCCCCGCATACGTCCACATTCCCAAAGCCAAATGCACCAAACTTTCTTTCAAGACAAAGAAATGTGTCATGATTGGTTATGAGCCAGGTACTAAAGCCTACCAGCTCTGGGATCCACAAGCACGCAAAGTTATAGTCTCACGTGATGTTATTTTCGATGAGCGCCCTAAGCCTCCAGCGTTACCAGCACCACCAGCTGATCTTTCACAGATCCTCTACAATGGTGAGCTACCTGGAGATGACACCCCGGGCATCACTCGAGTGGGAGACGCTTGGAATAAGCCAGATATGGAACCTTTATCCACTGCCTCCAAGCCTTCCATCTCCAATCCTATGCTCGAACTGGATGAAGATCTCCCTGATGATCTACCTACCCCAGTCGAACAACCACATGATCATCCTAATGATCCTCCTGCTCCTCCTCGTCGCCAACGTCGAACTGAACTCGAACTTCTAGGTGCACCACCTGTCATAGATGGACCACGACCTCGTCGCCTGCCTCAGCGATATGTTCAGGAACCATTGCCACCTGTTCCAGATGTTCCACTGGCTGAGGATCCAGATGCAGATGAAGAAGCTCTCGCCGAGATTGCACTTGCCTTTGCCGCTTCTAGCGCAAGCTCTGCTGGCTATAAGGAACCAGCCACACTCCATGAAGCATTGGACAGTCCTGATGCCGAACAGTGGAAACAGGCAGTCGAAAAGGAGGTTAAGGCCCTCCAGGACATGGGTACCTTCACAGTGATTGATGACCTTCCAAAAGGAAGAAAAGCTGTTAGCTCCAAGCTCGTCTTCCGAGTTAAGCGAAACACTGATGGCTCCATCGAACACTTCAAGGCTCGTCTGGTCGCACGTGGTTATTCTCAAGTACCAGGAATGGACTTTGATGAAACCTTTGCACCAGTAGTCAAGCTCACATCCATTCGAATTCTCTGTGCCCTCGCCTCGCTTCTGAAACTTCATTTCCATCATCTCGATGTTGACACAGCCTTCCTCAATGGCATCCTTCAGGAAGAAATCTACATGCGCCTACCACAAGGCATTGGATTAAATTCTGGGAAGTTTGTTCGTCTCCTTCGCTCAATCTATGGGCTTAAACAAGCTTCACGGGTGTGGAATGAGCTACTTGACACCGAACTTGGGAAACTTGGATTCAAGCGGATCACTGCGGACTATTGCATTTATGTCTACCGCAAAGGAAAGGAGATCTGCTTCCTAGCTGTTTATGTTGATGACATGGGCATGCTCGCTAGCGACCTTCATTTCATGGAGGAGCTGAAAAAGCTTATTGGAGAGGTTTTCAAGATTAAAGACCTAGGCCCAATCAAGCAGCTTCTTGGTGTTGCTATCGATTATGACCAGAAAACAGGACATCTTGAACTCTCCCAATCCCGCTACATCCAACAATCCCTTGAGCGCTATGGGTGTGATGATGGATGCACTCACCCCACTCCTCTCAGCTCTGGTGTCAAGCTGACCAAAGCTGATTCTCCTACCACTCCTTCCGCCATCGCTGAGATGAAAGACTATCCATACCAAAGTCTCATTGGCACCCTCATGTATGCCATGCTTGGCACTCGTCCTGACATTGCTTTTGCAGTGGGAGCATTGAGTAAGTACAGCTCAAATCCGGGTAAGGTGCATTGGAATGAAGCCCTTCATGTGCTTCGTTACCTTGGAGGAACAAAAGACCTTGCTCTGGTCTTCGATGGAAGCAAAGGTGCAGACTTGTCATCGCTCATCCTTGGATATTCAGATTCCGACTGGGCTGGAGACATGGACACTCGTCGGTCCACAGGTGGATATGTTTTCTTTGCCTGTGGTGCTGCAATTTCTTGGAGCAGCAAGCTTCAAATATCTCCTGCCCTCTCGTCAACTGAGGCAGAATATATGGCTTGTACACGAGCTGCACAAGAAGCTATTTGGCTGCGTCAATTCCTTGATCAGCTGGGTTATCGTCAAAAGAACCCAACACAGCTTCTAGGAGATAATCAAGGTGCCATTGCTCTTGCAAAAAATCCTGGAAATCATCCGCGAACAAAACATATACAGCTCCGATATCATTTCATCCGATTTGCAATCACTGATGGCCAGATTCTTCTGGATTATGTACCAACTGGAGATATGGCTGCTGATGGACTGACAAAGGGGCTTACAGGTGATCAGCATAAGCGCTTTCTTTCCTTACTCGGATTGAAGAACCGCCAGTCACGGGACTGATTTCGTGGGAATCGCCATTTTTCGTGGGAATCGCCATTATGTTTCGCTGGCAACCGGGAAGAAGACAACATCCATTTTGACACCATCAAATCCATTTATCACAGCCAAATGGAACCGACTCTGTCGATCAAGGCCTTCACCCACAATGGCCTGCCACCAGCTGTCAAACCACTTCCCAGACTCCGTCCACGTTTGAGAAAAATCCCAGAACTTCCAACCGTCCCCGAAAAAGAATGTGACTCAAAACCTCGTCGGCTCAACAAACTCTCAGACATCCTCGACGAAGAATGCGATATATTTGAACCATTTGGCAGCAATTACCCATTATCATCACACACCCTTTTATGTTTCTTGTTTGAGGAAGAATCTGGACCATTCGTCAAGGACGACACCCCACTATCATGGTTCCCACCTTCACGCTTTCCATCACCAACATTCATTTCACTTTCCAAACCACCGAAAAACCTTCCACCGAGCACAGGGATCAATCACCTCGAGGACCAAATCAAATGCATTCTCCACTACGAAGATTTGATCGATGAAGTATGCAATGATCAATTACCGATACATCAGATCCAGCAGCGACAACTACCCAAGGAACTCAGCCTAGCAGAGATGCTTGCCAATGAACTTCGAAAGACCCTCGCCCAGCGAGAGATACTTAAGCAGAAGATCCTTGCCCACCAAGAAGATGCATATACGGACAAACTTATGAAGGGACCTGTGGACATGAAGAGGAGGCTCAAGCGATTCCTTTCCTTACCTGCCTTGAAACAACGAATGAGTGGGAGTGTTAGAAAGTAGGAGTACATTCATTTATTTACATTCTTTAGTTTCCTTATTTGTAAAAACCGTTACCGGCCCTAAATTCTGAGGGCCCATCCACACTCGTTGAACTAGTCCCCGCCGCTCAGTCGTTTTCTCACCAAAACACTGAGCTAGTGCGTATTTACATTTGTTTTATGTTCTATTCTCTTATATATATATACCTAGACACGTATACAGGTATTTATAGCTTAATACAGTCGTTTTCTCACCAAAACACTGAGCTAACACGTATACAGCTCTTTTAACAATTTCCCAGTTCTTTTCCCATCGCCTTCAGCCTCAAAACCCTCGTCCAAATGTCACCTTAGATCGGACATGCAATTCGCCCATTCTTATCAGTTCCTTCCGCCCAATTGGACCCCTGCGTCTCAACTATAACCCAAGTATCGGATACTTTCCACTCATCCACCACTTCATCCAAGGTGACATCTTCATTCGACAGCATTCACCTTTATCTCCCCGATCGAACCCATACAATGATCGAAGACCTCCGCATTGAACTACATGCGGGACGAACAAAGAGTGAAGGGTTGAAGAACGCGTTTGGCAGTGGGCACACGTAGCCGATCTCGGAGTAAGGGAAGATGTCGGCGAGCTGGTACTGCCGCACCCTTATAATTACCTGAGGCTCCTACAGTACGGGAGTCGGATTGGGTTTAACTGTGGACGAAGCGGACGATTTCGGGAACACGGACGAATTCACATCCGAGATCTATTCAAAGGCATCGTCCCACCCGTATTGTCAAAGTCGGGGTCGCCGGCGGGCGAGGTAATGGTTTGGAGTTGGATGCGTCGAAGCCCCAAGTTGCCAACATCGCTGCCACCCTCTCGCGCACCCCGTCCGAGTCTCTTCAAATCCCTCAATCCAATCTTCTCCGATTCTTCCCAGTCATTCTCCAAATAAACGTCCACACCACGCCCAAACAGCCGCCCACAAGCGGCGCTTCCTCGAACTACAATAACCAATTCTCCTCAAACGACAACGCCAGCCCCAAGTGATGGGCTCTTTGTTCTATCATTTCATACCCGCCCGATCGTCGGAACTCAGATATGAGGGGGTCGTGATGGTAGGTTTGAATGATTTGGGTGGGTTGGAGCGAGAGAGAAGAGGAGTCGAGTTGGATTTCAATACGCTGTTACAGTGAGTTTTTTAGTGTTTTTGGAATCGGTTTTAGTTGATTGAATTATTTTCTTTGAATAGATATGTGATGGTCCAACATGGACTCGCTATCCCTCAACTCAAAGCTCTTATCAGGTATAGCGACGCCTCTGCATAGGAGCGCAGAGTATTGTGGATCTTGATTCGAATGGTATGCAAATTCTTTTTCTGGGCTGATCACACACCAGGATTCTATCGGCTTTCGTCTTTCCTTTTGTTCTCCGTTCCTACTTTTCACCGCCGCTGACACTCCCGTTGCTTCTTTGCTAGAGCAGCGGCATCCTCAGACGGCTGCAAAGCTTGAGGCTGGTCTCTATTTAAGCGTGGTTTTCTGGGTGATGTCTGAGGAGAGAAACGGGTGGTACCGACGTCAGATCGCCACTTCCAACCTCAAGGCGGTCCGATCGATTTGTGGATAGGGGAATTTTGATCAATTCCACCCTCGCTCGGATCAATAGCGCTTCTGCCCATCCAAGCTCTGCCAATCTCTCTCGCAGTTCCGGTGGGAGAAGATACTTCTCGATCAGATATACCAAGACCTTGCTGTATTGCACACCCCGAACAACTCCAATCCGGAGGACGTAAAGGCATTTAAGCAGATGCTGATCCAGGATATGCTCGACTTCCACACATTTGACTGGTATCACAACCTTTTCACCATGGGCACCTTTTCGCAGTTTACGTCTGGGCAATTTAGTATCCTGTATGCAGATATTCTACAGCGTGCTGGCCGTTACAGAAACTTCCATTTCGCGGGCGAGCTCGCCAGCCACCACCATGTGTGGGTTGCCGGGGCGCTGGATTCTGCTGCGCGCGTGGCTTGTCATATCGAAATGGACCAGCGTTCAAGTGGCCAAGGGCAAGATCGCTCCCGCCTTGCCGAAGAGCTTGGTTTTCGACTCTCAGGAGGTTGCGGACAACTGGCACCTCTTTGGTCTGGTGGAGGAGGCGTAAGGCTGAGCTTACTCTGTAAGATGTAGTGCATGAGGGACAACGAAGAATTCTGGATTTGAGGAATATATTACAATGTACAGTAGGACCATCTGAACCACGTTACGAGTAGCGTGCGGCCTATCTACTGCGAATGCAAAGACATCACTACCCATGAGACAGAAGACGAACGATCGGACGCTGAGAACTGGGTTCATGGTCAGTGGGTGGGTTAGTCGTAAATGTACGAGGATTCAGGAATACTAGCAAGGCCTGGTAAGAAATGAGGTACAAAGGCTTGATAGCATCTCCGTCGAGTTTCGGAACACTAGAGGTTCTCCACGATCTGCCTTCCCGCCACCCAAGCGCTGTTCCGCAAGATGCACCTGTTAATATTAGTCATGAGGTACTGGTAGTTTCAAATTATCCTCCACGAACTGAATCAAATCCTTGGGGAGGTAACGGAAGGACGAGTTCGTGCCTCCCTTTTTCGATCTCCCGACCAAAAAGAACGTTTACCAATAGCACAACCTTCAACCCGCGCCCCTTTCGAACGCTGTTTGAGAGCTCAACGGCTCCGATGTGGGAATTAAAAAGTCAGGGATCGTTGTCAAATAGAAATGTGGGTTTCGAGTGTGGCCTTCTCTACTTACTTTGACAAGGATTCCGAAGTTGGGATACCGCCCTGCGCTGTCTCGTGGCTGAGAGACGATCTGGAGGATTTGAATGGTACCATGTTTCCTGAGTTGCCAAGACCACAGGGCCGCCTCATCCCGAGCCACACGCACTTCGTTCTCTTTATTCTTGAAAAAAAAAAAAAAGTACTACGCCGCGATACTTTGCTTCTATGAAAACATTCAATTCCAAATATTTCGCAACAAAAGGATGGTCTAGATTAAGCTGGTAAGAGCCAAAAAGTTGAGAAGAGACCCTGAAGGTGGTATAGCCATCTTTACGTTATGTTGCGACGAGTGAGAAAGAACAGCTGACCTGCCATTAGGCGCCCAATGTTGCCTAATTGAGTACTCGGCGGGTTCTGGCTACGGCAATATGGATGAATTAACACATTTCTGGCGCCGCACGCCGATGCTGTCAAAGTCCTGTCGAACACGGGGGCCCTGGGAGTCCTTTTGCTGCATGAGGCCTTGGTTCCTGGGTTGATCTGGGTTGTTCCGGACCTCCAGTTGCACCCTAAAGACACAAGGCCGCCTCTTCTACTAACCGCCCACCTGCGATCCCCATTGCGATTCATAATCGGCATCAATGTCCCGACGCATCGAAGGTACTCCCGACGCACGCAGACATGCATTGCCACCCGAAAGCGATGATGACAATTTCATGGGCAATGATGAATTCCCAGAGGAAGACGACGATCTATCTTTGCATGGGCTAGACGACGAGCCAGATCTCGATGTACCCTCACCCTCAAGGTACTCTACTGGAATGAATATGTGTGTTGTAAGTACCTCAGCTCAAAAAATTTCACCATGATATTGATGTTATGAACAAAAAGGTTTGCGGGGAGCGACCACCATACTCGCGGGGCGGGAAAAGTTATCCAACATGTGGATTGACTTGTGCAGGCGTCCTTGCAAATCACCAATCGACATCCTCGGGTGGTCGGAACCACGGCGGATACGCTGCAGCTTCAACTCGGAGCGGCTCCCATCGTGGTAGTGCACCTATCACCTCCAATCCATCTACCTTGCGGAATATCTCTGCTCATTCATCCCAGAACAGCCCAATTCCACTTGTACGGTCCCGGTCACAACATTTCAATGCCCCTCAACGTGCTGCACCCATCGCCCGCTCTCGTTCGCGACATTTCAATACCCCTCCGCCCCCATATTCACCATTGCCATCTGGTAGAACTCTTTCGCAGTCGGGAGCCTATACACCGCAACGGAATGCAAACCAACACACGCCATTACCCCCTAGCGGAACTCTTTCGCAACGGTCTGGAGGCGGAGGTCAGATAGTACAGCGGAATCCCAGCCAAGGAGGAGCTGTTTCTCAGACCCAGGGCCGAGGGTCAAGATATTCTGCCCCACCGAGTAGCCCTCTTCCTCAGTGTGTTGTGAGTGTGCCGCTACTTATTTCATTCGATATATTCATATTTTATAGGTGTGCTTGGTGAAGTCGTGCCCGGACAGCCGCTTCGTTACTTGCGGACTCAGATGCACGGAGAAACTGTGTTGGAAGGGTGCGGCTAACGCGAACTTGTGCAACGTTAGTATCATGTCAAGCTTATCTTGAAGCCAGAGCTGAGTTTAGATGTCATAGTACTGTCACCGCAACCCGAAGTTCGGAGGACACCGCCAATGTGGCGACACCTGTCGCGGCAAAGCTAGTGTCGCCTGTCTCCTGTGCAAGAGCAGACCGAAACATAAACATTATCATCTGTGTGGCAAGATATGCAAGCAGATATCTGTTAAATACACGCCGCTTATCTTGGAGGTTCCACGATACCATGCCACATATGATATGGGTTCGTATTTTTATAATCTCTGAATTCTAGTTCTCATCGCTGGTATCGCACCTCCAAAAGTGGAGAAGAAGTTCAGCTATGCCTGGAAGTCCACTGACCGGCAAATGCCGACGATCAAACGAATATATAAAATCATCGAGAACAAGTCTTTCTTACAACCATATGACAGATACAAGTTCGTTCAAGCCATTGTCCTCGATCTTTCAATGACGACTGATTGCGCTATTAATACCAGGAGGAGAGTTGGCAACGAAGCATTCAGATATCATGGAACGACTCGAACCTGTAACCTTGGGTCGCGAGGAAACACACGGATTTGCGGAAGTAGCAGTTGTCCACTTTGCTCAATATTAACGACTTCCTTCAAGACAAGTCTCGCCAATCCACGTGGAGCGTAAGTGTAATGCCTTGCGAGTTAAATTATTCTCTCAAATCAATTCGCGTGCAAAGATTCGGTGCAGGAATATATACCTCTTCTGCATCCAACAAGTGAGTTCTTATGTAAAACCTAATCCTTATGCGGGCCATTGACCCAAAGTCCTGTAGAGCCTACAGCTATACAAGCGAAGGAAGTGGGGCCCTTCTTCTCACAAAAGTCGTACTCGGAAATGTTAGGTACGTCTCTGGATGGATGGAGGTCATGTCTTGCCCTCCTGGTTACAACTCGGTAGGTTTTTTACTTCTTTCCGGGCTACAGGTGAAGCTAACGTTTTCTTTACGTTTTCTTTACTCGAAGGTGGTATATGATCGTCAAGGAGGCTGTTTGAACGAGACCATCATTTACTCAGATGATGCTATTCGACCTGTTTTCTTGATCATTTTTTGATTCTTCTATACCTCGTTTTGAGAAGCACCTATATATTTCCCAATAATTTTTTACTTGTCTTATAGAATTTAAACATGTTACAGAACCACAAGAATTCTCAATCTCGCACCCCCACTTTATGATTCTCGGCTGCTTAAAATTCCGCAGCTCACAGGAGTCGAGGACCCTTCGTCGTCAACTCATTCAACGGATGGTCACGAGCCTACTAGGTTGTCTGAGAGTGGGTGCACAGAAAGGTGTTTCGAGTACTTACTGAAGTGTCCGGTAACCGGACCGGAGCAAGGGCTTGAACCCTTCGATTCGAATTTCTTTTAGATCATAAGGCTTACAAGTCGGATTTATACTCAGATAGTCCCTCCCTTGACCTCATATTCCAAACGCTTACCGTTCTATGCACCTCCAGCTTTGGGGTCACTTGGCCAAAACGGCAAGTTAGCAGCAAATTAGCACCCGCCACACCACTCACCTTTATTGGTCCCAGGTTAATACCATCGGGGTCTCCCTGTGAACATGTCAAACGATGGGGGCATGTCATTAGCGCCTGTACCAGCCATGTTCCCCAACTCAACAATCAAAACCATCACGGGAGGAACTTTTGTGGCCGCAGAACAGTATTCAAGTTACAATATTCAGGCTAACGAACACCAGGCAGGTATGGATAACCTACCTACACGTGTCCAATGTATTAACTTCTTGCGGCACCATACCAGCACTTCAGATTCTTCATCAATGTGTCGCCCTCGGCGCCTTCCACGATGCTGCTGAACGATTCGACCCTCCAAAATGTTATCCACACACAAGAGAAGCAATCCTGAAGAAAATAATGGCGTGGGTCAAGCAGCGGCCGGAGAACCTGGATCTCTTTTTCCTATGGGTTTACGGTCCTGCAGGAGCGGGGAAATCTGCGATCGCACAAACCATCGCCGAGTTATGTGTGGAGGCGAAGTTATTAGCCGCAAGTTTCTTCTTCTCTCGAACCGCTGCTGGGCGGAACGATAACTCACGCCTGGTAGCGACCCTCACCTGGCAATTAATCCAGTCAATCCCAGAAATCCGTGAATACGTCCTTGCTTTACTTGAGCGCGACCCAACCATCGTTTCTCGAGCTCCGGCCACGCAGATGAAGGCCTTGATAGTCGACCCTTTGAACATGATATCAAAGGAAGCTTTAAACCAGCGCCCCCAGTTTATTATCATTGATGGTCTGGACGAATGTGTAGATCGCAAATCACAGGAGGATATCCTCTGGTTCCTTGCGCAATCTGCTCGGCAGCTTACCACCCCTTTTCATTTCCTCATTGCCAGTCGACCCGAGTTGGAAATCCGTGACACCTTCAGCTCAGATATCCTACGTCCCATTACCCACACCCTTCCACTCGAGAATGACTACCCAAGGGGGTGTCGCGTGTTGATTTCCCGACATAGGGATGGTTAGTTAGTCCCCCACAGGTCCCCACTATTTTCTTTTCTGACTGGTGGGAAAAATATAGATAAGATAAAGATAAG